>Ga0325404_1004628_pt1 | contig 14594 bp, 5 predicted proteins | sample PopdelMetagenome_18_FD_205664 | JGI IMG/M metagenome (GOLD analysis project Ga0325404, IMG submission 205664) | Populus deltoides microbial communities from Bellville, Georgia, United States - Xylem-Control-R1 | ecosystem: Host-associated > Plants > Phyllosphere > Stem > Wood/Secondary xylem... | reverse complement strand
TGCCCGCGCTTCATTGCGGGTTGAATAAAAAAATTCAGCACAAAAAAATAAATGCAAGGGATTTTTCAACTGTTTTTTGATATCAAGAAAAAACAATTATAATTATAAATCAAAAGGAAGATGCATGCATTTAATTAAATAAATTTAAAATTATATGTATCAATAAATATTTAAAAAAATGTCAAAGATAACCAAAGACTAAATTAGAAAATTGAGAGATAAATTTAAATGAAAATAATTGATCTTACAATATGGGTTATAGACCCGATTATGTTTAATAACTTTGTTTCTTGTAATCAACTTTTTATGTAATCAAATAATAATTAAAATAGACGCACATATAAAAGCCATTGAATAAAATTAAAGGAAAAAAAATATTATGCAAGGTTGCACAAAAACAATCATACTAACATTAAAAAAAAAAGTATTATTTTATGTGAAAACAAAGTAAAAACTAAATGATATTTAATTAAAAACTAAATTGGAAAGTTGAAAGATAATTGTGAATCAAAATATATGGTCTCAAAACACGGTCATAAACCTAGTTGTATTTAATAACTTTATTTCTTGGAATTAATTTTTTATTTAATAAAATAATAAAAATAAAGACAAATATTAGCAAGAGATTGAATAAAATTAAAGGAAAAAATTAAGGCTGCATAGAAAGAATGCCTACAAATATATATAAGAAAATCAATTAAAACTAATAAAAAAAATCAATTAAAAGCAATCTTACTCATAAACTAAGTAAAAATAAAATGATATTCTATTAAAAAAATCATAAAATTTTGTTTAATCAATTTATGTAGTAGTTTCTATTGCATTAAAGCATTGTTTTTAAAATGTTCTTAGTAAATATTTTATTAAGACTGAATATTAATTAGAGTTGTTCAAACTACTACATATTATCTTTTTTATTTTATGAAATGAAGTAATTGTTTTCATAAGCTGAGATATGCGGGATGCCTAGAACTAATATGTAGGTGTTTGTTAGATGACGTGTACACTGAAATGACCTACATGAGAATTCCATGTAGAGAGATCACATGTGTTTATGAAAAAGTTCTAGTGATAGTTGTGTGACCTTTATACTTGAGATTACTATGTTATCTTATATAAGAAATGTTATGTTTTGATCTTTTTACACATTATTCTAATCAAGGGTAATAAATGGACAACTATTAGGTATAATATGAATTATATGAATGTATTTAAGTAATCAAGAGATGATTTATCTTTCTAGGTGAATTAGAGAAAATATTTTATTTGTTCTCAAATAGTATTGATTATAAATCATTTTGCAAAGTGAGATGAGATTTAGAAAAAGTTTCAGATCTTATTCAAATAACCAATGACTATAATATTGAGAACAAACATGGTTTGACAGAGCAAACATACTATATGCTGTAATATATAAATAAAAAATTATTGACGAATGGATAATAATTACATCAAGTAACAGGTCATTGAAAGGTCAAGCCAAATCTCTTATGACTTTTTTAATATTTGAAAGATCATGACAGGTTGTTAAATATTATACTTAATCTTCAAATATAAATCAACCAATTATTAAACTGATAATAATTTAATTTATTTAATCCTATTTTATTTAAAATTATAATTTATATTTTAGCCATCTTATCAGGAACCCAATAAATCGTAAACACAAGAATCATTGGTCAAAAATTAAAATGAGATAATTACTGAAATATGACTCCATTGTAAATAAGTTTTAGCGTGTATATGTTTCAGGAACCCAACAAAAACATCTCAATGTGACCCTCATCGTCGAATAGAACTCGTTGACACAAAACTCAACTTTTTTTTTTATCATTGGAATATGATCAATAAATAAATTTTTGTCTCATCTCTCACATACATGGATCGAAGAATAAATAAAATAAACTTTTAGATCAAAATTAAAATTCAAAAAATTATAACAAAATGAAAAAATGAAAATAGATAAACTTAAAAAGTAATTTTCGCAAAAATTTAAGATTGGCTATGTGATTTCTTCTTGTTTTGCACTTTGATTTTCTATTGTTGGAATTTCTTTCCTTGATCATTTTTTAGAAATTGGTCACAAAACAATGATTGAAAAAAATTTAAGAATAAAATTAAAAAAAATTGTTTTTGATACTATTGATTATTACAGTAAAATCCTAATTCTTTTAATATATTTTGTAACTTAAGAAGTTAATAGATATTAGAGAGAGAAATCTAGATCTAATCATTAAGATTAGTTGTAAATAATTTTTCATTAAAAAATATTTATATTAAAAATCATAAAGGAGGTTGCTAACTTATTTTTATTATATTTAAAAATTGAATTAGAAAACAGATGTTTTTTGTTTTTTTTTTAATTTTCATAATTTATTTTTTCAATGATTTTCATGATTTTATTAAAAATCATGTTTAGTCTTCAAGTAAATTTCTTATTATATTTTAAAAGAAATTATTTATTTTTTTTTCTACTTATTTACCCGACAGATACATGAAATGATAAACCCTTTTTTAGGACTTAAGAGTTGTAACATTGGACACCTATATTTAGCTTGATTTGTGTATCTACTTTCTATCTCTACTCCAAATTAAGTTATTAGTTGTAGTTTCTTTTTACTGAAATGAAAGAACAAATAACATGTATGTAATTGATATAAAAAAAGAAAGAGGAAAGAAAAATCATTGTACGCACTTTAGTTCTACCCATCCCATAATTATAAGACCCGCCGCCCTAAGGTCTACCTGACCCAAGGTGAGCTTAGTTTGTGTGATAACTAACCTTTAAGTTTGTTTGACAAAATAATTTACAGACATCAAAAACATATTAATTAAAGAAAAAAATTCAAATTTTTTCAGAAGCATTTTAGAACCGCCACACACGCCGCACACACACGATAAATATCTAATTTTCTTACACCATGGATAATAAATATAATTAAAATCTAACCTATATGCATAATTTATCTTTCGATTAAATAACTTCTGGCATAGAATCTTAAGCTAACCACAATTTCTTATTGTGAAATCTAACACTTGTTTCTTATTGTTGGACATAATATTTTTTAAAAGTATTTTTTAATCAACATGTCAAAAATATATATATATATATATATATATATATATATATATATATATAAAACACCTAAAAACATCGATTTAATGTTTTTTTAAATGAAAAACAATTTAAAAACACTTTGAAATACAGAAACTACCACAATATCAAACCCTTAAAGTATTTTCTTATCTAAAAGCAATGTTCAGGATGGAAAAATATAAATACTTTCAAACAATCATCTCAACTCAAACTACAAACTACAGTAATGATTTTATATTTCTAGTCACATTTATTGAGAAAAATCAGAACATGAAACGAAAAGACCTAGCTAAGTAAAACATCAGTAGATATTTCACATCAAAATCCGAGTTTTAATTGCCTAAATAATCAATACCGATAGTTTCATTGTCTTGGGAAAACGAACACTCTAAAGAAAACAAAGTACTCGCAGGTGTAGGCCAGTAATTTCTCTCCAGCTTTTAGGCTCAGATTTTAGGCATCGCCATCTCAGGCAAAACAAGATTCAAGCCACTGCACCAGATCACCAGCTGACCTGCATGCTCAAGAGGAAAAATAACGGATCACTTACAAATAACAAGAAATAAGGGGGCCAGCGAGCTAATTGGTGTGCCTGCATTTGCAGATCCTGGCGGGCAAATGCTAAGCCCAGCTCATAGATGTCAGGCACCCACAAGTGTGGACAAGTGTAACATTGCTCGAAAGAATTTTAAGCTTACAGGAAACGAATACTTGAAACAAGGACCGTTACTTACATTTGTTGTCACCGTAGACCTTACAAAAAATGCTCAATGTCAATTTCCAAGAAGGAACATGGATCCGTAATGACAAAGTTGTTCAAGACCTGAGTAATTTATTGCTGATCAGAAAGATGTTTAAACCATACAAAAGGAGTCATAGAAAAAGTGAACTGGCAGGAAATTGAATGTAACTTGCGAAAGGAACACTTTTCTATGACAAATTTATTCCGCATAGCCACTGGCCATCTGTTCTGTAAAATAAGTTGTGAAATTCATTTTTCATTTATAGTGTTGATGCCGACATAAAATAAAGCTTAAATTCCAAAATAGATTATGGTGCTAAAACAATACTTTTCACCACCACCCAACCCTAATAAACAGCCGCTGCCAGCACCAAAAAGACTACCAATTTATATAAAATATTCTCCACAAATGTATGGACAACAGAAATTACAAGTCACTGTTCTCACTAAAAATCACTTCTGGAGCACTGTGCAACTGTATATAACAATTTGTTAAGAGTCCAACATAGCAATTAGTAAAAAATTCAAGAATAGAATAATCAATTTCATGGATAAAGAAAGGCACAATCAATAAAGTTTACTAGAAATTTCAGATTTTAACACATTGACACCAACAAGAGACTATATTTTATTACTGACTATTGTTATGAAATATCATGGTGCTAATAAATAAAACTTCTACGCAAGAGATCACTAGATACCTGGGGGTGCACAATACCAAAATCACCAATATGCTTCCCTTTGTAAATGATGCTAGCTTGTCTACCGGGAAGAAATTCAGGTGCCTTCAGTAAATACCAAATGAGGGTTATCATAACCAATAATGCCAGAATGACCTCAAAAACAATAGGCAGCACAGGAAATACTTACATCTGACCGCTGTATGTAGTACCCCGTGTTGTCACCGATTGGCACAAAAGGGGTTCCCAGCACTTCCATAATTCTGTCCAACAAGGAATGAATAAGCTGCAAACACAGTTTAAAATGTCATCCATTTAACTTATTAGACTTTATAAATTCTGTGTAGCTAATAAAATTTAGAGACAAAATTGCTGGATGCAGAACAATAGAGGAAAAGTCCTCAGATGAATTTCATGGAGTGTGGTTGTAGGATTTTGGATTTATGAATTCAGACATTGACATCAGATTTGATGTAAAAATTGAATGATAAAGGGGAAAGGACTACTAACTGCAGGCTTGTGGCGTTATGAAAAAAATCCACTTATCAAAGCCACACGCCGTGCAAGAAATTAGAGAAACAGGATGCAACTTTATTCATTAAATTGTGCAGCTGGAATTGGAATATTGTAAGCATATTTATGGGCTTGAAATATTCCTGATGTCACCAATAGAGTTTGACTCCTGAGTAAAAACACAACTACCATTTCGAATAATAAAAAAATAAACAAGAAATTTAAAATTTGCTAAGCAGAAGATACTTTATGCTTCCTAATTCTAGCTAGAGAAACACTTGTCTCCCAGCAATTATTAGATTTTGGACCCTCTACCTATACACCGAAATCACTAGTGCGTGTTTGTAAGTGTGGTTGCAGTTGCGATTGCTTTTCACTCGAAAATGTGAAAACGCAAAAATCATTTTTGACATCAGTGCATCAAAATAATCCAAAAACACCAAAAAAACATTAATTTAAAGCAAATAAAAAAATTTTAATTTTTTCAAAAGCGCTTTTAAAACGCAAAAACAAACAGGGCCTTAATAAATAATCCTTAGGCTAGATAATTGCTGCACAAAAGCATACAAATTTGAATATTGTTCGGCAAGAGCCATGCCTTCAAATAAGAAAATCAACTTGAGAGATCTTTAATGGGTGACAAGATATCAAAAAAAAGAATACCAAGGAAATAAAATCAATGAATTGATGAAGTATCAGATAATAACAGTTCAAAAACTTGTAATGAATTCATTCCATACAAGATTGGAAATGAAGCTCAACAACATAACAAACTATACCTCAAATCCCGAGTTAGTGCCACAATACAGAGCTGCAAGATGGCGACGGTTAGTTGCACCAACATCTTTACTCTCATCCAAAAATGCTACATCACCCACTTCAAAAATCTATTGGCCAATATCAAACATGAGAAGTTATCCACACACACATATATATACATATATCCTGCGAAAAGCAGGAACAAATTATCACACCTGAAAAAAGATTATTGATTCTCATTGATATAGCAGCTACCAACAACATAATGGGAGGATGTGCACATGTGCGCATAAAAATAGCAGCATGAACTTCTATTTTGCAATGAACTGGACTCGATGCATTAACCAACCACCCTTGGACATGCATAAAAAAATTGCACCCTAGATATTTGTTCTGTTAGATGAAGGAACTTCCTCCTACCAATGAGGGTAAAAATTATTGCCACGGAGTATCAAGAACACTATCATACTTAATGGATATTTGAGCATACTCCAGAGATTAGTAGAATTATCTATGCATTCGAGTCGTCAAAATAGTGTAAGAAATATACAATTCTCTAATAACAAGGACTATCAAGAACCAGAAATAAGTACCTTGATTGGCTTAGGATGGTCTTTGTTATGTCCAATAATTTTCAAAGCACCAGGCATGAGGCTTGTTCGGACAGCCTACAGAAATGTACAGGAAATTAAAATTTGAAAAAGAGGTGAAGATATTATGTATAGATATGCCAAAATAGGTAGTATGCAAAAGCTGCAAAGATTATTTAGACCACAAACATAGGAACCAAAATAGCAATTCAGACAATTACTTTCTGCCCATTTAGGCATGCTTGTTTGGAACCCTCTCAACCCCAATCCCAGAACCCTTTCTGATTCATAATGCATCATCACCTAACCATAAATACTGCAAAAGCAGCTAGTTTCTGATTCACAATGGATGACTGATCATGTGAAGTACCAGCAATGTCTAACATCTTCATAAGAATATATATCCTTTAAGTATATCGAAGTCTTACAATATTTGAAACAAACAAGCAAGTACATTTTAGAGTTATAAATTCTGCCAATTGAAGGATGATATTTCCAGAGGATATCAACCACACTCCACAATCATATGAGAATACAAACATACACAGGTTTTACTATGCAGACCCTAGTCCAAACTCCAATACACAATTTATCTTCATAATAATTTGGTTGTTGGTTAAAAAATCTTAGCAATAAAACAAGGAAAAGCAGAGGTGCATATCAGGTAAAAAAGTTATACAAAGGTGAAGGAAAGCCAGTTCAAAGAGATTGAAACGACCAAAATCAAAATAGAACATGAAAATATAGGAGGCTTGGAACACCACCAAAGACGATTTAACACAAACCTCAAAATCTGAGGAACGGGGATTTCCAATAATCACTGCACTTGATCGATCATCTTCTCGATTTAACAAGGCAAAATTCTCTCGATTAGAGCATAAAATCCATGTTAAGACCTCTGTAAACCCATTCATTGCAATCTAGAAATTACAGACAAAATAAATAAATAAATAATAACATAGCCCATAGAAATCAAAGTAGAATAATCAAAACCACAATAAGAAAATGCTAGCAAAGCAAGATCATGGGGGGAGAGAGAGAGAGAGAGAGAGAGAGAGAGAGATCTCCTTTTAGTACCTCTGCTCTGATAAGATCCTCAAGCTGATTCAAGGGCAGTGGCTTCATTGATGGGAGCCTTCTCTTTGGAATGTCATTGTACCCATAAGCAATTGCAACGTCCTTGAAAAGACAATGGATGCCTTGTCATTCGCAAAAAGAAAAGTATGCAAATTGGCTATGTTATAAACACAGTAAATAATAGAAACCATTGTTGTATACCTCCATAACATCACAAGGGTGAAGAATGTCACTTCTTGTTGGAGGCACCGATACATTGATATTGCATTTGTTGTCATCAAGTACAGAATGCTCAGCACGCAATTGCATCCGATTTAATAAACTAGTAACCTGAATGATAAAGAAAAAAAAATACAAAATAAGTGCTATTGCTATCTCAGACTTTCTTGCATGGACAGACACAAGGGAATGGTGTCAGCAATGCCATAATTGATAAACAGATAGCTGACAGAAAATCCTAGAAGAAAGCATGCCAGAGGGCTAATATACCCATCAGGTGCAGAACTTCCAATGACAGAAATCATGTACAGTACAACATCCCCTGATAAGAGATGGTTCTTCAAGACAGAAGCAATTTCGATATGATAATCGGGAAAAAAAAAATTGTTCCTTAATATTCTTATCAAAATTACCAGGTAAATGACAACAGTGGATGGTTAATGAATACAAGAATGAATCAACATCAAAATCTATGCCTGTGATTGAACACAGCTTAACAATTCTTAAATTTCAACTGCTTTCAGATAACTTACATAAATTTTTAAAACTAATCAGAAATTCAATTATTTTCACCACCTCAACATCTGTTTTCCTTTTCCATGATGCTGATAACACATAAAATTACACCTTAAACAACAGCATTTGTTGAGCTCTGTTTTAAATGGCTAAAACAACTTTAGATGACTTCCCTAGAAGTCCACTGACTCGCAAACAAACTAGATGTAATCCACGACTGATTGCTGCCCCAACTATATTCTCCTCCTAATATAACTTGTAAACAAAGTTATGGAGAATCAAGTGAATGGCAAATTAACACAATCCAAGAAAACTAATTCTCTGAGCACTCAATTTATTTGATCAATCGATCTTTGTCCCTCCATCTTGAATGTCTAACCAGGGCGCTATTTATTAGCATCAAAGCAACTAGAAAATAGGAAAACCAAACCCAATCCAAAAAAAAAACCCACTAGGAATAGGACCTAACTGATAGACTAAAAAAAATACAAAAAATCCTAAACTTTTTCCTAAAATAAATAGTCTAGAATTCAGTGGCAGGTGGTTCTGCATCATAAAGTATCACCTAAAGTTAAACATGCTACCATCATTTATCACCTTACATGCAAGGAACCAACTTGGATTTCCTTGAACTATCCAAAGTTAAACTATAGTCTTGCTCACTGAAATCAAACACTGCAAGTACAATAAATCATGTTCAGATCAGTAATTCTTTTTCTCTAGTAAAGCCAGATGCAAGTATACTTCCAGGTATCATTGAGCAAATTTGCAAATTGAAGGAAAATCAAAGTCGTGATCTTTCTTAATGTGCTGTCCATTTCAAAGCTTTGTGCATTTGAACAATCCACAAAAGTCCTTTGATTCAGGAAATTGAGTAAACTCGACACCATCAATTATCTTTTCAAATTAAAGCCTAATATGATCAAAAGCAGAATTGGTTTCTTATGATACATCACTTAATCAATGAAAATGCTGACATCAAATGGAGCAGCACTTCATTTAAATTTAAATGAAAGCACATATGTGCACAAAATTAGTAACAGGTGTAGGAACAACAGGAATTACAATACCTTTTCCGCCTCCAAAGAGACTCCAATTGAGCCGGTAATATATGAAAGAGGAACTTCCATGTTATAGACAGATAAATCAGGGTAAATGAATGACCTCCCATCAGAATATATCACTTCAACTGGCTCCACCTCAAATTTTCTTTGACAATATGCTGAAAAGATTGTTACCTAAGAAAACAAGGAAAATGTGTACATAAATCTAAAAATTACCATGAAAAAGAAACCTGAACTTCAGTCTCTTACCATTGTGTTCAAAACAATATTGGCCTTTGTCAGATCAGTGGCTGTGCATTCAATGAAAACATTCTTAGTCTTCAGAGTGATAGCCGAATGTGCACCATTAATAATTGGCGGTAGAGATAAAACAGTTCTGCAGAAAGAAACATGAGATGCATATATATACAGGCAGTAACTTGAAATTCTTAAAGCACAAAAGAGAGATGTCGTAGGCTATAAAAGAGCATGGCATTCATACTTAATAATCAAATGAAATGTGTCAATAAGTAACCTAAAATATGCCATAGAAACAACCACATGAAAAAAAGAGGACTATTGTCACTGTAATTGCTGATATCTGCCTTGCCCTGCCCCCCTAAGAAAATTGGACCACGCTGGGTTGCTCATTTTTCAAAAAATCAATTCCATTGAACTCCACATATATACAAATAAAACATAAGGTTTCTGCCCCATCTGTATCTGACTCAAATTTGTGCCCTCTCTTGACAAGATATCATTAAATAAAATAGGGCACAAACTAAAATAGAGATGCAAATAATGCACAAGGATGAAGCCAAAGCAAGTAATTGGAAAAGGAAAACTACGGATGCACCCTAATTCCAGAATTAGGTGATGCGCAGGGGAAATCTAAAGAATTGAGTGATGTGCAGGGGAAATCTAACTCTTGTGCATTCACATCCTCCATAGGGTGATGGAATCTCTCTTACCAGGAGTATATGAAGCAACTGAACACTTATCAAATTATAGAAAAGATGTCATTCAATACAAGGAACTAAAACTAAATAACAAATCAATAGGTTGACAGGCAAGAGACTACAAAATCATAACGATTTGATTTTATCGAGAAACCTACTCATACCTTTTAGAATCATGTATGACAGGAAACACTGGAGAATTCTCAATTATGTGTAAGAACTTCTTCAGCTTCATATCAGACTGCCAAGTAAATATTGTTAGAACCCATAGCAAGACAAAGGGCATAATTGCAGTTTTTGTACCTAGCATACAATTTAATTCGCAAACTCCTGCGTATTACAAGAAAATCATTCACAAAGGATAGGCTTAGAACCATCAACACCACAGTTGTTCAAGGATTAGAAAAATAAACAATATAAAGGCAATATCAAAACTTGAAAAAATCACTAATGGGCAACAAAATGAAGACGCCAGAATTTCCAAATCACCTTGTAAAACTCCATCAGTTCATCAGCTCTGAAGCTTTTCTCCTAAATTACGAGAATCAAAGACAAAGAAATCACCATTAGTCAGTCATAAATGTTTATGGCATTGAGAGTGTAAAGCACAAAGCAGATGATAATACGACAGCAATAAAATTAGCCACCAAAAGAAACACAAGGAAACTCCCATGAAATGTGAAATAAGGTTCAGAAAGACTGTCTGGATAGATTTCTATCTCCAAAAGCATGCACATTCTCTCCAGGTATTCGCTGTGTGTGAAATAGTGATGTCAAGAGGCGCTCTAGGTGAGGCAAAGCCCCAACACCTTCATTAGCCTCAGGCGTTGGATTTCAATGAGGAGTCGCCTTGGCGAGTGCCTTGTGAGTGGGTGCAAGGCGCTAAGGCTAGCGCCTGCTTGAAGTTATTCCTTTTCTATTGGATTTTTTTTTTTAATGATTTATGTTTTGACCTATTTGTCTATTTTTTTAATTTACCACAAGAAACAACTTAGGGTTGTTTCTGTAAAAAAAAAGATTAGGGTACAAAAAATTAAAGAAATCATTAAAGTGGGAAGCAAACAGACAATGAAGTACACTTAGAAGAGAAACACCAACCACGCTTTCTTTTTTCAATGGTGGAAGTCGAAGAACAACACATTTATACAGCTAATACTTTAATTTTTTCTAAACATTTGCAAAATAGTTTGAGAGATAAGGATTTCGATTATAATCATGAAATGGAGGATATGGAGGATTCAAGTGAAGGAGAGGAGAGCATGGATGGAGATGTTTTTGAAGATTAATGAATAATGATGATAATATTTAATTTTGTTTTTAAATCTATTTGGCTACTTACTATTTTAAATTATCTTATTTTGTTATAATGGTGAAAAATATAACTTTATATGACTATGTTATGGTATTTTATATTTTCTTTTGATTTTATAATGATCTAATCTTAATTGGGAAGATATATATTCTAGATTTATATAATATAATATAATATAATATTTTTTTAAAATTTATAACATTTCGCCTTGGTTCATTCGGGCGCGCGCCTAGCACCTTGGGCATTTTATAGGCTTGGCGCCTTTTAGCGCTTTTTTCCTTTGACAATACTGTTGTGAAAGCACACTAAGATGTTTAACAAGAGTATATAAGAAACAAGACATAACTAACACAATCCTACTAAATGGTGCCAAGTACATTCAGAAAAAGACCTATAAAACTAAGCAAAGGGGCAGAAAAGGACAGGCTTATAGTTCATGTCCCCCTAGTATAAACTGATATTCTTGTGACATGGCCAAAACTCACCATTGCAGTGCAGATGGGAATATATTCAAACATACAAATCACAAAATAAATATTATAGCACAAGTTACCTGTTTCAGTGGCACAAAATTAATGCTTTTGGGATGCAAAGCCTGAAAAATGAACGCATAAAACATGTTATAATTTAGTATGTATTCCTTCAGTTCTCATAAAACAATCCTGATTTTCAAGAAGCAAATGAAAGTCAGAAAACCTATCAAGTAGACATGCAAAACCTACATGAATGTGCTTTGCAACAAACAATTGTATCCACAAAGAGAAGATACTACAAGACCAATATTTAGTCCGAGGGAGAAAGGAAAAAAGAAAATACATAAAAAGTTGCAGTAGACAATATCCAAAGGCCACTTATCCATATATAACAGAACATAATAACAACATCATTGCAAAAGTGTTGAAGCATTCCCATCTTACAAGAAGCGTCTACTGCACATACTATAATTATAGCACAGGCCAAATGAGTTGTGTGGTCTCTTCTTCCAGACTTGCAGTATTACATCACATTATTGACAATACAAGATGCATGTGAAAAGAGATGATTCCAAAGATATTGAGCCCACCTCATAAGTGAAAGGGCCTTGTAGTTTATCCAAGTCATGAGTCCCAATTGCAACTAGGGTTCTTCGCCTAAAACATATGAAAACAATGGATGTGAGTATTATGAGAGGGAGAGGGATAAAAACAATAAAAGAGCATTCAGACAAGAATATTAATACTACCTACAGATGTTTTGATGAAGCTTATCTTGAAGATCAATGAAACTGTTGTAACTAGCTTCATCAAATGTAATATCTCTCAGAACAGCACAAACAACAAAGGGACGAATCGAGGATGTCTGCAGCAGGCCATGAGATGCCAAAATTACTCCAAGCATGTTTGTGGCTATTAGGAAAAAGAAAATAAAAGAGAACATACTTGTGGTTTGACATGCATCTTAAGCATTAAGTCCTTGGGAATGCTGGCAAGTGTATATTTTGGTGTCTGCTGCTCCTCGTTAAAAACGCGGAGGGCTTGGGCAATCCCCTCAAGGCAGAGCAAATCATATCTGAGGATAAATAAATCAAACAGAAGGATATTATCACAATCTTTTCTTGTTTATATAATACAAATATAAATATAGATAAACCTAACCTACCTGTTAGCAGGAACTTCAATTTTGTAGATGATTTCTCCATCATCATCACCAACTCCTCCATCTTCTTCATCCAAGTGCCTCTCTTTTCTAATAATTGCTTTCTCAGTTGTCTGTTATCATCATCGAGTCATATTGATTGGTTGATTTTGGATTCGAAACATCATCAATCAAAACAAAATTAGAAGAGGGAGGGAGGGCTCACCACATCGTCGAGCTCGATGCCGAACTTGAAGCACAGATCCTCAAACTCTTCTTGAGCTACAATACAGTACAATACAATCAACGAACAATTAAAATAGAGAGAAGCGAGGGAAATTAAGCCATTGCTTACAGTAAGATTTTCCTAGGGCTGAGAACAAACGATCTCTCCCCACGCTAACTGTCGGCATGGTGCTGCAGCTGATAGCCTAGGGCAGAAAAAACGGGTAAAATGGGTAAACGCGTCCAATTAGGATACATGAGAAGCTGCTTCAGTTGCTTGACTCGGGTCGGTCCAGACTACTGATTTCCAGGTAGTATTTTATTGCAGTAAATAAAAAACATGGAAGAACTAGATGGCCAATTTTAAAATTGACAAAAAGAAAAGTTGATTTTGGTCCTTCTAGTTTCACCGTACCTATTTTCCATCCCACTATTTTTTTTCTGTAAATTTCACTTTTTATCCGGAACATCATCTCTTGTTTTTTTTTGTCCCTAGTTAGTGCTAGAAGAGAGAAAGTCGTCGGATTTTGATAATAAAAAAAAAAATATTGATTGACAATTATTTTAACCATCAAAATAGTTGATTTTAATATCTACGAGTTCTATTCAATAAAAATAGTTCCAATAAGCTCTTATTTCATCTTTAGATTGTCTAAAAAAATATATTTAATCTCGGGAAGTTTTTGAATTTCGAGTTAATTTTCCATTTTGACTTTTTTTAGGTTTTTTTAAAAGCATAAATAAGTTTATTTAAATCTTTTGATGTTCTGGGTTAAAACAATGTTTTATAGTTGATGTTTCTGGGTGTAAAACACTTTTGACCTAACGTTTCATCTACTTTACAGTTGCTAAAAACTAGGAAGAGTAAGTAACTCATCATTTGTTGCAATAGGCGACTCTTTGCCTGCTGCTGTTTTAAAGAAAATCAATGGCGAAAAAAAAAATAAAAGTTTAGAAGATCAATATGCACGGCCTGCCTCAGGCCTGCATGGCTGACCTTTTGTTTGGAGCCCCGAGCATGTTCTGTTTTTATCATCTAATAACAATATATAAGAACCCATGGGAAATTTTATGGGGCTCAAGCTGTAACTAATAACTTCTTATTCGTTATTCAATTGAACCTATTTTGAAGAAAGAGACATACACAAGTGAAAGAGAAAAGAAAATTTTCATAACCCATCAAAAATAATAAAAATATATTCACTTAGTATCTCTTTCTCTTCTATTTGTATTCATCTATTTTCATAA
>Ga0325404_1004627_pt1 | contig 14595 bp, 6 predicted proteins | sample PopdelMetagenome_18_FD_205664 | JGI IMG/M metagenome (GOLD analysis project Ga0325404, IMG submission 205664) | Populus deltoides microbial communities from Bellville, Georgia, United States - Xylem-Control-R1 | ecosystem: Host-associated > Plants > Phyllosphere > Stem > Wood/Secondary xylem... | reverse complement strand
TTTTTTTTTGCGGTGCATCGCACAAACAAACGGATATTTCAAAACAAATGGATTGGAAAATAAAGAAGGTGATTGCTATATTGCTTTAATTTGTCCATGGTAGTTGGTAGACTCTGTTTAACTTTTTGACTCCAAAATTCAAAAGGAGGGAATAAAAAGGAAAGCAGGTAAAGCAACATATTAATTAAATATATTTCTCTTACTCGTTTTCTTTTGAAAATGATCATATCTTCAGGCCCTACTTATCAATGGAAGAGGACAATATGGGTGTTCCCTGGCAGCTGATCATTACGGCAACTCCTCTTTTAGCCGGTGCAATATAACAGGACATGAACAATGGGCCCCTTATATCCTGCATGTGGATCCAAACAAGACCTACAGAATAAGAATCGCCAGCACTACTGCTCTTGCTTCTCTCAACTTGGCCATTGGCGTAAGTATTTATGGTAGTAAAAACTTAAAGAGTTCTTGATTCTCTTTCACACAGCACGTAGGATAGCCCCTTTGGTTGCTTGATGGTAAAGAAGATTTGAGATTTGAAACTGTGTGATACTGCTGTTCTGTCATGTCATGACACCTTACTTGGTTGCCAGACATATTTTAACTTATTGCCAATAGGAAAGTAGAAAGTGATTGACAAGTTGTGGAGAGATGGTGGATCTAAAGATTTTCTTCTTTATAGAAATGGTGATGATTCCTCATCCTCCCTCTTCCAAAAATATTAGATGCATGCCCTTATCATGATTTGGATCGAACCCAATTCTAGTGTAAATTCTTGAGTTGCACTGGTTGTTTATATAGCTGGAAAAATACAATCCACTCCCTTTTTTTTTAAAAGAAATTTAACTCATCCATTGTACATTTAGAATTTGATATATGGTTCTTTTTCCACCAACATTTTTGATTATTCATGTTGGAAAACATATATTTAACCTATATATCAAATTAACATGAAGAACACTATAAAATTCTTCTAAATACACATGAATAATGATGAAATTAGGAGGATATCCTTCTGCCAAAACTCAAAAGAAATATATGTGAGAGAAAACATCAGAGGGAGACTGAGAAATAGAGGGAGGGTGAAGGTGAGGGAGAGAGATCAGAAGTCAAAAAGAAAAATATATTCACCAATTAATCTGCCAAAAAATAAAGAAAAATGAGAAAAAAGAAACCAAATCAAAAGGTGGGTTTGAAATGGTGTCTGTCAAGTGTCGACAGTGGCAGCAAATCACGAGCACAATGTTTGCCTTGTATAAGCTAATTCACTGTCCTCGAAGAAAGGACGACTAGGACTGGCTAGTTAAGAATCTCTGCATCTATTTTCACTTTTTGCAGTTTACACCATCACCTCCTTAATTTTACATGTGACATGTTTTTCTTCCCAAACTCCCTTGCCTTTTTGTCAAACAACTCAATTTGGCCTTGTGCCCTTTATCATTGGACCCATAAGCGTGACTCGGTGCCTGTAAATTGAACAGTTCTTACTTCTGAGCCAATAGACATCACTACAATTTGGCCTTATGCCCTTTATCATTGGATCCATAAGCGTGACTCGGTGCCTGTAAATTGAACAGTTCTGACTTCTGAGCCCATAGACATCACTATTCACTGTGCATGTCGAAAAACCTTACAGGCACTGCTAGCTCCCTTGTACAACTCTGACCTGTGTTAAGCTACTGTCTGAGTTTTGACACAACCATACATTTGAAAGTGTACAGAAATAGGAAAGAAAAAGAGAAGGAAATGATTAAATTAATGAATGAAACGACTTTGGGGCCCTCCACCTTTTTGATTAACCTGAGCACCAATGCAAATTGTTATCATTGCAAATTGATGTGATGGCTAAAATTATTTATGTTTTGTTGTATTTGTCTACAGAATCACAAAATGATGGTGGTGGAAGCCGACGGAAATTATCTGCAACCATTTGAGACTAATGATTTGGACATTTATTCTGGTGAGAGTTACTCAGTCCTATTAAAAACAAGTCAAGACTCCTCCCAAAACTATTGGATTTCTTTTGGTGTAAGAGGAAGAGAACCTCACACCCCACAGGCCCTAACCATATTAAACTACAAGACCAACTCTGCATCGAAACTCCCTCTTTCACCACCTCCTGTAACTCCCAGATGGGATGATTATGCTCACAGCAAGGCATTCTCTAACAAGATTAAGGCCCTGGATCATAAAAGTATCCCTAAGCCTTCACAGACTTACCACCGTAGGATTGTCCTGCTAAACACGCAGAACAAGATGAATGGCTATACCAAGTGGTCTATCAATAATGTTTCCCTGTCATTACCTACCACTCCTTACTTGGGGTCCATCAGATTTGGCCTGCGGGATGCTTTTGACCAAACAAAGCCACCTGAGGATTTTCCAGGACATTATGATGTTATGAAACCACCAGTTAATCCTAACACCACTACTGGAAGCGGGGTTTACACGCTAGGTTACTATAGCACAGTGGATGTGATATTGCAAAATGCAAATGCATTGACAGAAAATGTAAGTGAAATACACCCATGGCATTTGCATGGTCATGATTTTTGGGTGCTAGGGTATGGAGAAGGGAAGTTCACCAAATCTGACGAGAAGAAATTCAACTTGAAAAATCCACCTTACAGAAACACTGCAGTGATATTTCCTTACGGATGGACGGCACTGAGGTTTGTGGCAGATAATCCAGGAGTATGGGCCTTCCATTGCCATATTGAGCCACATTTGCATTTGGGGATGGGCGTGGTTTTTGCTGAAGGTGTCCAGCATGTTGCTAAGATTCCTAAGGAAGCCCTTTCTTGTGGTTTGACTGGGAAGAGGTTCATGACTGGAAGCCATTTGGGCTAAGTTAATGTCTTTTGTTATGTTTATGCATGCAACGCGATGGGCGAGTTATATGCCTTATTTGTATGGTGTTTGAAATTTAAGGTGTTAATGTTATCATTATAATTAAATTATAAGGTAAACTATTTAGTCGATATTGTGATGCGGTACAATTGAAGATGCATTAAAAGCTTGATCCATAATAAAAAAAAGTTACTAAACTAGTGAAGTATGACCTAAGAAGCACAGAGTTAATGTAACTCTATGGAAGACACAATTCTCCAAAATTTTTTGTCTTCAATTCCTTCCTACCAACACAGCCGCGAGGATGGTCTAAATACTTGGTCTTGTGATCATCAATATAGAGACAAGTCATGGGCCATGTTTTGTCCAAACAATCTACAAGCCCAGAGCTCTCAAACTCATCAACCCAAATTCCATGGTTATTAGGCCACAGTGAAAAGCGGTGTCAACACGACATACCTTAACTCCATATATATCGGGACACTTGCTCGGCGAGACATAGACCAACCGGGCCGGTGCCAATAACGATCACATCAAAGCTAGACCTATCAGCAGGATCAAACCATGAGAAATCAAAATCCAAGAACTCTGGTTTCGGTTCAGATTTCAAGTCAAGAAAGCTTCCAAAACTTGCTGCTTAGGATTCGGTGGTGGGATTTTCTCCAAGGTATGATGTTGGATTTGTGAGAAGAGAATAAAGGAGTAGGTTTATGGTTTAGTAGAGAAATTTTAGCAGCAGGAGCTGGAGAAAATAATCTTAGACAAATAGCCATATACAACACAAGACAGAAAGAGAGACGGAAAGCAGTAGCCTTCCAAAAAGAGATCAGCAGAGAAATTGTTACTGTCGGGAAATGAATTCGAAGATACTACCAGATATAGACAGGGAGGAGTCCTACGGTCAAGGCAAAAGAAACATACCCTCACAATTTTCTATTCGATTTAGTTTTTATAAAAAAAATTAAATTGATTTTTTTTATAAAAACCCGAAACTAAATTAAAATCGAATCAAACAGGTCAGTTTGGTTAAAAACCGGTTCAAATTAATTTGACTTGGTTTTTCTGATTTTCTTGGTTTTGGCTCGGTTTTTTTGGTTTGACTTAGTTTTTTTGGTTTGGCTTGGTTTTTTTGGTTTGACTTAGTTTTTTTGGTTTTGGCTTGGTTTTTTATTTTTTTGCTTATAAAACCAAAACCGAACCAAACCGGCCAATTTTTCAACATTTTAATCGGTGTTTTTTTTACAATTTGGTTTTTTCAGTTATTTTTTTTTTAATTTTCTCAGTTTAATCAGTTTTTCAGTTTTTTTCTCACCACTACTCGTAACCTGTTTTGATGAAGAGTTTGTTACATAGACTATAAGTGTGTTTGGCTTGAAGGTGTGGTGGCTTTTTATCCAAGGTACAATATCTTCTAAGCACAAACCACACATTTAAAAACTATAAAACATACTTTTTACTCAAAAAAACATAAGTGACCTTCCATTCAAACACCCTCTATGTCTACCACCACCACGATGGAGGTGAACACTATAGGGGATCTGTCAAATATGCTGCCTCTCAGTCGCTGTGTTTATTGCACGAACCGCGATCTAGTGAATAGAGACCGGAAAACTTGAAGGTTGATGTTTCATGCAGCGGCCTATTTGACAAATTGTAGGCTTCTTCCTTCTCGGAGTTGGGTAAGGCCATAAAAAGTTAAAAACTACTGGAAATGACAAGCATCATTGATGGTTTTTTTAATTAAAAAAACACTCATGGAATTGAAAAGTTTCCCTATGATACCTTCGGTGTAACGACATTCAAGATTATCTGGAAAAAAACAATTTGAGATTTTGCTCTTAGCATATATAAAAAAAAAAAAAAATTGAATCCCTAAAAATATCAAATGTCTTAAGATTCCTCACAAAAGCTGAGAATGTAATTCTATTTTAAAGGGGGAATTTGAGATGTCAGGACATTCAATATATATTTTTTTACTTAATTTCTTCCATATTTTATATTAAATTAACTAGCATACCCTTATTTTTACTACTAATAATAACCCAAATACTTGAGGTGATTGATTTATACGTATTTGTTAGGAGTTGAATTGGGACACTCAATATATATATATATATATTTCGATGAGTTTAATCTAATACCAAAATTATTAGTATAATATATATGTTATATAATTTATCTCTTAGATATATTAATTTACTTGATATATATAATAGTTTTGTAAAGTTAAATTTATTATTAAATTCATTTCAATGTTTTAATTTTAAACAGTTAAAACCATAGTTATTAAACCCGGCCCGGGGGTCGACCCGGCCAAGGACCGGGTCCCGAGTTTCATGGGTCGACCTGGATCAACTCGGGTCAATCCGGAAAAATTAAAAAAAATTAAAGTTTTAGTATTTCATATGAAAAAATCCATGTAAATATAGATTATACATATTATGAAGTTTAAAAGAATATTTTAAAAAGTTTTTTATCCCATATTAAAAAAATATAACTTTTTCCTTGGAAACATAGAGTATATATATATATACTAATAAGTTTCAAATCTCACATTGAAAAAACATAATTTTTTTCATGGGAACATAAAGTATATATATGAAAGGGTTTCAAATCTCACATTAAAAAGATACTATGTTATCCTTTTAAGTTGAAGTATTTAAACCAAAAGGTTTTTTATCCCACATTGAAAAAACATAATTTTTTTCATAGGAACATAGAGTATATATACTAATGAGTTTCAAATCCTATATTGAAAAGATATTATGTTATCCTTTTGAGTTGAAGTATTTGAACCAAAAAGTTTTTTATCGTACATTGAAAAAACATGGTTTTTTTCATGGGAACATAGAGTATATATATGAAAGGGCTTCAAATCCCATATTGAAAAAATATTATATTATCCTTTTAAGTTGAAGTATTTAAACCAAAAGGTTTTTTTATCCCATATTGAAAAAACATGATTTTTTTCATGGAAATATAAAATATATATACTAATGGGTTTCAAATCCCACATTTAAAAAAAAAAAACCGAGTTTCGTCCGGGTTCACTTGGGTCCCGGGTCGACCCGCCAAGTCGCCTGGGTTTGGCCTGGCTGTTGCCACAGCCGATCTTTTATTAAACCTGGACCGGTCCAGCCACCGGGTTGACCCCAGCAGGCCGGGCTGGATTTTATAACAGTGGTTAAAACTACTAATGTTAATATAAAGTATTAATATTTTATAATCAAAGTAAATTTACTCACATTTGTTTTAAATTTTCAATGATATTTTTTCTAAATTTTCAATGATAAACCTAACTCTTAAAGACTAGTAATTTTATTTTCAACAAAACTCAAATCAACATACCAAATTTATCATAAAATCGTATTAATTTATGATTTGAAAATAAATTTTAATTATAATTTTTAAACCTAACTTAAAGATTAAACTAATACAAATCGATTAACCTAATACAAATCTCCAAGGTGCAAGCTTCTTAAATTAACTTCAATTAACCTAATTTTCTTTAAAAAATCAAAATTATGTTTTATTATTATATTTTGATTGAGTTTTTTTTTCCTAGATTGATTAGATCATAGGTTAACCTTTATTTTTTTTATCAGGTCAAAACCATGTCTATTCTTCCTTTATTTTTTTATAAAACTCGACCTGGTTAAAACCCCAGCTCATCCAGATCCCGGGCAGGCCATGTTTTAAAACAGTAGTTTTAATAACCATGCACCAGCACAATATAGGTTAGAGAAAATACATTGGTTACCAGCATACAATTCCAGAAACTTTACTGTTCTTTGAAAACACACAGAGACAGAGACTTGTTAGACAAACTTAAATTATGGATTCCACAATCTCCAATTGTGCACTTACAGGTGATAGAGCCATCATTCATACCATATATGGCTTCTGTCATATTGTTCTTTATCATCATCCTTGTTATTTTTCTACTGGGCTATGATTTTATGATTATATTATCATATGACCTTAATTGTACTTGCCAGTAATTTTGCAACTCCTGCTCGTTGGACCATAAGACACGGCAAAATTTAAGTGGTAAGAAAAAAAAAACAACAATAAAAGCTTCAATGCCCTGCTCTAGTCTCCGGGACAAGTTAGACAAGAGGGTGCGGTGCTTGAATAGAACGAGTGTTCTAATTGCGTGCATGCATAACACCAACTCGAATTTCTCACATTAACCAGGAGCAGGTGATGAAAGGGGGAAGAAAATACTAAAAAAACAAGACAACTAATTTGCCCAATAGAAGAATTTAAACATAAGCAGCATCTGCTTGCGCATGGAAAATGGGAAGAGGAAGAAAAATAAGTCACAAACACAGTTAACACAGACAGACTGATAGATGAAGACCACATAGTGTATGACAGCTGATGTTCCAAAAAATGAATCTGAAACTCAACACTATATTACACAATAGCAAGAATCAAGGAATTTGCAGTGTATTCACAGATGACCAGTAACAACAAAAAACAAGAAATGAGGCTTTTCTGTAATAAATATCACATACACCGCATGCAATAACAGCATAGGAATCTATGGTGCTATTTCTGGCACTTGGGGAAGGCTTAGATTCCACATACATGTCAAAATTTCATAGTCCAGTGGAGCTCCCCTTGAATGAAATATGCATATATGGATGTCCCAGATCTTTGAGCATACCTCAGCAGAAATTCAGCACCGATAAAGCAGAGACTCAAGATCTGCATGAAGGTAGAGTGATGCCTCCACAACAAGCAGCAATTATTATGTACAGCAACAAAACAATCACGCATGTCAACAGGGCCCTGTCATGGAAACATAAATTTTGCGCTCACTTTATGTACCAGTCAGTTGCTTGCAATTTAAACCACTTCTACATTGCAATAAGAATAGATTGAAGATTAAGGTTTTTTTGTTGTTTTCACCGTTCTATGTAAAAAAATTCAAGAAATAGGTAAGGCAATTGCTTATCATGCCAACTTTTCAATATGTACTACGAAGAGAATATGCAAATATACCAGATAACTAACCATCTATTGCAATTGATAAGTAAATAGTTACTAAACCTATTTTGCATCCACCATCCAAGTTCTAGAATAATAGTTCACAGAAAAAATATATCCAAAAGTAGGTTGTGTTTAATTTATTGTCTAGAAACAGAAAGGACAAGCATGTGGTTGGTTGAAGAGACAAACATGAAAATAAATCCGTTTTTGATATAGTTTTTTTTTTGGAGTGAATTTGTCCTTTAAAAAAAAACAGGAAGGACATATCCCTCTCTCAACTATCTTTGTCGCTTTTGTCACAAGACAGTAACAAAATACTATCTTAGTGTCTTGGGACAAGAGGGACAAATACACAAGGGGCATAATCGTACGTGGTTGAAAAATTAGAGATAAAAATAGATCTGTCTGGGATAATTTTGAAGAGAATTACTATTTTTAAAAAACAGAAAGGACACACATGGCTTCTATGTCCCAACTATCTCTATCTCTTATGTCCCAGGACAGTAATCAAACGTCAACTTATAGTCAAGTGGCAATCATCATCTAGATTTAAAGTATTTAAATGACAGTATCTTTCTCATTAAACAAGCTACGGGTGGCATAATGGGCAATGCAGAGGGAGAAAATGCTTAAATGAACATATTGCATGGGTTTCTAAAATCTTGCATACCCCTTAACCAAAGGTCCTTTTTTTTTCATCTTTAAGAGCATATGGATTCTTTTTGCATCTAGAGATGGAAATAAGCCAATTTTTCCTTTTTCGACTTCTCACATTTTCTGGCCTTAAACTGCTGTTTTCTCTAGCAACTTCCAAATTTAGAAATTTAATGCAGTAAGAAAAACCTTTTAGCATCAATGAACAAAAACTAGAAAATTAGAATTCAAAGGGGAAATCATAGGGCTCGTACAAGAGCTTAGCATTCTTCATCCAGAGAGCTCTTCGAAGGCCCTTGGACTGTTTCTTGAAGTGAAATGCACCATCTTGCATCGTTGCCGTTTTGTCAACAAGAAGCTCAATTCGGTCACCTCTCTCAAGTATTTTCTCGATGTTTTCTACCATAATTGTACGGATCTGCACACACTTTTCCAGCACTTGTGAGCACAATATCAATGAGGGGAAAAAATAAAATCCCAAACCGCAACTACCTCCCACCCATCCCCAAGAAAAAAAAGTAGCAAAGAAAGATTCTAACATCAACAGGCCACAGAAGCATATGACAGTCATCACAGGAGCCCTAAATGACCTTCTTTATTGTTATTATTATTATTTTGAACCTCGCCTAGATGAACTACAAAGCTGCAATAAACTGGAACAAAATATTGTGTGATGCATGAGCAAATAAGGAAACCTAGTTTATAGTGAGTTAGCAATTAAGGTTGTTCATTTTATTTTTTTGAGTTCGATAGAATTTACTACTATTTCTTAGCACATTATATGAAAAGAGAGTACAATTCATAATTTGAAAGGCACTACCAAATGAATTAGGGATATAGGACGTTAATATGAAGCAGACAGTTCAGGAATAAAAAAAATGCAGCAGTTAAAGAGAATTTTTTATCTGAATCTCGCGAGCAATCATGTGCATGTGATTGTTTACATTCACTTATGTTATTTATCAGGATTGAGATAAGTTTAGCATCATCCCATGAAGTAGATCATCCTGTGACGATAGCAGAAGACTGGAGAAAAAAGGTAAACTCTTGCTTTACTATATTTGGTTTGGTTCTTACTCTACTTACAAATCTTAGAATTTCTTTTTAGACAGCTGAAAACCTTTGAACTGCATCACGTGCTCAAAGGCACAAAATTTAGCATAGCTTAAACACATTGACTTGTGATAAACGATGCATATTAAGAAAAATCTATGTTTCCATGATATTTAAGTGTTTTATAGATATATGGAGTATATTGCAAAAACAAACTGAATGTTGTGCTGCTATTAACTGACACCCAGTCTTTCAAACAAGCGCCCCTAAACATACATTCTTTATTAGGACCTGTAACAACTATAGCACTAGGAACATTAGAAAATAACATGAGAAGGTGCTTGAGTTCAAACTGAAATAAGTGATCTTTTTTTGTGCACTTGAAGAGTCAGCGATGTGTAGAGGGGTATAGAAAGGCCATCTCAATCATGCAGCCTTGCTGAATATGAGAAAAAGAAAAGATAAAGCTCAACAAATGAGCTAGGAATGGTTACATTCCCCCCTCTTTTGGGTTCAAGCCATTGTCTTGGAGGATTGTTGAGCTTGATGTTTTCTCCTTTGATGCAATCAATAGAACGTCATACTAGTTGTAATATTTCATTAAAACAAATTCTTTGCTATGGTGCCTTGGTCATAGAGATGTACAAGAAAAATAAAGTATATTGAATTTGCATGAGAACAGAAGATACTTGCCTCGCCAACTTCACCTCTTACGCGACTGAGAGTATCAGCACTAGGATTGCTGGAGAAGAATTCCATTTGCTGATGCAGGACCCTTGAGAATTCATCATTCATTGCATATGCTGGCGCATAGTGGGCAACCCGTCCATAGTTTTTCATGAACCTCATGTGAATGTCCTCCAAGTACGTAAACGGAATCCTCCCTGAAGACATTATAATATACCATAAAGACAACAAGAAAAAAACTAGAAAATCTCTATCATAACCAAGAGAGAGTTATCCAATCGCAGTGACCCAGCAAGAGACAGAAAACTAAAGGTAAATAACAAAGTGACACATAACTATATATCAGTCGCCATCTGAAAACCACAATTTCACCATTTCAAATCAGCTAAATGCCATAGATTGACCACTGAGAAACAGGGAGATAAACTCATGCCGGTAATTAAATGTCAAACATAACAAAAAACTCTTTTCTTCTTCTTTTTGTTTTTTAATCAAAGGTAAATTCGGTCAACAGAAGCAACAATTTCTAAGCAAATCATTTTTTGCGTGAAGATAAAATCAAGATTGCTCTCCTTCCAAAACTTTACATATCTCATTGTCAATTAAGTCCTAAAAGTCCTAAAATCGGGTAAAATAATTTCAAACCCAAGGAGTTGGCCAGGTAGTTTAAAAGGTATGATCTTGGAGCCATCGCCAAGTGGAATTTGTTAAATTCCTCTTAATGAATCTGATAAGAAAAATTAGTTCTGGTTGACTGGTCGGAGGATGCTCCTTACCTCGAATTAAAAAGGTAAAATAATTTCATTTTCCGGCGATTCAAACCAACACACGATTCAGTAACTGAAACCAATATAATCAGCAAGGAAAAAAAAATTTTAATCCAATAGTTTCACTGTCTAATCAGTTCAAAATTGAATTTGAAATAAAATATAACATAATATAAGAGTAAGTGGCGAAGAATGGAAAGCTATGGATACGTACTGCCGAAGGTGTCGTTTGCCATACAGAGAAAAGTGAGGCCATCGGATCTTAGTATGTGAAATATGTAACGATCTTGCGAGAAGCAAAGCCTTGAATCAGCTTCCGATGGAAGTTTCTCCAGGATCCGTCTCGCCACCGCCCCTGTGTTTCCCGTCACCGCGCTGAACTCAGACAGCACCACCGTTCCCCTCGCCACTACCGCATAAATGATCGCCATCTCTATCTCTCCCTCTCTGTATTTTCAATTTGACGGTGGTGGCTTAGAAATTAGTTTTTTTTTTTTGTATTTAGTGATATTTTTGGGGTTTTGATAGGGAGTAGGAAAATCAAAGGGTGGAGCCGGCCAGCTATATGATTATGGCCACCGGCAAGTCGACGCGGGGACAATAAGTCCTTCGATCGGTGGGATTTTTATAGATAGTTAATAGCGCGTTTGATGCCGTGAGGATTTTTAGTTTTTGAATATTTATTATTTATAAATATATTAAAATAATTTTTTTTAATTTTTAAAATTTATTCTTGATATTAGAATACTAAAATAAATTAAAAATATTAAAATAAATTAATTTTAATTAAAAAAATAAATTTTAATTTTTTTTTCAAAAACACTTTTAAAACGTAAAAATAAATGGCTTTTAAATAGATTATAATATTGTTTGTTTTAGCTATTCAACCATATATTATTTATAATTTTTTCTTTAAATTATTTTTTTACATTTCTAAATTATTTTAATGTGTTGATGTTAAAAATAAAAAAATTATTTAAAAAAACTTTTAAAATGCAGAAATAAACAGGCTCAAGTAAATTATGATATTGTTTGTTTTAGTAATCCAACCACTTACCATTGAAAATTTTTTCTGGAGATTATTTTTTTTAATTTTCTGAATTGTTTTGATGTAATGATGTCAAAAATAAAATAAAATATTATTTTGATATATTTCTAAACAAAAAATATTTTAAAAAACAACTGCTACAACAATATCATACACTACCTATTTACCCTCGTCACCTTCCACGTTTGATCAATATTTTTTAAAAGTTAAAAAACACATCCAACTATTTATTAATGTGTTTTTATAAAAAATATATATTTAAATTATTTAAAGATTGATTACCTCGTCAACTTGAAAAGTCTCTAGACAACCTGAACAACTGAAAAAAAAAATAATTTGACTAAAAACAATTTCACGATGACATTAATTGTTTTTAATATTAAGACAATAATATATTAGATTGATATGGGTCAACCCAAGTTAGCATATAAAATTCATAACTTGGGTCATGAGATCATGATAATTTTATGGAAAGTAAATAAAAAAAATTGAAGTTCGATTCTCAATCAATTCAATGTTAATGAATGAAATTGAAAAAAAATTAATTAAAAAAAACAAAAAAACTTGAGTCAACTTGTCAAACCTTGTTCATGAGACTAGAATAACCAAATAAAAAGCAAATTATGAAACTCAATTACCAATCAATCCACATTAAATGATGAAATTGAAAAAAATCAATTAAAAAAAACCAAAGTCAACTCCGTTTAACCCAACAAACCCTTGACCCAGGTCATTAGAATAGAATAACCTCATAAAAAAATAAATCAAAACAAATTATGAAACTTAACTCTCAATCAACCAAGATGGTGAATGATAAAATTTAAGTGAAGATAAAATCATTAACAAAAAGGATAAAAACCCCGAAGTCAACCGAGTTAATCGCAAAAGTTGTGACCCGAGTAATCAGACTGAGATAACTTCATAAAAAAACTGAAATAAATTATGAAGCTCGATCCCCAATAAATCTAATATTAATGGATGGAATTGAAAAAAAAATAAAAAAAGATATTGTGTCAATGAATAATTCTTTGTGAGGAAAAGAATAATGATTTTCCCTTTTTAATTATTAAAAATTTGTTTGAATGTAACAAAAAAAATCTAAATAATAGAGAATTATTTGGTGTTATTATTAAACTTAGCCTGATAGGTTAATCTTGAAACCTCTCGATCCAATTTCTTACCTAATCTAGGTTTAAAATTAAACTGTATAAAAGTTCTTCTAATAGGGCCAACAAACTTGGTTGATCTAAAAAACAACCCGACTGATTAGTAAAACAAAGTCTGAGGATGATATTGAAAAAAAAAATTGACAGAAAAAACTTTTCAACCCAAATTGGTACCTAGCTCAGATTTAAAATTAAATCGTGTAAAAATTATCCTAACATGACCCGATCGACATGGTCAATTGGTAAACAAAATTTTAAAGATGAAACCGATAAAAAAAATATCTCTCGCTCCAACTTTTTGTCTAGTTCTGGTTTAAAATTAAATCATTTGAGTTATTTAGTATGATCTAGTCAACTTAGTTGATTCAAAGATAACTTAAACAGCTGTTAAAAAAATTATGGATAAAATTAAAAGAAAAAAAGTAGCAATGAAGCTTCACAAAAAAATCCTTTTGTTTTAGTAGAGTAGGTAATTACACCCGACTTGGCAGGGTGATTCAAGAAACTCATGATCCTGAACCTGACTCGGCCTGGGTTTTAATTTAAAAAAATTATAGAATCTAATAGCTTATAAATATAAAATCCTAAGCCTTATTATTTGTTACTGAGCAACCTTTTGTTGTTAAAAGAAATAAAATGTTATGAATGGCTTTGGAAAGGGAGGAGACAATTTAATTTTTTCAAAATATGGAAGGAGGTATTTTATTTTAGGATGGAGAAATAGGTAATTTAATATCTTGTCTTTATGAAGAGATTAATTAAGAAAAAAAAGCAGAAAGAGCTACCAATTAAAAGAACTTGCTTACTAAATAGATGATAAATTAGTATTTAATTAAACTAATACAGTTTGTTTTGTTTTGTTTCATGACTATAACTAATAAAAAGGCAGGTGGCGTAAAAAAATAGAATATAAATCGTTTTATATATAAAAATAGATAGATTGACAATCATAAATAAGAAAACCTGAATATTGCCTGCACTATGTTACGGATTTTTGGATGCAAAAATATTATTCACGTGCGTTAATGTATTTTTATCAAGAAAAAAAATTATATGAGAATTTATTTAATAAAATCTGATCAACTTAATAAATTTAAAGATAATTAAATAACCAATAAAAATATAATTTGAATATAAAAAAAATTAAAACAATATTTTAAAAAATATATATTAAAAGAAAAATATATTAAATTTATTTTAATCAACCTAAGTTAATTGTCAAATCTGCTGCTCAGATTATGAGACCATAATAACCATATAGAAAATAAATAAAAAAAATATTAAACCTAATTTTCAATCAATCCCATATTGAATGATGAAATTGAAAATAAAATTCAACTAAAATATTAAGCTAAGTCAACTCAAATTAACC
>Ga0325404_1004626_pt1 | contig 14596 bp, 7 predicted proteins | sample PopdelMetagenome_18_FD_205664 | JGI IMG/M metagenome (GOLD analysis project Ga0325404, IMG submission 205664) | Populus deltoides microbial communities from Bellville, Georgia, United States - Xylem-Control-R1 | ecosystem: Host-associated > Plants > Phyllosphere > Stem > Wood/Secondary xylem... | reverse complement strand
GGAGGGTGAAGAGAAAACAGGTGTTGCAAAAGCTCTGATTACTGCGTGAGAAATCAATGGCGTTTTTTGGACTCCGTCTTTCTATGTACAAAAAAACAACGCCCCCTTCTCTCTCTTCTTTCTCAAACACAGGACTAGTCGTTTTTTTGAATTTTAAAGAGGGAGACACTACATAGGTGTCTTGGTTTCATTGCGCGCCAATTCCAGGGCTTCTTGGAGCTATTTGTGTCTTGGGTGTTATGCTCGTACCAGAAACCACTGTGCGAGTGTAAGAAGAATATTTACAAGGGGAGCATCAACACCAGATTTTTTTTTTTAAATCAAAGAAACATACGCACACATGCAAACGAGGGAAATTTGACCAAATATTGATATGATTTGTAAAATTTGATCAAATCAAATCAAATACTATACTGTTTATTACCAAGAAGATCATGATTTAGCGTCGTTTGAAATCAATCAGTATTTTAGAAGAACTTAAATTTTTTTATTTAAAATTAATTATTTTTATATTTTAAAATTGTTTTTATGTATTGATATCAAAAAAAAAAATTTAAAAATAAAAAAAATATTATTTTAATAAATTTTTAAACAAAAAATACCTTTAAAAACAACTGTTACCACAGTATACATCTCCTTTTCCTAAAAATTAGTTGGGATTGTAGTTTTTTTGTTTTTTAAAAAAAGAAGAAGAAAGCTACACTACTTGTATCAAATAATAACAATAATATACAAATGATAAAAGATTTGTTTGGTTTTATATTTTAAAAATATTTTTTTTAAAAATAATTTTTTTAATTAATTTTTTAAAATAATTTTAAATTATTTTAATATATTCATATCAAAAATAATTTTTAAAAAATAAAAAAATATATTATTTTAATATTTTTTTAAATAAAAAATATTTTAAAAATAATTACAATCACACTCCCTAATCAGATGCAGCAAAAACACCATCCACCGGTGTTTCTTTTTGCCCTTTTCATTGTCTTGATGATAACCAGCAAAAGTTTTGGATTCCATAACGTCTGAAAATCAGCCACGTGCTCACCATGCAAAGATGCATATATATATATATATATATATATATATATATATATATGATGTCATACTAAAGGAGCTAGAATCAATCACATACCGCACACGAAAGCAATTAATAAATATTTGGAATAACGCAATCAAAGCATCTAATTTCAGAAGTATTTTTTAATCAGAAACAAATTTTTGTCAAAGATTCCATTAGAAAGTATAAATTCTTAAACTAGAAAATAATAATTATTAAAAGAAAATTTTTGTAATTACAAGTGAAAATTCTCAGCAAATGGATGAGAAACCTTACATAAATTAAAGAATAAATTTGTGCGTGCAAATATTAATGATGGGGCACACCCGCGCTTAATAACAAATTTATAACTAAAGAATAATAAAAATTAGAGAAATTTTATTATGAGTAGTTATTATGAGTGGTGGTGAAAGTTTTTTGGTACGGAATCTAAACAAAATTAATGATAAAACTTTTATATGCGTGAAAAATACCGACAAATAGGGATATAAAAGAAAACATAAATGAGTGACATTTTCATGAATAAAAACAAAATCTCCTCTCCCTTTTTAAGCTTGAATTGATGGTTTGGAGGAGGAACAAAGCTCGGGTTTTTTTTTTCTTCTTCTTCTTAATTTTCTTCGAAATCTCTCATTCGTGGTGGCATGGAGATTGAAACCTAAGTGAGTTCTACTAATGAAAACCCAAACAAATTAGAAAAGAAACTTAAGAGAAAGAGAGGGAGCGAAGTTGGAAGTTTGTTCGCCTAGAGGAAAAAAGTGATTATATTGATTTTGGGTTAATTAGTAAGGTAAGATATTCTTTTACCATTAATTCCATTTTTTCTCTTGTTTTGCTCAGGGATTGAAAATCCTCAAATTTAGAAGGTTTATGATATTTTTGTATTGAAATGTTGATTTGGGATGATTTTATTGATGTTAAGTTATGAAAATAATGTGGGAATGGTTTAATTTGGCTAATTAACACCTAGAAAAAAAACCCTAAATCTTTGAAGTTTTTAGGGTTTTTGTGAATTTGAAAGAGAAACAGAAAATTGTTTAAATTCATTAGTGATGATGATGTGGTTTGCATGTTTGTCGTGGTTCATTAAAAGTATACTTAGGTTTTTTTGGTTTTGACATTTCAATGATATTAAAGAATGATTGAGGTTGGTGTTGAATATTTCAATAGGGATTTCTGAGAGTTTTTTTTGTTACATGATGGAATTGTAAAAAATGGCCAAATTGGATGGATTGTTGGCATTTTGAATAATGTTTTTTTTTTAAAAAAAAAAACTTGATTGGTATGATGATGTTGGCGTGTATAATAAATTATTTGGTATTGGTTATGGTTATGAATTATGGGGAAAAAAGTATAGAAGTTAGTGGAATTATGTAAGTTTTGATGTTCTAATGATGTTAAGGTTGCTTAAACTTGATCATGATAATTGTAAATTAGTTTATGAAGGCGTGAACATTGATTTGTTATGTTTTAGGAAAGTTATGTATGTATGTGTTTATGTAATGGATGGGTTAGTTAAATGCACATTATCTGTTTGAGAAAATATGAAAATGATTGTAAATCTAATTATGATAAATAAGAAATGATTGTTATGTTTTGGAGAAATTGAGTAATTGAAAATCAATTATGGTGATGAAAACTCTATAGTAGCTAGCCATATGGGAAATTTTAGAAGATTTGAAAAATGTGATTAAATTATATTAGTTTTAGATGTCCTAATGGTATAGGAATGCTTAAACTTGTAATTTATTGCATGATTGCATACTTATAAAAATATTTTTTTTAATAAAGGGATGTTGAATCCTAGGTTTGTTGTAGTTGATATGTTTATTGACTAAATATTTGGTTAATTAGTGTTTGAGAATTTATAAAGTGAGAAACAATTGAAGAAATTTGATCATCCAAAGATTTTTACTTAGAAGTGGCTGAAATTTAGTTTTGAGAATTTTGAATAATTGACATTGATTTTTGGTTAACTTATGTAGTTATGATTTTTCATGTTTGATTTTGAGTGTGAATGGTGTACGGTTGATTATTATGTGTGTAGCTATGAGAAATAAGAAATGAAATTATATAAGTGTGAAAATTTTGCATGTTGAATATATTTGACTGTTTGAGCATTGGGTTGGAATTGTAAAAGTATGAAATTTCTATGTTAAAATCTTAAATTAATAATTTGAATATTAATTATTGGTTTGTGATGTATTGGACATTAAATTAAAACTTGAAAATATAAAAGTCCTATGTGAGGAATATTTTGATGGCATGAATACTTATAAATCATAATATTGATTGATGTTTGTAATGTGTTTGGATATTAATTGGAATATTGAGATGAATGAAGATTTTTATGATTGAGTTTTAATTGGTAGTACGAATATTAAATAATGGTTGTTATGAGTATAGAAATTTAATGAAATCATAGAATTATGGAAACTTCAAGGTTGGAATTTTAATTGGATTAATGAGCATTCATCAAATAGTTATGATACATTTGGACTCAAAGTAGTAATACAGAGATGCGAAATTGTCTTCTTGAATGTGAAATTGATAATTATGTGTCGGGCTAAATTGAAAATTAAACAAATAATTAGAAGTATATTTAGTTAAACGAAAATTAATTGTTATTATTTTGGGAGTTGTAAAAGCAGTGTTCGAAGTGGGACTCAACTTCTTAAGAGTATGTAAAGTAGGAGCTCAAGGTAAAGGTCACTTAATTGCCTCTTTAATTATTTAAAATACTTTAGTAATGGTAGAATGCAATGAAAATCATATATATGTTGTATAATTATACATCATGAAAAATTATGCTTACCAAGTTGAAAAGTAATATGTAAAATTGTATTCAATCATAATGATGATAATCAATATGTAATATATTTGACTTCAATAATAGTAATCAATACGTAATTGTGATCGATCATAATAGCGATAACTAATATTTAAATTATAATTGACCATAATGACAACAACCAATATGTAATTGTATTCAACTACAATGGCCGTAACCAATATATATAATTGTGATTTATCATAATGATGGTAACCAATATGTAAATTGAAACAAAAAAAAATAAATTGTAAATTGACCATAAAGATGGACCTTATGCTTTAAAACTTTAATTCGACTGCATGAGAGGGGGCTATTGTTGAAAATGATATAAAGCTAGTCATTTGAATATGTGCTATAAAATTCAAATGAAGCTAGTCATTTGGATAGGAGCTATAAAATTCAAATGATTTCAGTAATTTGGATGGAGGCTATAAAACTTAAATGAAGCCAACCATTTGAAAAGGGGCTATAATATGAAATTAAATCAACTATTTAGACATGGGCTATTGATTAAAATGAGATGAGCTAGCCGCATAAGCAGGGTCCATAGATTAGAAAGTATTTAGTTGGTCACATGAATGGGGATTGTGGATTTTAAAAGAATTAATTGAATATTTATTTTTGAATTGATGGGTAATGTTAATGTGCTGAAGATGGTATGAAAAATGTTTTGAATCAATGAATGACAAAACAGAGTTAAGAATGACATTATAATTGTTTTGAAATGGTTAATGGTATTACGAAGCCAAAGATGATGAAATATTCTTATTAAATAAATATATAGATGACCCATAAATAGACCTAAAGTTTGATGAGATTGAAAAATAATATATAAAGCATATAGGGATTGAAAAATAACATGGATAAACCTTAAAAGGTCATAAAGTATATTGAGATTAAAGAATAATATAGATGAGCCATAACTGGTATAATAAATGATGAGATTGAAGATTAATATTGATTTTCCATTAATGACACTATAGGAGTCAAAATGAGTTCACGAAATTAGAGAGCTGAATTTGATATAATAGGCGTTGAGGTGAACTAATGAAATTAGTTTAAAAAAAATGATGAAATTGGCATTGAAATGAATGAACACAAATGGTGAACGAAACTACTATCCACAAATGTTAAGGGTGTTATCTGGTTTGATGAAATCAAAGTATAACTTATGGGTATAGTAGAGGGTAATGAATTCTAAATGGATTCGGACTATGAATTAAGAGCATTTCTGATGATTTTATAAAGTGTGTTTAATTAAAATACAAAAAAAAAATAATTATGTTACTATAAACACGATTAATTTAAAATATATATCATGAATGTTTTAGAATAGCTAGGATTAACCCATAGAGTCCTGATTCACCTTACTAGGATGGATCCACTTTTATTAATAGACAAACTAATGGTTAGAAAAACATAAGAACCTTAGTAATAATCAAACAAATAAACAATATGACTCACCTTAGATAAGGTATATTAAGGGTGATATTGTATTTTCTATACACAACCATTTCTCTTATCTAGACTCTTAAAATCAGTTAAGGTTTCTAATGACCAAAATATTAGATAACACCTCTAAACCTTTTTTAAAATCATAAAAAGGACAAGAACTTTTTGTTCTTTCCACACACCCTAAAATATGATCCAGAATGATGATTGTTATGATGTTGTACATGTAAGATAGATAAAAAGAAATATGTGAATTGTAAATCGACCACAATAGTGGACCTTATACAATGTTGTAATTCTCTATGTGTTATTGTTTAAAATGAAATGAAATTAGTTGTTCAGATGAAGGTTAAAATTCAAATGAAGCCAATCATTTGGGCAAGGGCTATACAAATTCAATGAAGATAGTTGCTTAGATAGAAGGTATAATATGAAATTAAACTAGTCATTTGGATGAGGGTTATTGATTAAAATGAGATGAGTCTGATGAGTCCGATGTATGAGTAGGACTATGGATTGAAAAATATTTAGTTAGTTTCATAAGTGAAGGTTATGGATTTGAAAGAATTAAGTGAATATTTATTTTGAATTGATATGTTATGTTGATGTGCCAAAAGTGGTATGAAATATTTTTTAAAATCAATAAAAGGCAAAACAAAGCTAAGAATGGCATGATACCTGGTTTGAAATGGTTAATGGTATTAAAAAGCCAAAAATGATGAAATACTCATATTAAACAAATATATGAATTAGCCATAAATGAACTTAAAGTATGATGAGATTGAAGAATAATATGGATGAGCTATAAATAGTTATAAAGCATATGGAGATTGAAAAATAATATGGATAAGTCATAAAAGGGCATAAAGTATGTTAAGATCAAAAAATGAAATAGATGAGCCACAATTAGTATAATAGATAATGATATTGGAGATTGTTATAAATGACATCATATGAGTTGATGAATGTTTTGAGATGGATTAAGAAATATATTTTTTTTTATCAAGGAATTATTGTGGGTATGATGATGACAGTTCAATAAGTATAATGAATAAAAGAAGAATTCACTAATTGTTGAAGAGAATGTATTAAATAGAAAATTCGACATATAATTGTTATGCTTAGAATTGTGTGAAAGATGTGATGTTTGCTTGTATGGTTTGGAAAATATTAGTAACCATGATGGTGTAATTATTTATTTTAATTTTGTGATTTTATGTTTTTTACATGTACCTTCCCTTGAAGGTCTCATTCTTCAAGAAAGTGCTATTAAGATATCTAACCTTTTTGTAATGTATGATGAAAAATTTGAAAAAAAAAATTATATGCATGTAATTATCAAGAAAGTATTGCAACCTTACAAATTTACTATTTGTATGTATAATTGTGTATCATTGTACTTGTGGATTTAATTGATAAATGGTAAAATTGAGATATCCTTTATGGTATTGTATAAAAAAAATACCTATTTTTCATGTATACGATAATTAAAAATATGAAAATTGCATTTAAAAGTTTGTGTCATTACATAAACATACATAAAACATATTTAAAACATATGTTTAGTAAAACAGTTATATCCTAATTAGATAGTTAATAGGACTAGAAAACATATTTGTTTCATACATTCCTAGAATAGCTTCAAAGTCTCATTTATAATGCAATTGGATCATATAGAATGTGGTATAGGATGATGATACAAGTGTGGGGGATATGGAGAGAAATTCATAGTAACCCGTATGGTTCTAGAATGCCATAAATTTTATTAAATTATTAAATTTAATTTTAAAGATAAAAATAAAAGTGAATTTATAAGACAATTTACCATATGTCACACATCATCTGCATATGGAATCAAGTCACCAATATGCTTGGCTGTGGAGCCTAGAACTTTTTGTTTTGTTTTTTGTTGTTGGAAGCAAACAACCTTTTGCTTAATAAATTCTATATTTGTACATAAATGTCTCTAAAGAGATTATCAAACTTGTGCTTTGACCACACCTCAACATCCTTCAATTTAGCTTTTTTAATGGCAAATGTATGAAAGTCATACCAAAACTACACAACCCATATCATAAAAAAATAACATCAAGCTTATGGAATTGTAATCCTACTTTGAAAAGCATTCACACATTAGTTAGATTTTGTTTACGTAGTAGCACAATACTTATTCCATAATTTTTTAACTATTGTTGCATCCATTGGCCTCGAACAAAATTGATCTCAAATCAATTTTAAACGAGTTAATTATGTTTGTCAATAATTAGATTATGGAACCTCACATTTTATTATTTTTATTTCAAATTTCTCAAACCATGCATTAAACAATATCATCCATTAAGGATTCGTTTTGAGTTGTTTCCATTTAAATAACAAATACTCAAAAGATGAATATATTTGTGCAATTATAAAATGTATAAGCATTTTAATAGATCCTTACTTGTTCTTTTCAACATCTCAGTCAACTATTTTCTTTTCTTTGACCAAATCAATTTGTGATGGTATGTTAGATCTATCTTCTAAATTATATGATGTGTTTACCATATTTATGTCAAGAACGAGTTTCTTTTCACACTCATTCTTTAAGTCAATTATATAATTTATAGGTTGTATATATATAGGACTGCAAGTTGTAAGAATTTTTAAGGAGTTGAGGCTAATAATTTGAGACAAAATTGCAGTGCAAATGTTATTTATGCTCATAAAAGTGAATAATATAACATTAAAGAATAAGATGTTGTTGAAAGAAAAAGCTAGCAATAGTAATATATTTGATCCTTCCAAGATGTTATACAATGTGACGAGTAAATTCAATGTTGGTGATAAGGGAAAGACAATTTAGATGTTTCAACAATCACTTGTTATACAAAATGTTGCTAAACCTAATAGAATTTTAAAAAGATAAGATGAAATAAACAAGCCAAGCAATCCCGACGCAAAACTAATTGTGAGAAAGCGCTTTACATATGGAGAGTTAGGGCATCATTCCAATGATTATAGAAGACATAAATCGGTTAACTTGATCGAAGGGCGGTGCAAGTAAGAAAATCTTAAAAACAAAGGGTAGTTTGTGCAAACCTGATAGAAAGGAGAGGAAGATTTGTATAAGTACGATGACGAGAGTCATACCTATGGGATTAGAAATATAATGTTAACACCAAAGGTTATCGAGGAGTTGTAGTGGCATAAGTTAATTTGTACTTGATATACTATAAAGAATAACATGTTTGACTTGATTATTGATAGTCATAGTTGTAAAAAATATTATAAGCAAACATGTTGATAAATTAAAATTTTCATTGGAATCACATCTTGAACCATACAAGATTAGGTAGATTAAGACAATAGGTGAAATAAAGGTAACACAACATTATATAGAGCCTTTTTCCTATATGGATAAGATATAAAATGACATAGTAGATATGTATGTATGCAATCTGATATTTGATAAACCTTGGCAATATGATGTACATGTCAGATACTTGGATCGAAATAATTGCATAAGATTATTAAAGATGGTGTAAATTGTACGATTATACCTTTGAAATGAAGACCCTGTTCTAACCTTCTAAAGCTTCTAAATATGGTGTAAATTATTCGCTTATAACAAAAAATACAACCAAATATATAAGGATCAGAAAAGTTTAAGCCTTGATTATAAAGGCACTAATTGATGAGAAGGAAGAAGAGAAGACGATTGACGTACTTAATATCATTAAAACTTTTCTTACTAAATTTAAGGAGATCTTGTTAAAAGAGTTGCTAGATACATTGCCATCAATATAAGACATTCAATATTAGATTGATTTGGTGTCAAGAGTTAGGCTTTCAAATATTTCATACTACAAAGAATTATAATAAGTATTTTAGCAAGTAATGGAGGAATCGTCAGAATTTGTCTATTGATGATTTTCATATTCATTATGGGTTCTTGATACGAGGTAATCTAGATTCTTCATTATAAGCGAAGATGAATTTAGATTTGCATGAAAGAGGCTTAAATGGTCACTTAGAACAAGATAAGACAATTGCTTTTATCAATGAGAGGTATGATTAGTCTTAATTAAAATAAGATATTGATATGTTTATAAAAAAAATGTTATACTTGTCGAACTACCGAAAAGCAAGCACAAAACTTAGGTTTATATATGCCTTTACCTATTCTAAAAACATATGAGAGGACTTATCTATGAATTTTGTATTTGTTGTATAAGATGAGTTCTTAAAGATGATGTACTTTATTTCGAGAGGTGGGTCATTTGCACAGCATGTCAAATATCGTTACTTTCGATCAAGACAACAAGTTTCTTAGTCATTTTTTATGGACATTATAGAGAATATATGATTTATCTTGGAATTTAGTATCACAACATATTTATAAACAGATAGGAAAATAGAATCATTAAATTGGATACTTGACAATTGATTCATAGTATCTATGGCGACAATATGAAGTAATGGGGTATTGTACTTGCATAAATAGAATTCATATACAATAGTGTTAAACACAATACAACATGCAAAACATAATTCAAAATTATATAAATGCAGTGTCATTAGCATATTCTTGATCTTGTAGCAATTCAAAAAGGTGTTGGTTATAATACTATCGCCGGTAAGATGTTTACAGATGCAAGCTATATAGGTTGAGGTGATACAAAGTTTCAACAAACCATTTTCAAGTACAATGAGGTTATATAGAAGAACTGCCATGCTAAACTATTTAGGAAAAGAGATAAGGTGATGTTATTTCTACACAAGGAGAGGTTTTCGGTAAGGACGCATAACAAGCTGCAACAAAAAAAATATGGCCTATATAATATTATAAAATAAATACATGGCAATGCCTATATTGTTAATATGCCAGATAATTAGGGGTTTTGTAAGATTTTTAATGTTTTTAACATTCATCTATATATTGTGATGATGAACAATTATATCCAGATTTGAATGTTGATATGATATCACCATAACTTTTGATAAGATAATTTGATTAAGCTTTTTAGGACATTCTATAAGCCCTGATGTTTATAGTGGTCATCTTGCTTGTGCTAGCTGATTATGTATCTAAATTTAGCATAGAAGATGTTTTTTTTTAAATTTTCTTTATTTTCCAAGTTATTTTTTAGATTTCTTTCTTATTTTTTCTAGTTGTTATGAGATTTTTTTTCTTTCTAGTAAGGTCAATTTAGTTATTATTTAAACATCCCTGCATATTATTTTGAGAATAGTTTTGTGAATAATTTGGATTTCATAATACATTAAACAATAATTTAGAAATTGAAAAATCTTGATTTTATCACTTATGTTATATGTTGCGTCAATTGAGTGTAACATTATACTAAGGCATTGTTTCAAAAAACAAAATTATTGTTTAAAATTATTATTTTTTATGCGTGTGTAGATAATTTTGATATATTGATATTAGAAATAAATTTTTTAAAATAAAAAAAATATTATTTTAATATAATTTTTTAAATATATTATACAATACTCTAAATGGTGTGAGGGAATTACTGTTTTCCCACACACAAAGCACTATGGATTACAACAGTAATCCACGGTGCTTTCCTCCTTTTTTTGGCTAACTTTTCCCTTTGTTTTTTTTCTTTTTTTTCAATTTTTTTTTTCAAAATTACTTTTTTTTTCAACTTTTCTATTTTTTTTTCCAAAATTATTTTTGTTTATTTTACTTTTTAAATATTAACTTGGTTAAAATTTTTGTTTTGTAATTTTTTTCTTTAAAATATTGTGGATTGCTGCAATGTTTTTCCATATAGTTTTTCTATTTTATTTCTTTATTTTTCAAAATTATATCTATCGATTTGTTTTTTTAATATTGAGCTAATTGAGATTTAGTTTTGTAATTTTTTTCTTTAAAACATTAGTGATTGCTACAATGTTTCCCCGCATGGTTTTTTTTAATGATTTTCTCTGAAATTATCTTTTTTTATTTTATTTTTTTAATATGAAGCTGGTTAAAAATTACAATTACAATATGTGAGGAACACACTGTAACTTTCCTCGAAAATTACTGTTGATTGCTACAGTGTTTTTTTCCACATGGTTTTTTCCTTTTTTTGGTATGTTTTTCCCTAAAATTATTTTTATCAATTTTATTTTTTAAATATTAAACTGGTTAAGAATTACAATTACAAATAAATACAAGTTTTTCCTCACAAAACATTATAGATTGATACAGTTTTTCCTCACATGATTTTTTTTCAGTTTCTTTTGTGTTTTTTTTTTGTAATATTTTTTTCCAAAATAATATTCATCGATTTTTTTTTAATATTGAGTTGGTTAGAATTTAACTTTATAATAAAGTTTAATCATGTGGGGGAAAGCATTGTAACTTTGCTCATAAAACATTGTGGATTGTTACAGTGTCTCTCCGCATGGTTTTTTTTGTTATATTTTTTTTCAAATTATCTTTTTCAATTTTATTTTTTTAATATTGAGTTGTTTGTGAATTACAATTACAAGTCATTACAAATAAGGCTAAATCATGTAAGGAAGTACTGTAGCTTTCATCACAAAACACTGTGAATTGCTACAGTGTTTCCAATATGATTTTTTTTTGGTGTTTGTTTTGTTATTTTTTTTTCTAAAATTGTCTCTGTCGATTTTTTTTTAATATTGAGCTGATTAAGAATTTAGCTTTGTAATTTTTTTTCTTTAAAACACTGTGAATTGTTGCAGTGTTTTCTCATGTGATTTTTTTTATGATTTTTTCCAAAATTATCTTTATTATTTTTTTTAATATTGAGTTGGTTAAGAATTATAATTACAATAAAGCTAAATCATATGAGGAAAGCATTGCAGTTTTTCTCACAAAACACTGTAGATTGCTACAATATTTCTCTAAATGGTTTTTTATTTTATTTTATTGGAAAAAGCGCTATAGTTTTTCTCATAGAACATTGTCAATTGCTACAATATTTTTTCTCATGGGTTTTTTTCCTTCCAAAATTATCTTTGTTGGTTGCTTTTTTAATATTAAGTTGGTAGAGAATTTAGCTTTGTAATTTTTTTTCTTTTTATTAACTGAAAAGCTAAACCATGTTGCGAAAGCACTATATCTTTCCTCACAAAACACTGTAGATTGCTACAAATCATTTTGTTCAGTCTCTAAGTTTTTGATTACCAACACAACTTTTTTTCTCGTCATAAAATATTTACTCCATCATACATTTAATTTCTATTACTTATCTAGCATTGATTCATAATTATAACATTATCAAGTACATTTGTTTTATAAATCTGCAGTAACAGACGAACATGTTATCTCGTATATATTAAAAAACAACTATTACTACAGTATAAAACTATGCCAGGAAACATTACATCAGGCACTTTGAACTCTCTCTTCCCCTGGTTTTTAGAAGTGCAATCCTACGCCAAGGCCACAACGGCCACACATGTATAGCATGTCATTGCTAGCATCATTTGTGATCTTGACTGTAACCGTCGGATTTAACCAATCCTACCATCGACATGTGAATGAAAGTTTGGAATCCATAATTGATAACCATAACCGTCGGATCAAAGGCTTAGATGGGGATGACGATGGTGCGCGTGAAGATTTGAAATCCATAATATAGATATTGATGGAACAAAGAATATTGATAAAAACAAGAAGCAAAAATATTGGATTTGGAATATAAAACGTATTTATAATAATGATAATAGTAAAAAATTATATTGCAGAATGCATAATTGGAAATTACTATTATTAGATTAACATTGATACTTCTTTTAACTAATTATAATCAAATAATTTATTATCATGAAAGCTGTAGTTTAATTAATTAGTTCCTGAATTTATTTTCTATATGTCACCAGTTCGAGTGTCATATATTTCAGGATCACTGGAGGCTTACCTAATAGTTAATTTCAGGAACTCAAAAAATTAATTGAAGTGTGCATAAGTTGATTAAGACACCTACTATTAAAAAAAACAATTTGTTTTTTTTTCAAATAACTATTTATGTTCTTAACAATAATTAGATAGTGATCTCTTGCACCTAAAGTATTGAAATTGCTAGAGTGAACAATTTTTATGTATTAAAATTAAATATTTATTAATATTAAGTCTTAAATATGTCATTTAATAAGATCCTTTAAATATATAATCTAGATTGCCGCCTTTATATATATATATATAAGCACACTGGATAGAGAGAGAGTCCGTATTTTGGGTAACGTTAGGGTCCCACACCTCACATCACTCTTTTGTTGGTTTCTCTTTGCCTTTTCGTGCAAGTTTTTGTCTCTAAAAGTGAATTCTGATTTTTTAATCTCCCAAGAAAATCCAACAAAACGACAACACTGCAAACGTGAAACGTTAACGATCAAGAAGCCACGGCGATCATAACCACGCAAGAAGAAAGAAAAAGAAAACCACCAGATCTCCAATGTGTTTGTTATATTTCCGCCATTTTATTCAAAGACGTTTCATTGCTGACAAACTGCAGGGGCAAAGGAATTCAAAACCGAGAGAAAAATTTACATTTTTTTTTTCAGATTCGGGAGAATTTATGAAATAATAATAAGATTTGCACTAGAATATCATGCTGGGTTTATGTTAGTGTCCAAGCAACTTGTTTTGAAAAAAATAAAATAAAATTTGTAGACATAAATTTGAGTTTATAAAAATTAAGCAAGGAGTGTGTATAAATATTTGATATTATTAAAATGTATGAGTTAATATAATCTTTATTTAAAGTATTTACACAAAAAAATAAAATAATAATTTAATTTTTTTTTGAATTTGATTTCCGATGACTTAATTTATTTATGAAATCAGGTTAAAATTTGTATTTTACAAGAATGCAAATTTAAACATGTATTGTAGAACAAGATTCGATGATTTGATGCTTTGAAAATCACATTTGATTTATCTTCAAATTAGTGTTATTAAATAACTCTTATAAAACATTTAGATTTGTTCTAATATATCTTTATTTTTTATAGACTTTAAGTATAAATGAAAAAGAATTAAAAGCTTTTAAGAGAGTTGCTAGACATGAGAGCTTTTAAGAGAGTTTTATTACTTGAAGAGTTTGTCTCGAAAAAGATTTTGTATCACTTAGAAGAATCTCCTTCCTTGTGTCTAGGGTGAGTCTCTCTATTTATAGATATTTATCACAACACTCGGGTTTTTTTTTGCTAATGTCATATGACATTATTTTATTGATTGATTTTTATTTATGAGATCTTCTATTTATGATAAAATATTTTAAATA
>Ga0325404_1004622_pt1 | contig 14600 bp, 9 predicted proteins | sample PopdelMetagenome_18_FD_205664 | JGI IMG/M metagenome (GOLD analysis project Ga0325404, IMG submission 205664) | Populus deltoides microbial communities from Bellville, Georgia, United States - Xylem-Control-R1 | ecosystem: Host-associated > Plants > Phyllosphere > Stem > Wood/Secondary xylem... | reverse complement strand
TTTTTATGTGATTATGATAATTTGTTTGGTTTGGGAATTCTTAGATATGATTTTGATCTAGGATAGCGCGGATTATTGTTGGTTATTCAGTTTGCTGTAGTGGAGGTAGTGTTGGCAAAGTCATAATCAAATATAGCTTTTAATTAATCTATATTGAAGATCAATCTGGGATTATGCATATTGTAGATGTGTTATTTAATTGGATTAGCATAGATTTTTCCTTTATAAATTTTCAACTCTTTCCCTTTTTTTTATGGTTCATGCTTTTATACTCACTGGACATCTAATCATTCAGCTTGGGGTTTTTGGCGATGGTGATGAGGAAGATGAAGATGCAAGCAAGCATGCCAGGTCCTAATTTTGTTGTATTTATTTTTTGGGGTTTTTTTTTCCCGGGATGAGTTATTAGTTATAGAATCATAACTGAAGTTACATGGTGATAGTTAAAGCACTTCTTTCATTTATTTATTTGTTCCAGAGAAATCTCACGGAAACTTAGCAAGGCCTCCATTTGCCCTGTTGCTGGCAGCACTTCTTATGAAACTGTTGCTTCAATGGTCATACTGATTTGTATTTCATTTTCTTTTGCTCTTCTTAGTTCACCTCTATCACTAAGTCTTCATGTTCATACTGCTTCTAATGGTGCCACCAGCACCAGACCTTACTACCTTCCTTAAAAGTTTTTTTTTTTTTTACCTTGAATTACTGATTCTTGGTTTCTCTTGTGCATCGCTGAGATTCAGATATGAAGACTTCTTTGGCAGTAAAAGGAGAAAAATCTTAAAAAGAAAGTCAAAAGAAGACTCAAGCTCAGACGATGAACTTGATGATGAAGCAGTTGATGAGGTATTATGATGTGTTTTTATGTCTAAATGCATTCAATAAAGTTTCTGCTGTCTTTCCTGTGGTAGTATAATTCAAATTTTAAGAAGTGAACGTATGTGTAGATGTAATGGTGTTGTTATTTCCATTGTGCAGAGAAAAGGTAGACTTTCTACCCATGAAAAACAACTTCAGAAGCTTCAATCTGAGATAGAGCAGATGGAGAAAGCAAATTTGGAGCCAAAAACTTGGACCATGCAAGGAGAGGTAACTATGGCCTTCCTTTAATGTCTAATTAAGAAAATTGCTTTTATGCTTTGTGCTTTATTATTTTTATTCGTTTTTGGATATAATCCTACCCAATCCAATCGATATTAGGTTTTGGTTTTGATGTCACATACAATGGACTTTGCAACAGGTAACTGCTGCAAGCAGACCCAAGAATAGTGCACTAGAAGTTGATTTAGACTTTGAACACAATATGAGGCCTGCCCCTGTAATCACTGAGGAGGTTACTGCAACACTGGAAGATATGATTAAGAATAGGATCATTGAGGTAAACTTCAATTTTTAATGAATTTTCTTATGTATCTTGATGTCTTGTTAAGACATCACTGTTTGACTTTATTTCAAATGTATAATCCAAATTTTCTTGCTAAGTGTTGATTGCTTGTAACAAATTGATTATGATTTATGATTTCTGTGTCATGCAATTTTTCTTTTATTTTGCACTTAGAAACCAAGTAGAATTTTTCGCAGTTGCTTCAAGGTAAACTGCAACTATATCTATGTGATGGCCATGTGATGAGCTGATGTACCTCAGATGCGCGCACACTTGCTCACATGCATATGTACACTATCCCAATGTTATGTTGCAGTGGCAACAGGGTTGTCTTTGTTGAGGTTCATACACAAGTCTTCTTTTACTATGAGAACACTGGTTTATATGTGGCTGTTTTTGTTATGAGAAGTTGGTGACTAAACATTGCAATTGTTACTGGACATATGCATGATTATTTATTCAAAGCCATGGCACAGTTCTTCAGATAATTTGAACAATGTCTGTCCAGAATTTTCTGGTTTTTAGATAATGGTGAACATTTGTCCAATTACTCGTGTTCTTAAAGTTGGCAGATGAATGGGTGATATTAATGGCAGAGCAACTTCCTCCTATGATTTTGGCTTTTCCAAATTTCTATACACGCAGAAAAAATTCCTAAATCCTAGGTCAAGCTTTCAGAAAGAAATTTTCTACCACTGTACCTGACAATATGAGTAGCTTCATGGAATTTTATGCTTTGTTATGGGAAAAATTTTGGGTATATTTTATCTTGATCTTTCTTGTTTTGAATCTATATAACTGGTTCCTTTGTTCAGATCTTGCTGCTTCTCATTTTGAATTGGACACTGCTTTGATACTTTGCTATGTTAGACATTGTTGTCTGTGTGCGTGCATGCACATGCTGACTTTTTAACCAGAAACAGTCTTGCCATGATGATCTTAGGGACAGTTTAATGACATTCAGAAGGCTCCCAGTTTACCCTCTAAAGCACCGAGAGAACTGAAAGAGTTGGTAAACAATATTACTGGTAACATAGTTTAGTTTAGTTTATTTTCCATTGTTCCCTGTTATTATATAATATTAATTCTGCTCGCTGTATTTTTCATAAAATGTGCAGGATGATAATAAGAGCAAGAAGGGTCTTGCCGATGTTTATGAGGTTTGTCTATCTTAACCAGCATGCTTTGTCGGGTTTCCAATTCTGGATAGTGGATCCTATACTGTTCTTAATAGTTTCTGAGCTTGATTGTTTTCTTCTGTTGTTGAGCTCGTGTATTGAATCCAAATTTCTCTCTAATTATTTACAGGAAGAATATGTTCAAAAGACAAATCCAGCTGCTGCACCGTTATCTTTCTCAGATGAACAGAAGGAGGTAGATATTCATGATGTTGTTGGTACTATTATTATTTCTCCTTAGTTGTTTCTTCATTACAAATTTTCATATCTTCAATGACTCCAGCACATTGCATTTTAGTATTATGTTTTCTATGTCCTCCTGATTTTATTACATTGACATCTTTGATTTGTGTAATCTTGTTTTCTTTTTTTACTTAGGCAAGTGTCCTGTTCAAAAAACTGTGCTTGAAGTTGGATGCACTTTCTCACTACCACTTTGCTCCCAAACCTGTATGTTTCTCAATCCACAAAATGACGTCCTTTTATCCACTTTTATTTTAAAAAAAAAATTGATCCCTTTTGTGTGACTTTGATAGGTCATAGAAGACATGTCTATCCAAGCAAATGTCCCTGCTCTTGCTATGGAGGAGGTAAAAGATATCTCCCTATCCTCTTCGGTCTGAACTTTGTTTCTGACTTGACTTGCTAATACACAGTCTTCCATGTATAGATTGCACCCATGGCAGTTTCAGATGCAGCTATGCTGGCTCCAGAGGAAGTTTTTTCAGGCAAAGGTGATATTAAGGAAGAAGCAGAACTTACTCAGGCTGAGAGGAAGAGGAGGAGGGCTAACAAGAAAAGAAAATTTAAGGGTGAGATTTGATAAGAAAGTTTAGTATTCTCTCAAAAGCCTTGCATATCTAGTTGATTGCTTCTTTCAGCTTATAACACCATGAAAAGAAAGATCAATTAGTAGTTTAAAGCATCCAGAAGAAAGCTGCTCAATTCTCACCATTCTCTCTGTCTCATCTGGTTTTTGCCTGCATGTTCGATCTTTCCTCTCATATTAACCATTAATTGATGATTACAGCTGAATCGGTTAAAGGGATAGCAAAGAAGGCACGAGAGAACACAACACTATACCACGATGGTGGTGAGTGTTCATCTTTACTGTCAGGTGTCATTATTTTTGGAAGCTTAAATTAACCCAATTTGACAGTCACTAAACCTCAATTTTTTATTAAAATGCAGGCAAGGAAGAATAGTGACTTGTTTCATCGTTATATCCTTGCACAAAGAGCCACAGAACCTTTTGAAGTTATGGTTTCAAGTTTAGGACCGCCAGATGGAGAGGAGAAACAGGAGAAGAGCGGTACCTTGCAGCACTGTAAGATGCCCATTTGTTTCATGCTTTTAACAATCACTGACGAGAAGAAAAATATGCCAGAAGAAGAACTAGAAAGATTTGGGATATAGCTTGAAAGAAGCTCGGTGGGATGTTGGCAACCATAGGCTATTATACCTTTTATACTTTAGAATTAGAATTTAGAGTTGAAAATATTATTCAACCTCTGATCAATGTTTGACACATTGCATTTTATTGTCCTTAGGCTGGTTCTGTCATGCAATGTGAAATATGAATCAGAAGTTAAAGCAAGGATGAATGATGAGAAGCATTACCTGGAAGAATATAGGGGAAGCGGTTCTTTTGTTGAACTATTTACTTAGGGGACCTAACTGGGGCAAAGAGCTCTACAGAAACAAAGTGCGTAAACAGGACTTTAACTTTCTCTTCTTATTTTGGCAAGTTGTCAGAAATAAGCTCTGTTCTCGGCTCTTGAAATGCATCTTACACGCTTTTTTTCCCCACAGTTATCGAAGCTCCTCTTGAAGCTAATCAGAATTTATCCAGGAAGATAGATATTTGAAAGAAAAATTATACTTTTTATACCAAAAAACTTGGGGTGCACGCTGCAACAAAAAATACTCAGGTTGATTGTAGATAATTATTTAATATTTATATTAAATTTAATTCAGCAAGTCAATTTTGAAATTTCTTTATTTGATTTTTTATTTAAAGTTAAATTATGTAAAAGTTATTTTGATGTGATTCGATCAATTTGGCTAGTCTAGAATCATTTTGGCTATTAAAAAAAAAGTTTGAGGATGAAATTGAGAGAAAAAAAAAAGAAATTGACATAAAAAACCTCTCAACTCAATTTCTTGTCTAACCCGAGTTTAAATGAAATCTTGTTAAAGTTATCTTAATATGACCCGGTTGATTTAGTAAAAAGGATATGAGGATAAAATTAACAAAAAAAAAATTTCTATTGACTTGACTCCTTGCTTAGTCTAAGATTAAAATTAAATCGTGTGGAAACTATTCTAATATGATCTAGTGGACTTAGTTGGTTCAAAAGCAACTCAAGCCATTGTTAAAAAAAGTTTAGAGATGAAATTGAAAATAAAAATACCAAATTAAAATAAAAAAATAGGAAAATGGAAAATAAATGGAGGGTGAATTGAAAAAAATATGTGGCTATTTTTTTTCTATTTTGCATTCTCCCTCTTTTCTTGGCGTTTCCCATTTTCTTTTCTTTTATTTTTATCCTTTTTTCCTCAATTTTATTCTTTAACAATTATTTAATTTTGAATTAGTCTTCATAAATTGTTTTAGTTTTTTTCTATGAGATTATCACAGTCTCAAATAAACATCGTGATATTTTATTTATACTTAATTTTATAAGCATCTATTTTTGTTATGGTATAATTAAATAAAATTTTTTTTTAAGAAAATAAAGTTCTTAAACTCGGTGTCCCCACGCCTTTTGGTGTTTTATATTTAATTTTAATTAATATGAGCTTTAGCATAACATTATTTGTGAATATTTTTGTTTTAAAATATTTTATTTTAACTATATGAATTAAAATCAATTCCTATAAATGGATAAAAATCTTATGAATCTTATTCTTAGAGAATTTTTTTTTTTTTTTTTGATGTTAGAAGAGCTTTCCAAAACAAGTAACATTAGTTTAGAATGATTTAGAAAATTTATTATGTGTTATTTAGGGTTTAGCACAGTATTTAAATAGACATATAATTAAAAAGGAGATTAAATTGTTTTTTAGGAATTAATATTGGAGTATATTATAAGAATTGTATTATATTGATAGCTTTTTTACTTAGAAGGTTAATGTAGAACAAGAGTACAAAACTTAAAGGGCCGTAAAAATCTTTATTTGAGAGGGATAGATTGATTAAGAGGGGGAAAACCCTATAAAAGAGAGTTAAAAGAGGGCGTGATAGAGATAGAAACCATGTGGAAGAGGGTTGGAAGAATATTGAAATAAAACACTAAGTTTCAATCTCAATTAATCATAAATGTATAAAAATCCATCATCAATTAGCTCTTGGTATGTGTTGAATGAAAAACAAAATTGCAAAAAATTGTGTAAGATGATTACCTACTTTGCATAAAGGTTTTCACTTTCTTAAATCAAGCTCATAAAGTTCTGATCATTTCACTGATTTGCAATGATACTTATAGACCACATAAGATTGCAAACCAATTTCTGCAAAGAAAATGACAAGACAAAATGAAAATAAATGAATTGCAAAAAAAAGAGTAAAAGATATCTCTTATTTGGTTGTGAAATAAATTGCAATAGTAGACTCAAGAATGAGATTTATCCCATAGTAAAGACACTACCAGAAAATTACAAAAAAATAATAGAAACACTAACAAAAAAATATTTCGTTGCGGTTTTATTGATATAAAATGTGATGAATATATTTTGTCAGTAATTTTCGATGAAAACAACGATGGAATTAAAAAAAAATCAATGGTAATTTCATCGGCGATTTTAAAGTGATTTAAAACACGACAATCTTCTCTTCTCTCCCATTTCTTCTTCTTATTTGATTTCAATTCAAACCCTAAACTTGATCTTTCTCCTACCCACTTCAAATCTTTGACAGCCACCCTAAAAAATCGAGCCTCCCAACCCAGTGCAACTTCCCTCCCTTGGTTCATTTTCATTTTCTATATTGCAATAATCTCAACATTTCATTTTTATTTTCTTTTAGATTATTTTTTTATATATAATTTGTGTAGGCTTTGCTGAATTAGCAAGTTGTTGATTATCCAAACTTTAAGCTTGTGATGGTGGTACATGTATATATGTATATCTTCTTTTGAGATTCTATTTTGGTTAATTCTTTTATGAGTTTTGAATTTTTTAAAAGTTTTCTTTACCTAGGTTTGTTGATTTGTTTTCATTTTTTGGATTTGGGTTAGGTTTTTGGCTTCTAGATTTCCTTTTTGTAAAGGAAATTTTGGTTTTTGGTTAAAGAGTATAGGTATTTGAAAAAGAAAAACAATGTTTTATTTTGTGGGAATGTATTTAAGGTTTGGGTTTAAGGAGTTAGATTTTCTTATTTTATGACAAGGGTTTTGATTTTTAGCTAACTAAGATGGGTAGTATTCAAATTCCCACAAGCAATGGTCACTATTGGATCTTATACTCTTTGATTCTTTGATTGTGGCTTGTAATTGATTATTTCATAATAAGGTTGTTGATGGAAATTAAGGTAACATGTTGTTGTAATATTTATACTTATTAGATTTTTGCTTAAATTGGAAACTTCCTTTTCCTTTTCTCTTTTCTTTTTTCCATTCCATCTCGTTGATCTTATACCATATGTATAATACTAGTCTTTACCTTAGCAATACATCAACAATTCCAAGTTCCATATGCCATGTTAGGGGAAGGAATGGGTCATGAACCATTCCAAGTTCCAACCCAGCTCCTAAAGACTAAAGGTACTGGGTACTAGCCACTTAAAAACCCACTGACTATCTTGATTAATTTAGTGATTATATTTATTGTTATTGTTGTATATATGGTTGTAATGGAGTGATTGCTAAATAGGTTTTATTGTGATGTTTATAAAGTATTTCCCAAAGAAATGTATATTACTTTTATGGATGATGTATTACTTTTATGAATGATGAAATGCTTAGACCATAAAGCATAAAACCCATAATCTCTTCATTTTTGTTTTCGTAAAATGAAGGGTCTATGCCATGTTCATATTGTGTTCTTGGACAACTAGGTGATATAACATGCCAACTCCAAAGTTGTTGAAAACCTTTTATAAATGTAAGATGCTTTCAGTTCTTATTAATGTACACTTACCTTCTGTTTTCCACGCTACCTGTATAGGAGTGTGGTTGCGAGTGTTTTTCACTCAGAAATGTATCAAAATAATGTTTTTTTATTTTTAAAAAATCATTTTTGATATTAGCGCATAAAATGATCTAAAAACACCAAAAAACATTAATTTAAAGTAAAGAAAAAAAACTTTCAATTTTTTTCAAAAGCGTTTTTGAAACGCAAAAACAAACAAGGTCGTCTATGACTTCTTTTTTTTTTTTTGTTAAAATAAAGATGTCCTACATCATTGAGCTCTCAAGTTTGCAATTTTTTAATATGATTTTGTATGAGTGTGTGTTATAAGATGTGCACAATGTCAAATGGCAGAGTTACCTCCTATAATTGAAAGGATTTTGGATTTAATCATAAAGTTATGATTGTAAGGTTCATGAGTCACTACCTAATATTATGGTCATTAGAAAACCTAATGGTCTACGAGAGTCTAAGTAAAGGGATTAGTTGTGCAAGGAAAAGACACATCCCATTTAGTGCACTTTACCTACGGTAAGCTACATCATTAATTGATTATTAATTTAAGACATGTTTCTATTTGTTCGTCTCATCTAAAATTCAAGACAGATCCTCCCTCGTGAGAAAGTCTCTATCTTATCATGTTATATCTCACCATTTTAAGGTCCAAATTTTAATATCGTATTTATTTCCTATTTTTGTATCTTTAAAACCCAGGGATATACTTTACAGTGTAATTTTATACCTCCAAATATTAAAATCTACAACTAAATCCTAACACTCTGAATACTAATTAAACAAATTAATTGTTGTGGAATTTTTGGTATTTTGGTCAAACTTTAATGGATAATCATAAACTGGTGATGGTATCCATTTCATATTTTTTAAAATATGATAAAAAAAAATGTGATTTTATCCTTTTTAGAAAATATGCATGAAAACTTTTAGAATTTGACCATATACATGAAACAAAAATACATATTTTTTGTATTTTTGAAATGAGGAATTGTTTAGGATTTTTTTTTAGATTTTTTGAAACTTTGGAGAGAACCGAGTGTTTTTAATACTGAGTACGTATCTTACAGTGTAAGTCTATATCCTAATATAAAATGAAATCCTTGAAGAAAAACATTGTTTTTTGAATTTTTGAATTCTTTTGAATTTTTTGGAGAAAAAATAAGGTATATTTAATATCGGGTCCGTATGTTACAATGTAACTCTACTGCCGAATGTTAAATGAAATTCTTGAATAAAAACACTTTTTTTATGTTTTATGAAAAAAGGAATTTTGTTTTGAATTTTTGATTTTTTTTTTAAATTTTTTGAAGAAAAAATCAGGTATATTTAATAACAGATCCATATCTTACAGTGTAAGTCTACAACCTTTTATTAGATAACAATGTTGGGAAATCATGTAAGGGACCCATAAATATTTTTGAAATGGTCAACGAATATTTTTTTTTCCAAATTTGTTTCAAATTGTTAAGGGTTTATTTGGCTAGATACACAAATATAACCAAATTAAATGTAAACAAAAAATTATAGGGCATGTTTGCCAAACACGCACTTAATCTAAAATCAGATGCGTTAAAAATATCTTTAAAGTTATCTTTGGAAAACACGTTCTTAAGAGCCAAAAAGGAGCTTATTTCTTAAAAAAAAAAACATGGCGGCCAAACATGCCATTAATGATAGATTTGGGCTGGGCTTATTGGGCTTAAGACTTGAGCCCACGTATATGGGTTGGGATCGGGCCCAGCCCGACCTGATTTGTTGGGCTAATAGATAACCTAACAAGCCTTTTTTGTGAAGTGGGTTGGACCCAGCCCATCCATACGAGTTGGGCTTAGGTCCAACCCACATAACTTGTTTACTAGTCCAGCCAAGTGACCAAGTTATTGGCTTTTACAAAACATGAATTATTTCACGTTTTGCAAGCTTATGAAGGTAAAATATTTAAAAGAGAGAAGGGAGTATGAGAATTACCTAGGTAGAGGAGGTGCCTGTTGGTGGAGCTTCAAACATGACGTAATGGTTTGTTGGAAGATGAATGGTAGTTGTTAGAGGCTGGAGAAAAAGTTATTGGTGGAGAAAGCTCACGGGCAGCTGCTTTAATGGATAAAAACAAATGTTTGTGTGGTTGATGAAGGCTTTTTATCACTATTGTTAGAGTTGTTGGCTAATAAGGAGATGTGTTTCAGGTGGTGGTGGTGTATACTGAGGTGAGAAGTTGGAAAGGCAAAGGGGAAGGTTGGTTTTTTTCTTTATTCTTTTTTTAAAGAGCAACTGGTGTATAGGTGATTTTTCTTCGATTTCTTCCCTTTATTTTTCTCCTTATTTTTTACATGAAATTCACCCTTATTTATAAGGAATGAAAGAGAGACATCTAGTCTTTATTAGTGATGAATCTTGGTCATTGATTCAAATGAGAAAAATCTCAACCGTTGGCTAAAAGTCACCATCATAAGCTGCTAAAGTCAAGTTGCACAAGCTGATTGGGTCATTATTTTATGACGGCATTGCAGTGACTACAAAGACAACCACCTAGTGGGAATCAAGTTGGAGTGTAGTACAGTGTTGGGTCATGAGAGTGATGGCTTATTTGTTCTGTTTGGTGAAGAGATGATACATTAAATACTTTCAAAAAGCAACCACTCAGGCAACTTTTCAAGTATAGAAGTTGAAGGTGATAAACAACACTAGACCACAATGGCTTGTTTGTTTTGTTTGATAGAGAGATGATGCATTAAATGCCTCTAAAAAGCAGTCATTTGAGCAACTTTTCAAGTACAAAGATTGAAAATGATGAATAGTGCAAGACGACGATGGCTTATTTGTTTTGTTTGGTGGAGAAATGAGGCATTAAATGCCTCTGAAAAGCAATCACTCGAGCAGTTGTTCAAGTACAGAGGTTAAAGGTGATGAATAGTGTCAGACGACGCGTCGTCTAACATTATTTGTTTTACCTTCGTTGACCATAACGATGTCGTTTTGGTCAAAAGAACACCAAAATACATTGTTTTATTTAAATGAAAGAGCACAGTTTTGGTGTTTAGGTTTATGTAGGTTTAAAAATCTCATATTTTAATTTCAACCCTCAATCTTTAAATTTATTCAATTAATTCCTCAATTGAATTTTGATTCTAAGAATCAATCCAATCCCACCCCTTCCAAATCTTAAAATGACCCTATAAGTCTAGCACTTTTTTTTCAATTTGGTCATTGGTCTTGAATATCTCAATTTCATCATCAATTATCCTTCACATTTTTTAAATTTTCAATTTTACCCCTGATTTCAGTCGATTTCAGCCTCTGAATGTGCCTCTTTCAACTTGATCCTTGGTTTTGAAATTCTTTGATTTTGCCCTCAATTCACCTTCAAACTTCTAGTTTTTTCAATTTCACCCATGTTTTCAACTAAATTTGACTCATTAAAAGTATAGTTAAGTCCTTACACCTAATTAAACCTTTTAATTTGACCCAAATTAATTCTTAAACATAATTAAACTTTTAATTTGGCTCATGATTAAATCAAATTGGCTTATTAAAAAAAATTAAGTCCCTATACTTAATTTTTATGCAGATTCGTCCAATAATCATTTAATTTGACCTTGGATTTGTACTGTCTCTTCAGTCTTAGGTATAATAGGATATGATTGGGCTTCCAATTTTGTCCAAAACTATAGCTTAATTCCTCCATGCATTTGAAACCCTTCTCAACCTGTCTTTGCCAAGTTGCCATTCTTTTTGTTATTATTATTTTATTTTATTTTATTATTTTTAAAAAGAAAAAGGTAAATTTGGGGGAAAACCTAAAAATTAGGTATGACAACTAGCATCCTAGTTTTCCTAGGCTGTTAATTTTATTAGTATTACTCTTATAATTTTATAGGCATATTATACAAAATCAAAGATTGATTGAATATTTTCCACATAATTAATAGACTTTTTCCATAACCTAAGTGTTAAATTACATATCTATCTTTTATAAAATGCATCATTTCCAGTCCCACTATTATAGTTATGGACAAATAAGAAACTAATATTTACTTGATTATAAAGCAAACCTATAAAAATCATTTGGTCCAAATGTTAATCACTCTACAATTCAGAAAGCAAACTAAAGCTAAAAGACCATGAAAAAACTAGTTGAACCTTTCAAAACTTTGAAACAAATTTCTACAAAAAGATAACCAAAACCCTTAAACAATACATATAAGATTCGTCAACACTAAATGTGAATAAAGTACCCCCAAAACCATCCCCACAACATCAAACACTTTCTCAATTATCCAAGCAAATTGTTATTATTTTATTTACCACACTATATTCTTCCTCTTCCTACAAGAAACTACCATTCTTTTCTTATATTCACATTTCCTTCACACTTCCTCCTCCTATAAGACACTAACCTTCTTTTTTTATTTTAACATTTCCTCTTTTCCTTTCTTGAAATCTCATCAATATAAACACAAGCACACTTTTCTTGATCACCTTTTAATATTTTCAACATCAGTACTTTAAGTTTTTCCAATAATATCCAAATCAATAATATGTGTTGGTCATATTGTGTAACATAACTATTGATTACCCTTTTACAATCTAATATGGTTGTGGTCATCCAAGTTTTAGACATCTTATTTTACATGAAAAATGTACTAATGTTTCATATTAGCTCTAAATTATACCTTGTATTAGGAATATAATATGCATATCAATCAATTACACTTTATAAACCTCACTTATCAACTTGTGATACCCCTGTGCTATGCGACAAGGGTAATGGTTTTATGGTCAATAAATGGTGATCTCTATATTTCAATATGATCGTCGATAATATGTTCATGCTAATAGGTTGCTCGACTCAATCACCACTCTCTAAGGATCCCCGAGAATCATTTACCTTGTAGGAAAAAAAAATAGGTACAGGTTGCGAAGAGTACTATAGGTGCTTGGAGTGGATTCTAGTAAACTATGGATAAATAAGCTTAATGTTCAAGTCAAATAAGTCGAAGTGTTTTGTAATGGTATTTGAGGCTATTAAAGCTATAAGCCATAGTAAGCTTGATTGAGAAGGTTATAGTAGTGTTTATAGTCTTCAACCATTGAAGGTAGATGGTCTTAGTGAATGGTCTTATGGGATCCAAGAGAAATACTTTGTATAAAGAAATGAGGAGTTCCTTAGAGCATGTAAGGTAAATGGTGGCATATATGGGTATGACTCTAATGCGATTAAAAAGTTGTGTATGTGTGGCAATGAGAATTATATATCAAATCAAATTGTGATTCAGGGAAAGACATAACTTTTTATGTCTTCTTTTAGCATTCAATTATTTTATAGAGTTCGCTACATTGTAGTTCATATAAAAAAGATTAAACATAAAAAAAATATCGAGGTTATAAGGAATTATTTGGCATTGTTATTAAATTGACCCAACGGATTAACTTCAAAACCTCATGACCATCAACTCCTTGCCTAGTTTAGTTTTAAAATTAAACCATTAGAAAGTTCTCATGACATGACCCAATTGACTTAGTGGGTCTAAAGTCAATCCGAACGATTGGTAAAAAAACATAGTCTGGTTTAAAAAAAAAATTCATGATGACTTTTTTTTAATATTGAGATGTTAACACATTGGATCGACTTAGGCTTTGTGACTTAACTCACCAAATTCACGATCTAGGTGGTGTACTCCACTAGGTTTAAAAACTTTGTTTTTCTAAACTATTTTTACTTAATTATATGATAATAAAAACAATCGCTCCTAAAATTAAGCACAAACCAAATGTCAAGATGTTTGATTGAAATTACAATAATCTCATAAAAACAAACCAAAATAATTTATAAAGATAAATTCAAAATCAAGAAAATGTTGAATGATAAAATTTAGAAAAAGATGGATGAAAATGAAAGAAAAAAATGGGGAAAATGCAAAATAATAAAATAAAGCCACCTCCTTCATTGTTTTGTATGAATAGTAAAAAAGGTAAGTTAGCACCCTAACTCTTTTAGATAAATTACATAATTTGATAGGTGGATGGTGTTACACCATAGGCCGTACTCTTTTTTCTAAGGTAAAAAAATAAAGAATGTCCAAGTTGTAGGGATCTTTTTAGTAGCAAGTTGGTCAATCATGAAATCTTATAACTTGTTAGAAAACACATAAGAAGAAAAGACTACTAAGAAAACTAATGAATTTATTAATAATGACCCTTTAGAAGTTGAGGAGAAAGAGGAACCTAGAAAAAGTAAGATGGCTAAAATATCTTTAAAAAATTATCTTAAATTTCTAACTTGTTTGTTAGAAAATAAACCTCAAAGTTTTAAAGAAACAATTCCAAGTCCAGAAGCATTATTTTAGAAAGAGGCCATAAATAATGAGATAGAATTCATTATGCAAAATCATACATGAGAACTTGTGGATCTTCCTCTTGAAATAAACCATTAAGGTGCAAAAGGATATTATAAAGGAAGATGAAGGTTGATGGATCTAATAATAAATATAACATTAGACTCTTAGTAAAAGGTTACAAGCAAAAGGAAGGCTTGGACTACTTTGATATATACTCACCAATTATAAGAATAACATCCATTCATATGTTAATTGTTATAGCTGCCCTTAACAATCTTAAGATACACCAAATAGATGTTAAAACTGTTTTCCTAAAGGTAGACTTAGATGAAGAAATCTATATGAAACAACATGAAGGATTTAAGTTTTTAAAATAGAAAATAATGGTGTGTAAGCTTTTTAAATCATTATATGGTTTGAAACAATCACCAAAATTATAATACGAGGAGTTTGACAACATAATGCTATCAAGTGGTTTTAACATCAATAAATGTGTTTATGTGGAAAAAAAACCAAATACAATATATGTCATAGTTTGTTTATATATAGACAATATAC
>Ga0325404_1004620_pt1 | contig 14600 bp, 7 predicted proteins | sample PopdelMetagenome_18_FD_205664 | JGI IMG/M metagenome (GOLD analysis project Ga0325404, IMG submission 205664) | Populus deltoides microbial communities from Bellville, Georgia, United States - Xylem-Control-R1 | ecosystem: Host-associated > Plants > Phyllosphere > Stem > Wood/Secondary xylem... | reverse complement strand
AGGTCGGTGTTAATTTTTAATTTACAGCTTATTTTTAATAAATGATTTTTATAATTTTATATCTTGTACTATTTTTATTTTATATGAATTATTTATATACACAGAACAAATTTGAGTGGGATAGGGCAGACAACAATGTTGTGAGGAGGGTATGGGAGAATCACGCGGCAACTAGGTAACATCAAAAATAATATTTATTTTTGTTTTATAATTTTATGTTTTAAATTCTAATTTGTTACTATGGAAGTAGGTTGCGTGATTTTTGGTATGACACCCAAAAAAATCAAAAAGACATGCGAGGGATAACGGTCTTGAAGGATGGAATGAGGTGGCGGTTTGGCAGGAATTCAAACCGCCATTCATCTCGGGGGAAATATGGACGACATATATTGAGCACGTGACCTCAGAGCGGTTCTCACGGCGCTCACATTCTGGCGCCGACAACCGGAACCGGCAAATTCATGGTTCGGTGACCACGCACACTGGCGGATCCGTCCCATTCAGCGCACATGCAAAGCGGATGGTAAGAGTAATTTTATTGAAATATATCGTTAATTAATCTGTCGTTCCTTATAATATATTTAACTTTCAACCTATTTTTTATATTACAGGCTGCGTCTCTTGGACGTGAACCGAGTCCAATGGAGCTGTTTCTAGAGACGCATGTGTGGAGTCAAGACTGCCAAAAGGGGGTGCAGCAGTTCGTGGACAACCGTGCTCAGCACTTTGTGGTATGTTCGTTCATTCATTTTATTTTGTAAGTTATTATTTTCTTGAATTGCATCTTGAATTGCATTTGATGATTTTTTTACCGACGGAATTTTCAGGAGACCTATAATAGCCGGTTGAGGGAGAGATATGGGGACAATCCATCGACCCATCCAGATTTCGATCCAGATTTGTGAATGGAGGCGGGATCGTCTGGTGGACCCGATAAAAATCGGGTCTACGGGCTCTCTAACACTACAGTTGAAAACTTGCGTTCGGCTCGTGGTGTCTCAACTGTTGGAAGCTCTCTATCAGTATCGAACACCCAGTCTGAGGAGTTCATTGCGTTGAAACAACAATATCAACAACTCTCGACGAATTATGATGAGCTCCGTCAAATAATCATAGAGATGAGATCAAAGATGGGTGACGATACTTGTGCTGCTTCTTTTTGGCCGTATAGTCCCGGGAACAACCAACCCCCTCCTCCTCCTCCTCCTCCTCCTCCAGCTCCGCCGCTATTCTAATTTAATTTTGTTTTTTAAACACATTAAATTTATAATGAATATTATTTAACATTACTTTTATATTTTTAATGTTTAATCCGTTGTTATTTGTTTATTAAGGTTTTTTACCATAAACAAAATTATTTTTTTTATATTTTACATACCTACAGACGGATATACCGACGGATAATGTCTGTCGGTATTCCATAGAGAATTGACAAACAATTACCAGCCATGCCATAATTACCGATGAAATATAGCTGTCGGTGATGAATACCGACAAGTGTACCGACGGATCGTATCCATCGGTTTTCCACAGAGAGTTGCCAAACAATTACCAGCCATGCCATAATTACCAACGGATTATACGTCGGTACGTCCGTCGATGATTACCGTTGAAATTGCAGACAGATTTATTCTGTCAGTAATGTTCCCGCGGGAAACTTTTTTTTTTGCGCACGTGTATCCATCTGTAAGACTGTCGGTGTTCCGTCGGTGTGTGTTTTTTTTATTTGCGACGAAAATGGGTTTTACCGACGACTGTTATACCGACGAATGTGTTCCGTCGGTAATTATTTCACCGATGAATTTCATTCCTGTAACCGACGGACGTAGTCCGTCGGTAAAACTGTTTAATGGTGTAGTGAACACAATAAGATCATACTTATAAAAAAAACAAGGGATTAATAGCAAACCCAAGGTGGAAAGTACTCTTTATCCCCCTCTTATTTCTTCTTCTTTTTTAATAATTACACATTATTAAACCACCAATTAATCAATTAGTATAACTAAACATAATTTGCTTATCATTAACTCAACAACTCAATCACCCAAAAAATGCATGCATTCAAACCTAATTAATAAGAGGGATTCTTTTTTACAAATTAACCTAATTAATGACAAGCCCAATAATTTATCCCTCAACAAACATATAATCAACATAAATTCATGCATTCAAACCACCACAACATCAAGAACTCACCTTCACATAATACTAATTCTACTCAATCCAAAAACAAACATGAAAAGCAACATAGTGAATCATCATAGAGAGTTTTCTTACTCTTAAAGAATGAAGAATCAAAAGCCAAAACAATTTGAATCAAGTTCTCCTCCACACTTCCCTCTAAGAACAAACATGAAAAGTAACACAATGAATCATCATGGAGAGTTTTCTTACCCTTAAAGAATGAAGAATCAAAAGCCAAAACAATGGAATCAAGTTCTCCTCCACACTTCCCTCTAAGCTTAATTTTCCTTCTCTAAAAGCACAATTTAACTCTTAAACTCCTTGTAGATTCCTTGACACATCAAACCCTCTCTTTAATTACTTAACACTTTTCCTATCACACTTGTTTTTTATTCTTCAAGCCATTTCCAAGAAAAATGAAAAAAGCCCTCTTTTCTGTATTTTCTTCTCTTGCTCGGCTGCACACTTTTTTTTTTTTTGCACTGCTGGTAGATTATAAGGAGGGTTGTTTTGGGTAAGTTTTCAATTTGGTCATTGAAGAAATTTCTAGACACTCATTTGTGCCATTTGTTTTTTATCTGTTTGATGTACTTAAAATGAAACAATTCTTATCGAACTTCAAAAATTCTGAAACTTTAACCTAAATTAAAAACATATTCTAGAAGACTCTATGCAAAATTTCAACTTAATTTGATGACCAAATTGAAAGTTATGTGCAATAATGTAAAACTAGCCGGTTTGTGATTTTCCGTTAAAAATCTAAATTTTCTTATTTCATTCTTGTTCAAATCATATCAATTATTTTACTCAACTCTCAAGACCATTTTCTTATTCAAAAATATTTATTTTTATTTTTACCATTTATTTCCTCTATAGACTTATTATTGTTCCTCGGTAATGTTACTAATTTTTTTAACCGGAGTTTATAGTAAAAAAATTTTCTTAAATTTTATTTTCTTTATAATTCCTTAGAACCATTATCTCATCCTCAATACATATTTATTTCAAATTTTCCATACAACATTAATTTAATGAATCATTAAATTGTTTTATTAATCGGGGTTTACAAGTCATCCCTGCTCAAAGTAACTCTAAATCCACTAGTCAGAAAATCAAATGAATGATCTTTATACTAGCTTACAAAGATTTAGTGGTACATTTGTATGGTTTATAATTTTTCTCACAAAAAGGATAATCATTGAAAATCTTTTAAACATAAAAGAGAAAAACTAAAATTGTTAAAGATGAAAAATGACAATTGATGGCTTCATAGTGGCTTTAAACAAGTATAAAGGTACAATTTAATAAACCTAATAATCTTCATTCATGTGTCATACTATGTAACATATGGCAATATTAAAACAACTAACACAAAATTTAAAAGGCACCAACCCTTTAGCTCCTTTCTTTAGGCCAATGTTCTAGTCTTTAAAATTCTCACATGCCTAATCATAAATTCACTCATGTAGCAAAATAACAAGACAATTAAAAAAGCAAGAAATCATGTTCGAGGCATACAATCTTGATCACATACAAACCTAAACATGAAGTGTAATGAATAAAATCTTTATGTTTCTCCACCATAAAAACTTATGCAAGAAATTCATGAGTCCGAGATTTATACTCAAAACATCAAGTCATACACAACATGAGGCATAACCTAGGACTAAGATATAAAACACTAGGAATAACCTAAGCCTAAAAATTATTATCCTAAGGGGTGCACCTAGGGTTACAAAGCTTGAACACGAATCATCTCGATCATACTACATAACTCAATGTTGTATTGGACATATATGAGGTGACATATCTCCCAACAGGCCCTATTTGACCTTAATGACTCTTAATTAATTGGTCTTATGATAGTTTTAGGATTTAAACCAAGCTCGACAAGGTCATATATTGGAGAAAATACATAGTTTTGGATACACTTATACCTAGAAGGCATCCAAAGCTAGATAAAAAAAATGTTTAACCCTAAAATTCTCCAACTACCCTTCATATAGTTGATATTTAGTATTAAATAGTTTCACTTCTTTATTTTAAAACTAGGCCTATAAAGTGGTGCTAGTCATGTCTACATCCAACGGATGGCCCATATGATGTCATTTCTTCTTCATGGTGCATCACTAATCATTAGGGTTTATAACCCTAAATGATTGTAATTTCTACCTTTGGTCCTACATTTACATAGGGGTTTACAACCCATTTCATTACCGGGTACATTTTCCAATGTTCCAGTAACACTAAAAATTTTCAATTGGGGACTTATGACCTGGAAGCTTTATCTCCTTTTCATTTTTAATGTCAAAAGTAAATATTTAATAATTTAAAATCTCATTCCAACTACTTATATTTTTATTTATTTTTCTATTATTTAATTAACACGATGATATTTTCCTTCAAGTTTTAAAAGTACCATAAAATTTTTTGATCAGGGGTTTACATATTACGACACCTTATTTCATTACCCGATGAGTAATAGAAACTTGGAATGAAAGTAAAGATGAGTAAGCAACATAAATAATAGAGAATATGATGTGAAATGAAGAGAATGGTGTTCATGATTAAATTTAAAAGTATGGATGGGTTCCTATAAGAATTATAAATTTTAGTTTAAAATTCATAAAATCAACGAAACCTGTAATGACTTTTGAGTGATAAAAGAATAAAATAAAATAAAATAAAAATCATCCCAAGAAATTAATATGGTAGTAAGGAATTAAACGATAAGAAAATATTGTACAAAAGAAAAGAAAAGAGTTATGGACACTGATTAAAAATCAATAACGTTACTGTGAAATAGTAAAACAATTTGTAAATGAAATAAATGATGAAAATGAAATTAAAAATATTATGGGAAAATAAAATGGCCTCAAGGATCTAGAGTAATGATTGATATGATTTATGCAAAGATGAAATAAAAAAAATTCAGATTTATGAAAAATTACGAACCGACTAATTTTACATTATCCTATATAACTTTCAATTTGATTGTTATATCGGGTTGAAATTTGTGTGTAGTCTTCTGACATGTTGAACCTAACATTATACTTCAAGGACATAGCTTTATTCAAGTTTCCTCCTTCCCTTCTTCAATTCTTTATTTCAATATTATACTTCAATATGAAATTTGTGTGAAAGATACTTAAAAGATAGTTTAGAATACCCAGAAACATATTCATTTCATGCTTCTTTTGCAATTTCTCCTTCATTCATTGTGTTTAGAAGGTAAGAAACTCATCTAAAGTGATTATTTAAGATGATTTTGTATTTGGTGAAAGAATGAATATGTTTGTGTTATGTAAATTTGAATTATAATGTTGGGTATTTTTTTTTGTTTTAATGATGTTTATGGGTATGGAAAATGATTGGGTAATGGATTAATTACAAGAAATTGAAAGAAAACCCACATCCGTTATTAATGGAAAATTTGGCTTAAGTGTAGGAAAGGAAAATTGGGTTTGTTTGAAGTAATTGTTATATAAATTAAGTAGAATTTTGTTGGTATAAGTATGAAATGATTGGGTATTGTGTTAATTGCAAAAGATGAAAATTAAAACCATACCTTCATTTAAAGAGGACGTTTCGGCCTAGGGGCTAAAAATTACAAGGATGAGTTTGTTGATTTAATTGTTATGAAATATGAGTAGAATCAAGTTATTTTAGGTACAATGTGAATGGGGGATGAAAGACTTTAAGAGAAAATTGAAGAAAATAATAAGCTACTTTGAAATGCATATTTCAGCCACAACTAGTGCAGAGGGTTTGAATTTGGTGGTTCAAATTGGCATGGAATTTATGCTTAATTATGATGTATAATGTATTTAATGTTTGGGTAAGTTAATTTGCATAAAAATTAAAGAAAAACCTATATTCTTTTTAATGATAGGTTCAACATAGGAGCTATATGTTAAGGATTGGATGGGAATGAATGATTTATTGTTTTGTTTGTGTTTGGTGATGCTAAATAAAGATATTAATGTATGTAAGTGTGAAAGAAAGAAGAGATGAATTTCCTTATCTTGGCCGAAACGTTTTATGATGTAGGGGGGATTGTTTGAAATTGTTGATTTATAATTGATTTGAATTGTTATATAATGATGATAAATGACCTTGGACAATGTAGTTTATACAAAGAAATAAGTTAGAAGTTGAATTTGTTAACTTGACTTGTGAATAGAATTGCATTAGGATGAAATTGAGGTTGTATGCATGTGTTATTATTGAATTATAGTTACATATAATTCTAGAAAATGTTGTTAAGAATTTTATATACTTAACCTAAAGGTATGTTTAGTTTAAAATTGATTGAAATGGGATAATGAATAAAGGTTGACAATAAATATGTTGTTAACATTATAGATAATGTATGCTAATGTGGTATTATCATAAAGATAATTAAATGTGTTGTAATGAGAAAATGATGTTAATGTCGGGCTTGCAAACTTGAATAGGAACATATATGTAATATGGTAGAAACGAATGATAAGTTAAGCTTAAATATATGTAGAAATGGATAAGTAAAACATGATTTTGTGAGTAAAGAGCTTAAATTGAATAAGAAAAATTAATGTGAAACAAGAATATAGGCATTTACATTAAACAAATGGATTAGTGATAGATCTATAATTTTGATGTTACAAGAGAGGTTTTTAGAACAAGACCCAAACTAAAAGGGGAGAATCTTCGTAAGTAACGGGTAGGTGCTATACACCTTATTCTACCTATCGAATTTTCTTAGGCTTGTAATACCCCAAATTCTTTAAATGTTTGTGTGTGTGCGCGTGTCTAGGAGTGAGAAACTTGACTAGTTGTCCTTAGAGAAGTTTGTGGCGTCAACGTGGCTGACATGTCGAGTTACTGTATGGGAATAAGATTATGTAATTGTGAACAAAATTTTAATTTTAGTTAATAAAGTGAAAGTGTTAAATATATTTGGGATGTTTTTATTGAATTATATGCGCCAATAAAGGATTAATTTTATTAGTTGACCTATTTAAGGCTAGTGGCATCAACAAGGTTGATAACTAGGATATTTAATTTGACTATATAACTTGTTTTGGGGCCAGTGACATTAACAATGTTTAATTTAAAAATTCATTAAAATTATTATTTTTTTATTTTTTTATTTTTGACATTAGCACATCAAAATCATCAAAGAATATATGAAAAAAAACATCAATTTGATATCTTTTCAAGGCAAACATCCTTTTACAAAACATATAAAAACAAAAGCGATCACACTTCTATAGAAGGTTGAAGAACTAAAGAGTGGGAGTTCATTCTTTACCGTTATATTTATTAAACTTTTTTCTTCATTATCTAGTTTGCATGATATTCATTTGTGGGTTATGTGATTTTTATTATCCTTTCTCAATACTTCTTAAAATATTTGAGAATGCAAGTTCTATAAGCACAATCAATATTAAAAGAAAACAAATAGTGTGTAGGAGAAATATTGTAGCACTATAAGAGATTATTGTAGATGATAATAGTTAATTGATGATTTTGCCCTTCATCAAATTAGCCTAGATGACTAAACTTAAGGAAGTTCAAAATGAAATATTATTTCCATATTCATCCATAAATTCGACTAGGAAAAAAATCAAGAGATTTATAGGTTCTCATTTTTTAATTGAAAACTTAGTTATGATGATGAAATGAAAATTTTGGATTATACATGGAAGAAGGTTTGAAATTCATACAATGTAGGTGTTGGTATAAATTAGACCACCAGTACCATTCAACATTCAACAGTAAAGGATGGCTAGTAGAGCACAGGTTCCATGTTGATGTTAAACACCATAACATTTTTAATTATTTATTTGAAGTAAAGCATGTTTTTGAAATCTTGTTTAATTTAAAATTCATGTTGCCAAATAATATTTCAAGCTAGTTATCCCAGTTTAACTAACATTCAATTTGGGCATGTCGAGTTAGTTATCCCAGTTTAGAGACTAGCACCTGGATTGAAAAAATATAGATAACTACCCTGGATAAGGGTCTATGCTGCTGGGTTTTGGTTCAAGATAAAAACTCATTATGAAAATGAAAAAGGTGTCCGAGAAAGGATTAAGGTTATTAGTAACCTAGAGGCGTGAAGGCTTTCAATGGTTAATTTAATTAAGTTGAATTAAAGAACTTTTACTTAATGCATATTTTATCTTATATTATATTTAAGTGTGATTAATCTTATATGAAATAAGTTTTAGGTACATCGCAGTAGCACATTGGTTCATAGTTTGTTTTAGGAATTTTATCTTTATATTCAATTTTGCAATGTAACAAATTCTTAGGTCATTTTGTATGTAAACATGTCTTTAAGATGTTATATTTTGGCTTATTTTAGAATATTAGACATTATTATGAATAATGTAATGTTAATTATTTTGAAACTCGGATGATTTAAATTATGTTTTGCCATAAGTTTGCTTTAAATCCTTAGATAGAATATGCCATGAACTATACTTAAATTATATATAATAATAGTAATAATATTAACAATAAAAATATCCTTTGATAAGCATCAAATGTTTTTGAATTGAACCGTAAATTAGGAATGCTAAAAATTAATTGTTGATGATATTGAGAAAGTCAGAGTCTTGAAAGATGGAACACTAAATTAGTAAAAGTACTGAATGATATCATGGATGATATCATAAGAAATGTTGAATTTTTTTTTTTAGGCTGTGGAAATTGGTTGAATCAATAATTTGATGATGAAATAATTAAGGAAACTCTGCTGAATTTTTTTTTTAAAAGATTTTCTTGTTCTTTTAACAATAATATATTAGGTGTGAATGGAATATCATGTAATTAGATTTGCGATTGTTATATTTATGATATGTTTCGTTTTGATTTCTGTATAATTAATTGATTTTGATTTTTTTAATAATATTTTTATCATGATTTTTTAAAAATCCAAACCATATTATTATTATTATTGATAATCCAGTTTATTGGGTTTAATGATTATAAAAAAAAACTCTCCAAATCTTGATATTTTATATATATATATATATATATATTAAAAATAGTCCATCCATAGTGAAGATATATATATATATATATATTAAAAATAGTCCATCCATAGTGAAGTGCTGGCTAGCACTCTCCTATTTGTAAATATTAAGAAAAATATTTCTCGCTATTTTTATTGTTAAACAATAAATTAAACGGGACAGTGAGGCTTGAAAGATAAATTTTTCTTTGTTTTTCATATCAATGAAAGTTAAAAAAAAAAAAGTGTTAACATCAGTATATGTATTTTAGGACAAGAACCAAACCTAGCGATAATTCTTACAACATTATAAATTGTCATGATTAATCAATTCTTCCCATGATACCTTGAACAAATTAAAATTGGTGACTATTATTATGAGAGTCAAGAACGCCCGGGTTGCCAAATTTTTGTTTTAGACATAGCAAGAGGGAAGACCCATTAAGGTTAAAGTCTAGGCCATCCTTTCTTTGAATTGTAAGAGAAGGCCCATGAGGTTTTCAAACTAACCCACCCAATCAAAACACAACCCTCCAGTTCACATTAGCAAAAAACACCAAGAAGTATCTAACGTGCCCTAGGGTCAGAAATTAGGGTTTAAGGAAATCCACTTGCAGTTTTGAAGAGCAGATATATGACAGACTCCCATGTATAAATAAAGCTCTTTACTTGACACTGATGCATGTTCTTGTTGATTTCAAGAGCTCTTAACTATCAGATTTTTTTTTTTACTTTCAGTTCATAAGAGGTTGTCTTTGGTTAATAAATACATAGGAAAATGGCAGAAGATCTGCAAGATTATACCATTATTAAAGAAGGAGAGGCTGATATACTTATGAATGTTAAAAACCAAGTGTTTTTCAACAAAGCCCAGGTTCCAAAATCTTGTCTTTTGTTGGTTACTTTTTGTAAATTGTGTCTAATGGATATGTAAAGTTTGAATCTTTGAAATATCTAAGGAAGAGAAAAGGACTGAAAATTTTTGTATTTTGGAGAATGATTGTGTTGCCTTATCTTTTCTTGTACATGTTAACATGATTTTTAATCATAGCTAAGCTTTTTCTAGCTTGTAATAAAAGGGGAATGATTGTTTTACATTCAATGGTCCACACTTAATGCCTTTTTAAAATTTTTATCTTTGATAACTTTTAATGGAGAAACTAAACTGTAATTGGTTGAAGTGAAAGCTCTCAAAGAACTGTAATCAAGTAGCCTTCTCTATTGTCAATCAATTTGTGGGGTTTTGATTGTCTTTTCAGCGACTGATTTAGAACTGCTACTTTCTTTGCCTGAGTTACAATTTTTTTTCTGTTTGTTTTACTGTTTCTGTGCATTGTGCCTGCCTTGTGCAATAAGAGGATCCTCATAATTTGGCTCTATAATTGCCAGGTTAACAACAGAGATTTGTCCATTGCTGTCCTGAGGACATTTATCTCCAAACGACAAGAGGAGCATGAAGCAATGTTGTCCAAAAGAACAAAATCAGCAAAAAAGGCATCTGAGAAGGATGCCTCTGGACCTGCTGTGGAAGAAGCATCTACCGGGTCTGCTTTGGATAATGTAAAATCTAATGGTGAGTGCGAAGTGCATGAAGAGATATCTCAAAATGAACCTTGCAGCATCTCAGAAGAATCAGTGAAGAACACAGAGGGAAATCATCATGGGGAGCTGAAACCACCAAAAGTTCTTGAGGTTCTATAGCGGATCTCTTATTTCAATATATTTGTATGCTCTCTTAATTAATGAGCTGTTATATTTTTGGGTTTATTTTTTTATGATTCTATAGGATCATTAAATCATTTCGCAAGTATTTTCCTTCTTGATATGCAGGCATTATCAGCTTCTGGGTTAAGAGCTCTACGATATGCTCGTGAGGTAGAAGGGATTGGTAAAGTTGTGGCCTTGGATAATGATAAAGGTATATCTAGACTTTCTGGAAGCCTTTGCCTGTTGGTTGGTTTTGAAAAGACAAATTCTTGCACCAAATGGCCACATGAATAGATCTAGATGCTGCTTCTTATATCAGATGGTCATTAACATAGACATTCTCACATATATGTATGTTCTGTAACTTTATACGGACAAAATAAGAAACTGTTTGCTGGAACATTTTTTTTCTGCAGCGTCAGTTGAAGCTTGTCAGAAGAATATTAAGTTTAATGGTTCGGTGGCAATTTCAAAGGTTGAATCACATCTTGCTGATGCTCGTGTATATATGCTCACTCACCCAAAAGAATTTGATGTGGTATGCATCTTATTTACTTGTTTAATTTAAATTTCTGAAAATCTTTATCTGGAGGTAGTTTCTCTTGAAAATGTGTTTGCTATCTCCATTATAAACAAAATAGAATACTTTTAGCTATTTCCATATCGATTAGTTCAATTCTTTCAGAAAGTCCAAGCAATTTTTTCTGTATATGTCAAATCAGAAAAAAGACAAAACAGCTACTGCTCATTTCTTCATTGGTTAATATTGTTTCAGGTTGATCTTGATCCTTACGGGTCACCTTCAGTATTTCTGGACTCTGCAGTTCAATCTATTGTTGATGGCGGAATGCTGATGTGTACAGCAACTGATATGGCAGTGCTTTGTGGAGGCAATGGTGAAGTTTGTTATTCGAAGTAAGATTACACCGTCTTTACCCTCTTGGTAGCAGTTTTTTCTGAGACCGATGGCATACCTTCTAACAAATACTGGTGGAATTAGGTATGGTTCTTACCCTTTGAGAGGGAAATACTGCCACGAAATGGCTTTAAGGATCCTCCTTGCCTCAATTGAGGTACATTCATGCTCTTGAAAATATTTTTTCCCCCTTCTTTTGTAGAGCTTTGACAAGCTATTTGCATGATTTTGGTCTAAAGAAATGTTAGACAAATTGCTGGGGAGATGAGCACCAAGAGTTTCTTTCTTGAATTGGGACCTTTTTTTTTTATTCAAATGATTATTTGTTTCTTTCTTAATGCAGAGTCATGCAAATCGCTACAAGCGTTACATTGTTCCTGTTCTGTCTGTTCAGATGAACTTTTATGTTCGGGTTTTTGTTCGTGTGTACACGTAGGTAGCCTGTTTCCTTTCGTTAAGGTTTGCTGAAAATAGAAGATAGCAGTTCCAGATCAAGTTGACTGAACTGAAATCATTGACTGCAGTTCTGCAAGTGCTATGAAAAACACTCCTCTTAAGCTCTCATATGTTTATCAGTGCATTGGTTGTGATTCTTATCATCTTCAGCCTATTGGGAGGACTATGTCCAAGGTATGTGCCTAGTTATTGACATGTATGCATGCATTACGGATCTCAATTTGTCAAGGAAAGAAAGTTTCAAATTATCATGGCTATTCTGGATAAGCAACTCTATTTTAGCCAGAAATTTTTCTTAATTGTTCAACATTTGGTTTCACTTTTCAGGGTAGTAGTGTAAGACATCTTCCTGGGTTTGGTCCTGTTGTTCCCCAAGAGTGCAGTGATTGTGGAAAGAAATACAACATGGGTGGACCTATATGGTCTGCTCCCATTCATGATCAAGAATGGGTGACTTCTGTACTAGAAGGCGTGAAATCAATGAAGGACCGATATCCTGCATATGATCGCATCTCTGCTGTACTGACAACAATATCTGAGGTAAGTTCTTGTGCTTCTTTTGCAGCCTTGTGTCCGTTTTCTTCAGCTGTTTCATTCCTTTGCTAGTGTTGTGCAAAGGGTTGAACTGTTAGAAAATTTCGTTGCTGCTGGAAATTTGATGCTAGAGATGTATATTCCTTTCAATGCAACAAAGCATTAGGAATGCATATTTTTAAGATGCATTTTTGTACTTCAACTTCTTGGCTGATGCTTTTTCCTTGAAAAATGATTGTTGATGTTTGTATTCCAACTAGCAGTTCAGTGTGCTGTGTTATGTTTTGCATAATGGAGTAACAATAATCTTTCAGAAGGGAAAAAAGGGTGGGAAACCAAAAAAAATAAAAAATCAAACTTGATTGCTTCATTTTATAGTTTTACATGTTGCCTATTCTTTCCAAAAAATTATGTTCTGAAAAAAAGAAAACGATCAAATATTCTTTTGAGTCTGCCATGCTTTAATCACGAGGGAAAATTAAAAACAAAATGTATCTTTACTACTACTGTCTTAATGATATAGGTGTTCTTATTCTACACTTTACTGTTTGCAGGAATTGCCTGATGTTCCACTCTTTTTGAGTCTGCACAACCTCTGTGCAACACTAAAATGCACCTCGCCTTCAGCAGTAATTTTCCGTTCTGCTGTGATCAATGCAGGATATCGTATCTCCGGGACACATGTGAATCCCCTGGGGCTAAAATCTGATGCCCCCATGGATGTCATTTGGGACATAATGAGATGCTGGGTAAGACTGATGTCCAAGGCTTTTCTTCATGTTTTGCCTTCATAATCCCAGATAGGGTTGTTTTTATATTTGTGATTATCTGATTCATGGGAGGAAAATAACAATGGGAGTTCTCTGATAGCACCTTTTGATCTTAGAAAGGTGTTTTACTAGTACCTCATGGTACATGTGTGCCTTTCTTTTCTTCAAAAAAGGTTTCCTTTCCTTTCTGATACATAAAGTTAGAATAGATTGAAGAAATAGCAACTGGTTTGAGCTTCCTGGATTTTCTTCCTCCTCTGGGACATGATAAGATGCTTGGTAAAGGTTCATGTCTGATGTTTTCCTTGGCCTACTGATTTGTCATCATAATCCCAGATAGTGCTGTTTTCTGTCTATCTGATTCATGGGAGGCATATATCAAAATGGAAGTTTGCTGATAACACCTTTTTTAGAAAGGTGTTTTACTAGTACCTCACCATACGTGTGCAGGGTTTTTTTTTTTTTTTTTCAAGAAAGAAAAATGTTTTCCTCTCCTTCCTGATGCATTGAGTTAAAATCGATTGAAGATGATAGCAATTTGTTTGGGCTTCCTGCAATTTTTCTTTCTTTGGGACATGATACTATACTGGGTAATGACTCCTGTCCGAGGTTTTCATTTACTTCCTGTTTTGCCTTCATAATCCCAGATAAGGTTGTTTGTTGTGCTTATCTGATTCATGGGAGGCAAAAATTATAATGGGAATTCGCTGATAGCACCTTTTTGTTAGGATATTGCCATTTGTGGCAATACCCCACCACCAAGCAAGTGGAAGCATGAATTACGGCATAATTCATGCCATGTATTATGGCTTGTTTGTCCCCTCCATGTGCTGGAGAAAGTTGCTAAGAAATGCCTATAAAGGAGGCTTATATTTTGAGAGCAAAGGGTAGATGTAGAGAGAACGTGAGTGTGTGCAAGAGTGTGGAGAGAAAGAGAGCTGCAATGGCAGCAGCCTTGCTGCCATTGCAGCAGCTGCAAGTGCAGTAAAGATGAGCTGGAGTAGAGTAGAGAGAAGTGATCCTCCTCCTC
>Ga0325404_1004619_pt1 | contig 14602 bp, 6 predicted proteins | sample PopdelMetagenome_18_FD_205664 | JGI IMG/M metagenome (GOLD analysis project Ga0325404, IMG submission 205664) | Populus deltoides microbial communities from Bellville, Georgia, United States - Xylem-Control-R1 | ecosystem: Host-associated > Plants > Phyllosphere > Stem > Wood/Secondary xylem... | reverse complement strand
CTACTATTCTAAACACTAAATAACCTTTTGTTTATGTATTTTAGATTTTAAACATCATAAAAAATAGATGATTTTTTAGCCCTTTTTTTATGGAAACGACAAAGTTCAGAGGATATAAATGCTCCTTGGATCATCCAGGTAAAGGATTCACAACTTCTTATCTTTTAAGATAAAAATATTTAGATTTCAAAACATTATCAAACTTAAAGCTCAAGAACAAACATTTTTATTTTAGAATTTAAAGTTTTTTAAAGTTATTTAATATCTTTTCCATAAAGATATTGAATCCTCTCGATTGTGACTGTTTTAATTTTATGTATTCAAAATTTCTATTGTAAACATGAAGGTTTTTAGATAAAAAGAAGAAGTCCAAGAAGATGAATGCATTGATTATCACTATTTCAAATATTAAATAATATTTTATTTATATATCTTTAGTTTCGATAGCATATTCATTTGTTGGTAAACGATCTGGACATGCTTTGGTGTGTTAATGTCCACGCGCATATAATTCAATGACATGTTTCCTCTCACGAGGTTTTGAATTCTAACCCCTTTTATTTTGTACTTTAAAAAGTGGAACTCTTTTTATCGAAACTTGAAAGTTCTAATTTTAGATCAATTTCAAAGACTTACTTTTTTTTTTTTTCCAACTTACGAACTTTCTTGCTAATTTAAAAACAGAGTACCAGCCGTACCCATCTTTCGTTTCTTCTCGATTTGCAACTCTGTCAAGAGCAAGTTTACCTCGATATTAGATATTTTTCAATCCTAGACTAGTCCAAGAAATGAGTGAGTGGCCATGATCGAAGCAACCCTCCTTATCGTGTCCAATACCAAATTCCGTAACACAAGTACACAGTTATGACCATTCCAAGTTCTAATGGTTCACACGGCACAATTTCAACTCTCCAAGAGGACCTCGACAATTTAAGAGTCCATGGCCGAGAGAGAGAGAGACTAGAGAGCATGCCCCGCCTGTTGACAACTTTACTCTCCATCCAGTTATATCTGTAACTGGACACCTCTAAGTCGCCAAAAACCCATTTCCTAATACTTCATTTCAAGGTATCCCATTTGTTCAGATTTCATCCTCTTTTTTCACTCTGATCAAATTCCATCGACCATCATGATCAAGAGGATTAGAGGGTTCAGGCTTGGACGCAAGAAACTAGCAAGATTCTTCAAATGGATTACCCAACGCAGAAGAGAACCAGCTCGTTTGTGCTCCAGGGACCGCCCAGGAAGGTCCTGCAATTCCATTTCCAAAATCTTGGACATGGCTCGATATTTTACACGTGGAGTTAAAACTCTCTGTTTTCCAAATTGGGATCCGGGTTATATCAAATTGGGTCGTGCGAAACCAATGGAGGTACCCAAAGGACACTTGGCTGTGTACGTGGGCGAATCAGATGGAGACACGAGGAGGGAATTGGTGCCTGTGATTTTCTTCAATCACCCTCTCTTTGCAGAGCTATTACAGAGAACGGAGCGGGTAAACGGGTATAATCATTCGGGTGGGATTACTATACCGTGTGGGTATTCGGAGTTTGAGAAGGTAAAGACGAGGATTGCCGCCTGGGAAAATTGCCATAATAGTATATGGACGAGGCATTATAAGTATTGGTGATATTTCATGTCATTGGTGGGTTTTGAGCTTTGCACTACAAATATTTTGATCATCCTTTAATGAAAATTAAATTCCATTAGTTTTCTGTGAGTAGATGAAATAAAATGATTGCTTTTAGTGATTTTTTTTTCAATCCTTTTACTTTCGTTGTTTGTCGAGGTAAATATTTTTTTAGGCTAAACCATCTAATTTACAAAAAAAAAAATTTAAAATTAATGGTGAAATTGTTATAGTATTTGAGAGAAAACAGTATGGATTCTAACAATCTTCTATAATGTTTTTTTTTTTTGGTTATCCTTTGGTTTTTTTATTTTGATCCCTTGATTATTATTATTTTGAATTTAATCCTATCATGTTGTGTTTATTTAGAATTAAACTTGATGTTTTATTTTACTTTTCTAAATATAGAGATTATGCGATGTCAAAAAAAAATTATGATGCTCAATTGATGTTTGGTTTGGTAAAATAAAACTTATTCTTATTGATTTAAAATAATTGAAGCTTTGAGACTGAGTTTGAATTCGAGACAAATGTTCAACCTCTTTGTTTTGCATGGATTGAATTGAGCAATTAGAGAAACAATGTTTATCCTTCTTTTCTGTTGTACTTCAAATTTTTTTCATTACTCCATTTAATTTCTTCTTTTTCAAATTGATACTTTATCATTGAGTTTATTTGAAAATGGACTTGATGATTTTTTTTAATTGGTTAAATATGTGGATTTTACGATGTCGAGAAACATTATAGCCCTTGGTTAGTGCTAAGTTTAACAAAAAAAAAATCAATTTCATTGACTTAAAACCAAAGTTTTTAAACTCGACTCGACGATCAACCCAGTCCAAGGCCCGGGTCACGGGTTTTGTTTGGGTCGCCGTGTTTTGATCGGGTCACCTGGGCCAATCCCAATTTTTTTTATAAATCAAAACGATGTTGTTTTGGTTAAAAACAATAGTCAATGAGTTGTAACCAGGTTTTTTACATGGTCTTGCCAGGTCACTCAGGCTTTTGACTTCCCTTATTTTTTCTTGAACCCGGCTCGGTGCCAGTCCTGAGCCGGGCTGGATTTTAAAACTATGCTTAAAACAATTAAAGCTTTAGAGGCCAAATTTGAAAATAAAACAAATGTACAACCCCATTTTTTACAAGATTAGAGACTAAATGTAAAAGAATAAAATTGAAAAAGAAAATCAGTGAAAAAAAAAAGAAAAAAAGACCGAGGCAATCTGAATTAACATTTCATACCTATGACCTAGGTTATGAGATTGAGATCATCGTCTTGAAAAATTACAAAGCCTCATTTTTAACAAATTCAATGTTAGATGGTAAAATTGAAAAAAAAACAGATAAAAAAATGAATTAAACAGGAAAAAAACAATTAAAAAAATAATAATCAAATTTAACATAAAAAATGAAAAACAAAAAACAAAATGATGAGTTATAAAATTGGAAAACAAAATTAATTAAGAGAAGGATATAAAAAATAGCCAGAAAAATAATGAAAACCAAATTTTATATAAAAATAAAATATGACCAAATGCTAAGGGTTGAAATTTAAAAACAAAATAAATAAATCAAAAGATTAAAAAATAATAATGAGCAATCAAAAAAATGAGGATTACAATTGAGAGGATAACTTTCAATTTTGGTTTGTCCGACATGATTCCCAAAAAGAGAGAAAAAGAAGGGAGAAAAATAAAAATTCAATTACGACTGAACCATCATGAATAACCATACAGTCTTCGTCCTATAGGATTCATCGCCACTCAATTCTTAAGGTGACATCGTGGTTGGCTATTTTTGTTGTCAAAAGGTATTACCGTGTTTTCAGCATCCCAAATGCCAACTCATGCAACACACACACCAATAATTTTTTTTAATAATGTTTTTAATTCTAAAAACATAATGAATTACCCTTGATTATACTTGATAATTACAACAAAATCAAGATGAAACGACAAACCCTTAAACACAAGCCTAAAAATATTAGATTTCAAGGTTAACTTAGAAATTTCAACTTTCAAATTAAAATAAAATTTCAAAAAAAGCTCCAAGATACCAGTTAAATGAATTTTGATTTTAATAGCTATCTAGTAATGTTTATTATGGAATAAAAATATGATTTGACCAAGTTATTCCTTGTCAATTTAGTAATGATAATTTTATCCCATAAAAAAGACTATATTAACTTTCAAACCAAGTTGTTTTATTTTATAATAACAAAATAATCATTTCACTATGTAAATCTTTAATAAAATGTAAATATATATGCAATAAAATAATGACCTCTTTCAGCTTTTGTTTCAATGAATATATACACATGAATCTTATTTTATCCGTACAAATATACTGTTATATTTTGAAGAGAAAAACTCACTGTAATCTAAGATTGATTAACTTTTCTTCAATTAATTAACTTTTTTTCTTAAACACAAGGATGTAAAAGGGATAAGCGAATAAGTGACTTTTGGGCTGCAAACATCTTCGTCGAAGTGACCTTGAATTAAGCACATCTGGGATTTGTTAGCAACTCTCGGTTCCCTACTCCTACTCCTTTACACTGAATCTCGGGCTTAAACAAGATCCACTTATAATATTTTCAGGAGAAAACGAAATTCATAAGCTCATTGATGTCCTGTAACCTTTTGGTCTCTCATAAAAGGTCACTAGAACTCATCTCCATAGCCAAGTTAGCCCCTTCATTTTTGCTGTTAGGATAAGATTAATCTGGTTAGCAGTTCCTCAGAAATCATATAGACATACAGGGAACATATCTCGAGTACAGTTTTATGGGAAAACAAGCCATACATGCATAGAAGTTGAAATTTATATTGACAAGTAGTGAGGGCGATAGCCTCTTTTTTTCCTCGCAAATATCACCCGCTAAGAACACCTGGGTATAGAAATGCTACTGCTGAGATAAAGCATCTAACAGTATGTACAATAACATATTCAGCATACTGAAAGCTAACTCCAGATTTTCCGGCTATTAAGCACTGTAACCTTGGTTTGAAGGATGCAGGTCCCCAGCATCATGGCCACTACAAGCGGCCACACAAGCTTCCTCCATGGAGGCTAGAGAGACGCCACCATTGCAAATGTTGGCAAATGCTCGCATGTGTTTCATGCCATACTGAGTCAGTGATCCACAATGTGTTTCAAACAATCGAACCTACAATTTTCGAAGTTCACATGCTGCTAGTAATTAATAATAGAATGAATGCGCAGCAAAGGAAAAGAGACTTGAACAAAGCATTAATGCTACGTTACCATTGATTTTAAGCATCTCCAGTCATCTACTAGGGGCGAACCGGGTTCCCTAACAGATTTAAGGATGGCGGAACCTTTTTTAGGTCCAAATAATAGTGTTGCAATCAATTTCACGCTGCTGTCCAAGTGAGTTCTATGCCTCATTGTCTCTTTAATCTGATTGAGGATCTGGGTCTTCTTTTCTGACCCACCTTCAGCTCTTTTGTACTGCACGACCCAAAACAAAATTATGGAGCTGGAGGAAATATAAATTGTCATGCTCAAACCATTTGCTGCACTTACCATTTGCCAGAGGAAAACAAGCTCTGCATCTCTCTGGTTAACAACATCCATACGCGCACCAATGTGGCCATTTTTTGGAGGGAAGTATACACTAGCTGGATCGAAACCTTGATACAAAAAAAGCTTCTCTCCTTTGAGGCTTTCGTTCCCATATTGCATCACATGGGATCCAGAAATGAATGCATTGTAATTGGAAGTCCTCTCTTTCACCTGCATAAACAAGAAATCACGCGTTACTTTAGACCTTTAGCAGTAACAAATTCAAATTAAGCTGTGTAGAAATGCTCATTTAGTGATAGTTGTCGGCATTACCGAATGATATTGCTGCTTAATTGTTTCTTTCTTCAGATTGTGTGTTTCACTGCAGGAGAAGGGAGAGTTAATAAAACAGAATAAACGCTGATAAACTATTGATTACCTCGGAAAGGGACCTTTATTATTGTGAACTACTACCGTGGAAGAAGAATGAACTGGTTGGTTTATGTAAGCAAGTGAGGAGCGGGACAGAAGGAGCCAATATTATACACACCTATCTTCCATCCAAGCAACACTGTACAAATCCCCTAAGCAAGTGACATACTCCGAGGGTGGAGATGGATCCATCCCAGGACAATAAGTTCCCCAGCTACTCTCTTCCGCATTTGATGCTGTCGTCACGTAAATGCTTAGGTCCTTAGGCATGATCCCTTCGAAGATGCTCCCACTCTCGCAAGCTTCTATATACATTACCTGTCCACAACAAAAGCTTGTCAGCAAGCAATTGTTTGTGAGTTGTCTCGGCAGCCTATAGAATCACTAATTATGATGTAAGAATAAATGATCTCTTTACCATTTCTTTGTAGCTCCCAGATGCATGTTTCTTCTTCAGAACCTCGATGAAATCCATTGCATATAGAAAAGGCATATTTGGCATTCCTGTGTTCACATGGTATGGCCAGTTATGCATTCTTTCCGAATTAAACCTTGATTAAAACCGAAACAAAGGAACAAATTTGAAGTGAAATGGATGATGTTGCTATGGTTGAGCTATCGACTGAAATATTTATGACCAATGTAAAGACTACTGGCATTTTGAAGGCTAAGAAACGAAGCTGAGCAACATGAAAAAGGCGGAAAAATTACTTACCAAGAACTCCAGGACCTCCATGATCAGAATAGTACAAGAAGATCCTGTCATTGGGCTTGCTATCCACAACCTTGCCACTTCCACCCTTGACAGCACTCTTGTTCCCAAGAAGTACTGCATACAGATTCTCTGTATTAACCTGTTCACCAGTGTAATCCTACCACAAAAGACAACGCATTTCAACAGTTCAAGTGAAAATTTCACCATTAAAAGCCAAATCATGGCTTATAACTTCAATTAGAACAATAATTAATTATCTCAATTTGGTCATAAACCTTTAGTCCAAATCCAATCAGGTGACCGGCTATCAATAATTGAAAAATAATGTGGCCAAAGTGACTAAAACGACCTCACTGTTTATCGATAATTCCTTTATTATATTTTTCTTTTTTCTTCAGAAATCAGAAAACCGTGTTGTTTAGTTCTCTATTGCTGCAACTAGCAGGAGTTGAGAGATTCACATCACACAGGCACTCAAATATTGCCGGTAGCAGTTCATGACATGCTACCAACTGATAAAGAAAATGACGCGGGGATATGATAACAGTTATTTTTTAAAGTGATTTTTATTTAAAAAATATTAAAATAATATTATTTTATTATTTTTAAAATTTATTTTTAATATTAAAAGCTTAAAATGATCTAAAAATACTCAAAAAATAAATTTAAAACAAAAAAAATTCAAAATTTAACAAAAAAAACAAATTAAAACTCACTCTTAAACGGAGCTAGAATAGCAGCAATTAATTAAAATAAATATCAATCGACGGTGAATATGTGAACCTTAAGACAAGTCCATTTTCTAATCATAGTTTTATATACTGAAGTAAATCCGAAAATGAGTGTCCTTTTCCTTTTAGATAAATATTTATAAAATTACGTCATATTCTTTGGATATTTCGGATAGACCAATAAGGTTGAATTACAAATCTTACAAAGAACGCAACTTGGATGCGGACCAATCCTTTGCATCACAGAACCAATCACTATCAATTACGAATCTAGGATGGAACATGTCAACCAAAAGCTTCAAACATGGTAGACATGATTGAGCCAACCTTAACCACAGAGGGAAAAAAACACATGGGATCCCACCAAAGTGGGGTCCGAAGAGATTATGATAATTAGACGCCATTCATTTCCCCCTCTTCAGTTCTCCTATAAAATGATTGCTTCTACTGTCTTTACAGTGGCAATCCAAATAATTACTGTTGTAACATGCAATGTATGTATGTATGTGTGTGTATATAATTGTGTTATTCTGCGTGTCGAGTTAAATTTTTTCTTTTTTTAACATAAGAAGAATATTCAGATATTATAAATAGTTTTTTAATAGAAAAAAATTAAACCGCGTGGGGATGACTCGAAATGATATAGTTGGCTTTGCGAGTTTAAAAATAACTTAGAGGACCCTTAAAAACGTAATTTGACTCTAAAAAAATTTCAATTTTTTATATTAAGATTGCAATATAATAGATTGACTTGGATCAACCCAAGTTAATATGTTAAATCCGTGACTCAAGTTATAAGACTATGATACTCCATAGAAAACAAATAAAAAAAATTATAAAACTTAATTTGCAATCAACACAATGTTAAATAATAAAATAAATAAAAAAATAAAAAACGACCTAAAAAATAACCCAAGTTAACATTTCAAATTTGCGACTCGGATCATAAAACCGAGATAATCCCTTAGAAAGAAAATTGAAACAAATTATGAAGTTCAATTTTTAATTAATTCAATGTCAAAAGATGAGACTAAAAAAGAAGTCAATTAAAAAAAACATAAAAAACAATCCAAGTTAATTTGTCAAACTCATAAATCAGGTCATAAGACCGAGAGAAAAAAAATTAAAAAATAACCAGATTTAACTTGGATTAATTTATTAAATCCACAACTTTAGTCATGAGACTAAAATAACGCCATAAAAAACAAATCAAAATAAATTATGAAGTTCAATTCTCAATCGATCTTATTGGATCCAATGTTGAACGATGAAATTTGTAAAAAAATTAATTACAAAAATGACACAAAAAATGATCCAAGTCAACCCGTTAAGCAGTATTACCAGGTTATGAAGTCGAGATAATCTCATAAAAATCAAAGCAAAATAAATCATAAAGTCTAATTCTCAATTGAACATAATATTAAATGATGAAATTGAAAAAAAAATCAATTTAAAAAAAACCGAGTCAATTAAATTAACTTGTCAAACCCGCAACCCAGGTCATGAGACAGGGACAACCTAATAAAAAAAATCTAATGTTGAAGGATATGAGACTGGGATAACTTCTTAGAAAGAAAATAAAAAAAAATAACTTGATTTAACCGAAATTAAAATACCAAAACTCGCGATCATGATCATGAGATTAAAATATCTTTATAGAAAATAAATTAAAACAGATTATGAAAATCAATTACCAACTAATCCAATATTAAATAATAAAATTAAAAAAACCTCATTTAAAAAATACAAAAAACAATACTCGGGTTAATTCATTAAGCACTATTCTTAGGTCATGAGACTGAAATAATCTAATAAAAAACAAATGAAACAAATCATAAAGCCTAATTTCTAATTAACTTAATATTAAATTATGAAATTAAAAAAAAACATTAGTTAACAGGATTAATCCATCAAACCCGAGATATATCATGATAATATAATAACTCAATAAAAAATAAATATAATATTAAAAGATAAAAAAAATATTGTTAAAAAAAAAATAAAACAAATGTTTTTTTTTTAAATCACAACAAAACATGCAGGGATTCAATGCTACAATACTTTATCCATGTGTTTCAGTAAATAAATAATAATTCAATAAGCAAATAGTATTTATTTATTATACATGTGGTTACCTTAGGCACACCAGCATAAACATCATCTCCTTGTGGATGGTTGATGATAACTCCAGGCCTTGGGTTCAAAGCATGCATGGCTATATCATCATACATAAACACCACCACGTTCTCTTCTTTTATCCCGCCTTTTCTTAATAGTTGATATGCATGGCAGACATCCGCCTACATAATATATGTATGTATATCCACAATCCATGATTAATAAGAATTTCACATCCAACAAAAAAAATATATAAACACATGCCCTACTGTAATAAAAGTAATCGCTACTGTCTTTTAATTATAATATTAAAAGAATCTTCGAGAAAATAGTAATCACTATTTTTTGAATATTTTTTATTTTAAAATATATAAAATAATATTTTAAAAAAATACAATTATCATTATATTTTTTTTTTTAAAAAAAACACCATTTCAAACAGTTCCCGAGCAGCTTCTAAGCTTATTGGTTGACTAATCAAGTCCGTGAAGATGGATTAGCCACCTGGTCTTTTATAAAAGAAGAAAAGGTAAGGTGGGGAGCTAGCAGGCTAAGAGTTTCACCTGATGCCTGTAATTTCCATAACCACTCGAACCGGCCACAAGAACCGCCCATCTCGAGCCAATTTCTTCACCATCATCATCGACTTCTGGCTCATCTTTCCCTGTCGGCATAAGAATCCTTGGTTCAACCGGGTTCAACCGGGCGGCTTGAACACTCTGTACATGTAGAAAAGACAGCATCGCAAGCACTAAAATAGCAGACAAAAAATAGGCCTTGTGGGTCTCCATCGGAGAGTTGTTGACCTGTTCAAGAACTATTGATCACAGCAGCAATGTTCAAGAGCAAGAACAAAAACTGATGAAGAAGAAAAATTAAGAGCCTGGAGAGAAAATTAGGAGGAGCTAGCAAGCCGCTGGCTGGAAGAGAATCGGTGAAGGGGTTTATAAAGTGAGGGCGATGGGGCGATGTAAGATGCCATGCAAAGTAAGGGGATGACACGTAAGCGAAATGGCTATAGAATGGTGGGTCCCAAAAAAACTCAAGTTGAGGGGGTGTTTTGATGGCTGCTGTGTTGTAAATTCATGTTTTTTAGAGCTGTGTTAATCAATCTTTTGCTTTGCTTTTCTTTTCTTTTCTTGTGGGCTTGGCGTTCCGGTTTTAGAGATAGGAAAAGTAGTTTTACTCGGTTCAAAGAGGAAGGATTTTTAGGTTAGGCCGGCTTTTGTTGATTTTTGTCCCTCTATTTGAGGGAGGGAGGAAAATTAAGAAATTGCAGACAGCTCGGTTATGAATAATAAATATATTAGACTAGCAAGCTTGTATAATTGATGGGTTAATTAAGAGTTAGGACTTCCCTGTTAGGCTAGCTGTCTTGAGCTTTACTCACAAAACCGGCGGATGTATTCTCTCCTCTGTTATTCGAGCAATAAATTTACGCCATAACGAATAAGATTTTCATGAATTCCCCGTAAATCTTAACTTAGATTTAGATCAGAAAGATAAACTTAGTTTTGATGATTTTATCTTAATATTCTACATAATTATTATATCGAAGGAGATGACATGCTTTTTCCCCCCAAATAATTAAATTATTGGCATCATTTTATCGGCATTTTCATCGACAAAGATGACATATCATCAATAAAAAACATTGTTTTTAATTTTATTGGTGATTTATTTTTAGATCACCAACGGAGTTAACTTGTCAGTGACAAAGTAATGTTAGTGACGTTTCTTATAATTTTTATTCTGCTCCGATTCTTCTATCGGTGATATCAAACCCATAACATTTGAATAAAAAGATTTTATTCTGCTCAATATGATATTGCAATTCAATTACCTCTTCTAACTTCCCATAATAATTAACTTCAAACTCATTAAAAGTCGATCTCTTAACACAAACTCCAATGTCATATATTTTTATTCCCTCACCATAATCTTAAGTATGAAAGATGTGTCCATAGACAAAATACTTATTATAGCACTTCACTTTTTTTTAGGACCTAAACATAGTAAATTCAAAGTACCATTAACATTCCCTCTCAATTGATAAACCTAGTATAAGATTAAAACCATTAACATTTAAAAGACAAAAGGTGTGATGAAATTAATTTTTACGAGAGATAAGAATAATTAAGCAGTGCTTTCCTGTACTTTTGATCGCTAATGGTGGCAATAAAAAGATATTTTACCATTATTTTTTAAGGTGAAAGTCTTGTTATTTTCCATACAGTATAGACATGCTATTTTTTCATGTGTGTTCCAACTAGAAATCATTCTATATAAGGAAATAGTCCATATCAAAACTGCCTTCATCTAAAAGTTATATTTTCTCGAGACATCATAAGTTTTGACCATAGATAAAAACATGAACTCCGACCTCATACACGTCTATGGTGGCAAGTTGTAAAGGACTAGTATGGTGGAATGTGAGCCTCTTAAGAGGTGTTGTTGTTGGAAAATGAAAGAGTTTTGAGTTTAATCATAAAATTATAATTAAAGTTTAGGCATCGCCACCTAATATTATGGTTACTAAGAAATCTATAGTTTGCAAGAGTCTGGATAAGGGACTGGTTATGCAAGGAAAAGACACCTCACCCCCAGTGCACCCTACCTGAGGTAGGCTGCATTGTTGTTTGATTGTTTTTTAGGTCAAGTTTCTATCCGTTAGTCTTTTTCAAAAGTCTAAGGCAGATCTTCTTTTGTGAGGAAGTCTCTACCTTATTGGATAATGTCCTAAACGTACTAAAATCTAAATTTTAGTATTGCATTTATTTTACACTTTGTATCTTTAATACCTGATAGTGTACTCTATTGTGTAGTTTTACACCCTTCAAATATTAAAGTCTATATCTAAACCCTAATGCAAAATGAACAAAATGATTGGTTAAGAGTTTTTTATATTTTAGTTAAATTCTAACGGGTAATTATAAACGGGTTACGATATCCTTTTTTTTTTCTTTAAAAAAACATGAGAAAAATACAATTTTATTTGTTTTTTTATGAAAATATGCTTGAAAATATTTTTTGAAAGGGGAAATTAATTTAAAAGTTTTGAGATTTTTCTTTGAATTTTTTTTAAATTAAAAAATATTCTGGATAAAACCAAGAATTTTAATACTGGATCTGTATCTTATAGTATATAAATACAACCTAATATTATACAAAATTGATAGAAAAACAGGTAAAAAAATCAAAAAATTTTTGAAATGACCATTGATTTTTTTTAATACATATTAATATTAAATATATTGGGCTGGGATAATTGTCTAAACCATCTTGAAAAAAAAAATATCCAAAAAAACCCATCAAGATAATTATGTATCTATTTATCCCTAATACAAACTCTTCATAAAAATTAATAAAAAAAACTTAAATATCTAACTCTTACTTAATACCATTAACTAATTTGGTTTTTACAAAAAAACAATATTTTGAGGTTTTATAAATAAATAAAAATATTAATAAATTTTACTTAAAAAATATTTAACAATGTTATCTATTTAAAATATTTATATTACATGTTACATTTTATAAAATAAGCTATATATAAATATATAATATGATAAAAAAATTTTAACCATTACACTTTTTATATATCATTCTCTTATTGTAAATTGTTATATTTAATATTATATATAAATTAAAAAAAAACATTAATAAGTTATTTTTCAATTTATTTTCTATGATATATCTAAATACTAGAAAATATTTTCTAATTTATTTTTTATGATATTATCAAATATCAAAAAATAATCTATTTTTTTAAAATTCATTTTCTAAAAATTTATTTTCCATTAAATTGCTTGTCAAAAAAAATATTTTCCAAGAAACGGAGAACCAACCATGCATTACCATAGAAGATTTAATTATTAGAAAAGCATACAAGCCTCAACATGCATCGTAGGAGAGCCTGATCCCAATTTATCTCGTTAAGGAAGCAAGGACTTCCACTAATGTAATTAAACGCTGGAACATAAAATCAATACATTACAGTCTATAGGATAACAAATTACAACATCTGGTAACGAAATAGATAAAAAGTTGCCTGAGGAAAAAGAAAAGAACCCCTTCATCGGAATGTCATGCCACAAGTGTCTCTAGTGCATCTAGTTAACAAGATATTACTCCCAATCTGAAAATCGCAGCATACCATGCCAGGTAGATCACGAAACTTCAAGTACCACTTCACACAGTTTCAATAGCATGTCATGCTATCATTAGAGAAAGATTCCACGAGTCATTAGCATATTTATTGCGGAAGACGATATCCTTATTGTAAAGGAACCAGAAATGTAACAAAACTCTCTCAATTGCCCTTGTATTTCGTTCACCCAGTTCAAAAATTTGATTCAACGAATGAAAACGATGTATTTTTTTCAGTATTTGCCCCTCCACGAAGACCACTTTAGTTTCAACTGGTACGATAAAGGAGAAATACCCAGAACTCCACGTGCTAACCTTGGATCAAACACATCAAAATGTACCCGACTCAGGGTGTCCAAGAAAACTTGGGCAGACACAGCTGGCAGAAGCACTGAACGAGCCTCAGTGGGGACAGTTCCAGCTAATGAACGAGCCTTCTGCAAATGAACATTGGCTACTGATGCCATATCAAATACAGCATTACATAAACTCTCGCGCGAATCCAAGCGGATTTCAAATCGACCTCCCTCCTTAACCAGCAACCCATGTTTGGCTGCCACTTCAGTTGGTATGTAACAAAAGTGTCGGTTGCGACTAGCATGATATGGAAGTGATCTAAGCAGCAAAAGAAGGCCACTTGCCTTACCAGCATGTGATGCTGCATGATCAGCTGCAGTGGACCTGATACCACCAGCTTGAAGAGTCATATACAAAAGGGTTGATACAGTGTCCTCGGCATATTTTTCCAACTCTTCTATTGTTTCTGGGATGTCAGTAACCTCTCTCCTAGCATCGTTAATCCGAGCTTCAACAGGCCGTTTCAGCCAGCCCTTGCTAATTCTATTCTCAGATATCACTGATGAGAGAGCCTGGGCTGCTGGGTGCTCAATTACTTTGTTAGCGTAGATCTTATCTATAGCTTCTTGCCACCACAGAAGGCGCATAAGACCAATCCTGGGATCTGAAGCAACATCCATAGCTCTGGCAGTTTCAACATTGAAGGCACGGAGTGCGAATGCAGCCTTCCGGATGTTAGGAGGAAGTTCAAGGAGGCAGAGATAGTGGTGGTAATCATAATTTCGCACTTGCTGTACACAATAGGAGAAAGCTGTTCGTAAGCTACTAGAAGCACCGTTCATCAAATCGCCACTGTGGTTCCTCCTATAAATGCATGATAGTTATACGAATGGCAAGTCTAAATAATGATTTAAAAGAACAGAACTCACTTTTTTATGTCTGGGTAAAGCAGATTATTTAGAAACCCATAGAGGAGAAAGATCCACTTTGGTTCCATGAGAT
>Ga0325404_1004617_pt1 | contig 14607 bp, 8 predicted proteins | sample PopdelMetagenome_18_FD_205664 | JGI IMG/M metagenome (GOLD analysis project Ga0325404, IMG submission 205664) | Populus deltoides microbial communities from Bellville, Georgia, United States - Xylem-Control-R1 | ecosystem: Host-associated > Plants > Phyllosphere > Stem > Wood/Secondary xylem... | reverse complement strand
GTCTAGCCTATATACTGGGATTTGCTAACGTTTATTATCCCTGGTAGAAACAACTTGTGCATTCACAATAACATTAATATGTTCATTTTTTGCCAAAGATAAGGATAATAGGGTAAGGGTTTCAAAAGAAACATAAGAGATAGTTTGTTGTGTTTTATATATAATGAGGGTTTTCATGTCAAAAGTAAAGTTAATATCAAAGTTTAGTGGCAATTTAAAGATATAATTATTTGATTCAATCATTTGTAACACTTTGAATGGTCTAACACTACTTAGTTGCAATTTATAACTGGTTTCCAAAGGACACCGTTCATGTTTAATTTGTATCATGAAATAATCTCCAATATTAAGTGCATCATGATACTTATATAAATCAACTCAAAATTTTTATTGTTCATTACTTGCTTGAATTTATTTTATGATCTCATCATGCAAATTATAAATTCTACATGCAAAAGACTAGTTGAATCAGATATTTTAGGGTGAGGAGACATAGAAAGATGATATACATGATCTACAGGCTTTCTAAGTTTGTAGCTATGAACAATATATGATTGAGGATGTAGAGTGGAACAAATACTATTGGAAGCTTTAGTAGATACAGTTTAGACATAACCTAGTAAATCAAGATTATATTCATCTTCCTCATCACGTGTTAGGGGTAAAAAATCATGGAGCTCAACATATTGCTCTAAACCTAAGCTAAGAATTGAAAGTAAAGAAAAAGAAGAATAGAGATTGGAATAATGCAACTTTGCAATATTTTTATTTAATAATCAAAACTCTATATCATTTAGAAAAGTAGGATATAAATATTAAAACCCTAACTAGAACAAGAAACTGAGCTTGTGGCTCACTAAATAAAATACCCAACAAATAAAGTTTAATTAATAAACATCAACTAAAAGTTCATATAAATTAAACTAAAACATAAGTTAAAACCCGATCTCTTAATAGTTTGGGCTACACTCCATCGTCTACCAAATAAAATATCCAACAAATAAAGTCTAATTAATAAACCTCAACTAAAAGTTCATATAAATTAAACTAAAACATAAACTAAAGTCCAATCTCGTAATGGTTTAGGGTACACGTCATTGTCCATGATTATATGAGTGTGTAAACGATGTTTCAAGTCCAGTGTCCCCACCATTCACTATTACAATTAGCATTTCTTAACAAGTGTTTTGGTCCTATGTTAGCAACAGAAGGTCAAAATCAATTGATAACAGGAAAATCAACCAGGTCTTAAGAGATTCCAAATCAACCAGAAAAAATATGCAGCGATGACCAAGGAATTAGGAGTCATTATCGATCATAAAAACTATAAAACAAAGAAAAAACAATAGCATACAAAGATAAAAGTTCATGTGATTGATTAAAAAACCAAATCCTATTCAGAATAAGAATCCTCACCATATTAAACTAGTTATAGTTTATTTAAAGTTCATATGAGTTTTAGGAAGGTAACAGATGGATATAATGATTTAAATTGTATCAGAATTCATGACATAAATGACTAAATCCTAAATAGAGTTGAATAGTATGTAGTCTTGTAAAATAAACAGGGACTTTACCCCACTTAGCTTTAACATATTAACAAGAAAAAGGAATGTAAAATAAACTAATCTAGGTAAAAATATAAGGAAATGATAAATAAATACAAGAAAATAATTGCAAACAAAAGTAAGAAAAAGAAAAACAATAAATAAAGATAAATTATAGAAAGGAATTGTGTGCATGGAACTAGACATCATTTCCAGTAATTAGATGATATTTTTATTTTGTTAGAGAGGTTGGGTTTTATATAAACTTCTAATTCTAATCCTATATAAATTGTATATAACTTCTAAGGAGTTTACATCATGAATTCTAATATAATTTGAATACATATCTACATGTAACTCTTTCCTAACAATCCTATGAACCCTAATTAAATTGTAATACTTGCAAGTTTAATTCGTTGAGGATTCTTGTTCTTAAAAGGACTTGGTATTCTAATAAATCACGTGAACTCTTATCTTTATGCATGATTGTTTATTCCTTATCGATCATGACTTCTAGTTTTCATGATCATGACTTCTAATCCTTTGATCAAGTATTTTATATCTTTCCTGGTTGATATGGACTCTTCCAATAACTTATAAATTTTAAGCTTTTTTTCCTATTTTATAGTGAATACCTACTATTCTTACTTAGTTGACACGTGAATATCTACTATTTTATAGTGAATACCTACTATTCTTACTTAGTTAACACGTTAATATTTATTTTTCATGTAAAAAGTAGTCATTCTAATGTTTTTAGAACAAATAAAGGAATATCCCACATAATTTGATAAGATACTTGACACATATATCATTTGATAAAATACTTAACACGGACAAAAATAACATAAAAAAGATAGCAAGTACAAGCAACACAATATTCTTCCGAATAGAATCATCACACAAAAACTTTAATTTAAAATTTTAATGTTGAATCTTTTCTCTTCACGTATAGTCTCCTAAAATACAAACTTAGAAACCTTATTTATACTAGTCCTAAATCTAAACTAAATAAGAAAAAATAAAATTTCTAAACTGAATTATTCCTAAATTGAGTAAGAAAAAAATAATTAAGAATTTTTTTTTCCAAACTAAATAGGAGAATAAAAGGACTATAAAATTAAATATCTTCTTAAACTAAATATGATAAAAATAACTAAGGAAATAAATAATTTCCCCTAAAAATCCTCATTTATCAGTCTTTCCAGGTTGGAAAAAAAACTTGTTCTCAAATTCAAATTATTCTTATCTTTATTTCATTGATGTCTAATCAAGACTCCCCAATATCTTTTTTTTCTTCTCTTCAATTGTATAACAATTTTAGATACTAACTTAAAAAAACACCAATTGACAAATGATTTCTTTTCCACTAGCTCGTAGAGTAATGAATCACAAACTTCTAAGTTGCTTCATCAACAAATGATGTATCCATATAACCTTTGAATAAATCTATCTTCTTAGTAATACTAAACTTATAAAAAAATGGATCTGCATAACATAAGTCAATTTTTTTTTTGATCACTTTCCATGTTCTTTTTTCACTCCTCTAACTTATCAATGAAGATACTATCAATGACATCATCATAATAATTGTTGTCATTTTTATGTTATCATTATTAACATAATTATCATTAAAATAAATATCATAAATTAAAAGAATATCAATCTACATATATCTCATTATAAATAGGATCACCAAAATTTACATAATACTCTTTCCGATCAAGAAGTTGCCTCATTTGTCATGCCTCTTAAACGGGTTCTCAAAATTAGCTATGGATTCGTGATCACTCTCCTCTAATTTTTTCTTCTTCATCTCTATCAATTGACTTAATAACTCTTCAACTTGTCTCTGCAAGTTTATCAACACTAGTTAATGGGTTAATTATACAATTTATCTCTACATGTCTTCTAACACTAGTTCTTTGACGTCTCTTTCTTGAGAGGGAACCTCTCCATTCCATCATATACAAGCATGTCATGTTCTATGATCACCTCTTTCCACCATGGTTATTCAACAACACATAGCAACTAACCACTAAGAAATCAATAGATTCTAATTTCACTTGACAAAAGCTTATATACCAAATGATGTAGACGGAAAAAAAAAATAAAAAAGACAACAAGCAGAAGCAATATAAAATTTAACCGCATAATGTTACAACACGAAAATATTAATTTAAAATTTTATCATTGAACATTTTCTCTTTAGCTTAGTCCCCTGAAATACAAACTAAATAATCATGATTATACTAGTCTTAGGTCTAAATGGAAAAAAAAATCACTAAATTAAATAAGAAAAATAAAATTTCTAAACTAAATAGAAAGAATTAAAAAACATCATAAAAATCTTTCTAAATTAAGTAGAAATGAAAAATAAATAATAAATAATAAATAATTTCACCTAAAATACTCCGACATCATTACTGTTGTTTCTAAGGGAACTGTATCATACTTTGTCAATTTGTCTGATCGAGAATCCAGGTTCTTGTAGCAAGACAAATTGCTAGTTTTCACCTAAACTGAGGCTGCGAACCTGTATTTAAAAATAAAATGAAAAAAGAAAGGAGGCATTAGGGGTAACGGACTCGAAACATAAATATGTAGGGACAATCACATGAGGTCGTGTTAGAAATAAAACTAGAAAACTGTCCCCAACCGCACTCGTGACATTATTAACATCAGCCATTAATGTTTATTGCCCTAATACTCCAATTATTTGACCAATATGAAATTTGTTTCTCTCCTTTAATGCAGCCACAGCCTGTGATCGAGGAAACAGCTGTGCATTTCAAATCTAATCTGGATTCTTTTGGAGACTATGAGACCTTTGGATTTTGAATTACAGTACAGGAAGTTTCTCTTTTGTTAGCTTATCCTAAGAGTGGGTAGAGTTTATGATTAGCCTTTGTTAGTCTAGCACACTGTCTTTTTTACAGGTGAATAACTTGCAGCATCCAGATGATGATTTGAGACACAAGGAAATGGTTCTGTAGCAGATGACAATCCAAATTGTCGATGAGAAAAGTGATTCTGCATATGATTTGTAGCTAATTAGCTGGTTCCATGTGGTATTTTGATTTTACTAAGTTTGAATCATGAAAGAAAGGTGATGTGCAATAATAGATATTTCATTATTAGGCGTGTGTTTCATACTAAAAAGTATGGTCAAGGTAGAAAAACATACAACAGTGGGGTTTATGTTAAAAGATCGACTTCTAATAAATTTGAAGTTAACTACCATAAGAAGTTAGATAAGGTCATTGAATTACAATATCATAGCGAGCAGAATAAAGTCTTTTTATTCAAATGTTATTGGTATGATTATACCGCTAATAGAAGAATTAGAGTAGATCTACATCATGGTTTAGTCGTACTTAATACAAAGTCTATATTATGCAATGTCGACGATGTCTTTGTTTTCGACAAGTAATGTCACTATAATGTAATATTTATGGAGGAAATTAACTTTAATTTAATGACAATTGTGTTAATTTTTTATTAAATCATAATGAAACATTTATTTATGTAATTTTATTATTATATACAGAACTAGTATTATTGTGTTGTGTATGGTGCTGTTATTTTAAGTATTTGCATGATGAATAGATAAGAAATACATATACAATCTAGCAACATAAATTGTTTTGCATCGATAAAAATACCGACAAATCTGTAAAATACAAACAGATACACCGAATGATTAAAGTCTATTGGTATATTCCAAAGAGTATTGGAATTGTTCCCTTCTCACTGGCATTGTTCAATGCATATAAGATCACCGACATTTAATATCTATCGGTATTTTCTTGAGAGATAAGGTATTATTCACTTCCCACTTGCACTATTTATTACTATCCTTTGTAGATGGAATCAACGATAGACTGAAAAATAATTAGTGATAGTTGAGGGGTTTCTAAAAATTTTGGATTAAATTAAAAATTTCAATTAGATTTTATAGACGGAAACACTAACGAACATATTAAAATTTTAATTTTTAATTTTCCAACAATAATCATGTCAGTAATACTTGGCATGTTTCTGAAATTTTTTGATTAAATCAGAAATTTCAATTAGAATTTACAAATGGCTACACGGATGGAAAAAATAAAAATAAAAATATTTAATTTACCGTTAGTAAAGATGTTGGTGATACAGTGCGAGTTTCTGAGAATTTTTTATTAAATTAAAATTTTCAATTAGACTTTACATTTGAAAACACTGATGAAAAAATTAAAATATAATTTTTAATTTTATGACAATAAAGACATTGGTAATACTTGGCGTGTTTCTGAATAGTTTTGATTAAATTGAAACTTTCAATTAGACTTTACATTCAAAAACTCTGATGAAAAAATTTAAATATTAATTTTTTAATTTGCTGACAATAAAGACATTGGTAATACTTGGCGTGTTTCTGAATAATTTTGATTAAATTAAAACTTTCAATTAGACTTTACAGATAGATACACCGTTGAAAAAATTAAAAAAACATTAATATTTAATATACCGTCAATAAAAAAAGTCCCAAATTAAAAAACTAGAATCTTTAAAATCAGAACAGATGAGCACATATCTTCTTCTCTCTTCCTCTATAATTTTCTCTCTCCTCATCCCAAATCTTCATTTTTCTTTTTATATTCTCTGTCTTTCTCTCCTCAACCCATTCTTTTTTCTTCTCTTATCCTAAACATGTAGGTATGTCTTCTCATCTCTTCTCCTCTTTTTCTCTTGTTATTTAATGATTTGTTCGAATTTCTTTTCCTCTTTTTAGGAAAACTCAACATTAAGGTAAGATTCTTTCTTTTTTTTGTGTTTTTTTATTTTTTGCATTTTTTTTATTTTTATGTTATTAATAATAGCATAAATGTTATTGGGAATTTTTAATTTTTTATATTATTAATAATTGTATAAATGTTATTGGGAATTGTTTTTAATTTCTTTATTCTTTAATGATTGTATATAGATTTTTGGAATTTTTTAATTGTTTTTTTTATTTTCTGTTATTTAATGATTGTATATAGATTGTTGTATTTTTTAAACTTTTTTAATCATTTACTAATTGTATAAATGTTATTGGATTTGTTTTTAACTTTTTTGTTATTTAATGATTGTATATAGATTGTTGGATTTTTTTTTTATTTTTGTTTTAATTTTATGTTGTTAATATGGTTAGCTAATTGATTTGTTGGTGTTAACAAGCAGTTTTTAATTTCATGAAAAGAAATTATTTAAAAATAAACAAAAAATATTAGCCATCATAAATAAAATAAAAAATAAAAATAGCTAAGATAATAGTTAGGATAAATGAATAGTTTTTAATGTGAAATATTGATATTACAAATCCTTTAATGTGTTTATATTTACCTCTTATGATCATTTCGCAAATGGTCGTAGCAAAGTTAATTGGAAATTTAGTTAAATTAACTTAATTGAAATTATTCGATTGAATTAGATTGAAATAAAATCAGCTGATATGTGGCAATCCAATTTAAATTATTGTATATTTGCAGGTTTAAAAATTTTGGGTAGTCTTTTTATTGGGGAGGTGCTTCCGAATTTATTTTTTAAAATAGAAATTATTTACGGTACCTTAATCCTTTAATTTGTGTAGATGCCTATGGAAAAGTCAATAGCACATCGTATGAACAAGATCTCTGCTAGTTCTTCTAGCAGCGATTCAAACGATCATGTGTTGTTAAGTACCGACCAGGAACAGACACCTGAGACACAAGCATCCACTCCTAATGCGACCTCATCGAGTGTGATGCCGCCACTTCAAAAGGGGTCCTTTCACAGTAGAATCTATTTACTCGGAGTACTAGACTCAGTGAAAGAATGACCTTTTAATGTAAGTTTGTTTTCCCTTTACATGACATGTTAATAATTTTTGAAAAATTAATATCAATTAACGAATGCAATTTCAGGTTTATAAACATTGAGGCTTCTGGAACCATAACATTGGCGATGAAATCATCGATAAAAATTTTATTGTTTTAATGGAATCAGGTTTTCAATATCCTTAATGGAAACCTATGATTGATGTATGGATCAGAAGGTTTAAGGTTAGCATTAATTTAAATATTTTTTATTATATTAATTCCGTTAGTTTATGAACTTATTAATGAAATTTTTCTTGTACAAATTTTAACTACAAGGAAAAATATGATTGAGATAGAGTTGACAATGCTATTGCAATGACGGTTTGGGAGAATCATGTTGTAACCAGGTAATATTAAAATCAAGATAAAATTTTTTAATTATTTTATTCAATTTTATTATTTATTTAATAATAAACAAGTCATTTGTATCATATAGATTGCGTGATTTTTTATACGAGACACAAAAAAAGCCAAAAAAATTCGTACTTGAGATGTGAAGCTTATATGAAGCATATTGTATTTGAAAATCTGGGAGTTAAGTCAGATAAATATAAGTTTATGGGATATTCAAAAGAAACTGTTGGATATCGTATTGTTGAGCAATAATGTTTTATCTCAAAATATGCTACCTTTCTAAAGAAAGAATTTGTTCTTGAAAAGAGCAGTGAGAGGAAAATATAGTTTGAACAAGTTCAAGAACTATAAACTGACATCCAAATAAAACCTAAGCCTAAGGTTATAACATTGGATGTTTAGCCTGAAGCTCAAGAAAAACATAAATAAATCTATAGATCTGGTAGGACACGTCATGCACCAATATGATAGGGACTTCTCATGAAAGCTAGGAATGACGAGTTATTCATACTTGATGAGCCTAACAATTACATAGAACCAATATCTGATATTGATTCTAAGAAATAACTTAAAGCTATAAAATCTAAAATGAATTTCATATATACCAATTAGGTATGGACATTGGTTGATCCACTTGAAGGGATAAAAGCCATTGGATGTTAGTAGGTCTTTAAGAGAAAGACTAACATGAAAAGCAATGCACAATTGTATAAAGCTAGACTAATTGCCAAAGATTACAGACAAAGACAAATAGGTTGACTTTAATAAAACCTTCTTACCGGTAACTATGTTAAAATTTACAAAGATTTTGTTTGTTATAGCTACATGCTATGATCATGAGATTTGAAAAATGGATGTCAAAATTATAATCCTAAACGAGAATCTTCAAGAAAATATGTATATGACATAACTTGAAAATTTTGAATCTAATAAATTTACCAATTAAGTGTACAAACTATAGAAATTCATTTGTGGACTTAAACAAGCTTTAAGGAGTTAGAATATTCATTTTGATGAGATAATCAAATAATTTGATTTCATAAAAAAATATGGATGAGATTTGTGTTTATAAAAAGGTTAGTGAGAATGCATTTGTTTTTCTAATATTATATATAGATAACATATTCTTAAAATGAAATGATATTTCTTTACTCTAGTTAGTAAATATTAAGTTGTCCAAAAATTTCTTCATTATGGATATAAGAGAAACAACCTATATACTGAGATTAAAGATCTATAGAGATATATGTAAAAGATAATACTTATCTATTTCGCATATGATACTCTCTCCAAAGACATATGTCCAAAAACACAAGTTGAGAGAGATAAGATGGAAATAATTCCATATACTATAGATATAAGATCCATAATATATGCAACTATATACAAGACCAAATATACCTTATACTTTGAGCATAACGAGTAGATACAAATCTAATTCAAGTTAGAGTTACTAGAAGAAAGATAAAAATATTCCTAAATATTTAAGAAGAATTGAGAATGTTTTTCTGATCTATGAAGGAGATGAACTAGTAGTTCATGATTATTAAGATGCTAGTTATCAATAAGATATTGAAAATAGAAAATTCAGTTTGGTTATATTTTACTCTAAATAATAATACTATAAGTTATAAGAGTTCCAAATAAGAGACCAAATACATTTTACAACTAAAGTTAAGTACACCTCAATGTTTGAGGGAACAAAAGATGATATTTTGATCAAAAAGTTCATCATTAAAGTAGTTGTGGTTCCTAAACTTTGTTGATCTAGTAGTCCTATATTATGTTAACAATAGAGTCATTGCAATAAAAAAAGAAACCAAAGTTTCATCAATAATCTAAAAAATAAACTTAGATTATTCCAGTTGATTGAAGAATTATAGAAAGGAAAGATATAAAGATATAACGATTACCTACTGAAGAGCATCTTATAGATCCTCTTACTAAGTCATTGTCCTAGTAAAAACATTATCATCAAGTAGAGTGGTATGATATTTGATACATGAGTGATTAGATTTAGTGCAAGTGATATATTGTTAGTGTATATGCCCTATAACCAATCAGTTGGTTACATATGGCATTGACTTTGTTCATGTAAATATATTTAATTTATTAATAAAGGCTTATTTATCTTTAATATTCATCAAATATTTGATTAAAGAATTCAGAGTAAAGATAAAGTTCTTGAGGCAAAAATGTTTTGCAAAGAAAATTATAAAGTTGTTATAATTATGATATTCTTATTGCATCAAAGCATTGTTCCTAAAATGTTCCTAATCAATGCTTTATTAAAACTAGATATTAATTAGAGCTGCTGAGACTAGTGTATATTATGTTCTTTTCTTTGTGAAATAAAGCATTTGTTCACATAAGTTGAGGTATGACGGATACCTAGAACTAATATGTAGATGCTTATCAGATGACATGTTTACTGAATTGACTCGCATGAGAATTCCATATGGAAAGATCACTCGTGTCTATGGAAAGGCTCACGCAACGGTTATGTAAATGATCTTTAGACTTGAGATCACTAAGTTATCTTATATATGGAGTGTTATGTTTTGATCATGCTATACATTGTTCTAATCAAGAGTAACAAACGAGAAGATATTAGATATAACATAACTATATAAAGTTATTTAAGTAATTAAGAGAGAATTCATCTCCATAGGTGAATTAGGAAAAAAGTTTAATTTATTCTCAAATAATATTAATTGTAAATCATTGAGTAAAGTGAAATAATATTTGTAAAGAGTTTCAAATCTTATTTAAATAATCAATGACTATGATGTTTGATGTTAAGAATAAACATGATTTGACATAGTAGACACACTTCGTGCTATAATGTCTAATTGGAACATTGTTAATTAGTGAATAATAATTATACTAAGAAACTAGTCACTGAAAAGTTAAGTCAAATCACTTATTACTTTTCTAATATTTAAAGGATCATGACAGGTTACTAGACAATTTATTTGATCTTTAAATATAAATCGATCAATTGTTAAATTGATAATAATTTAATTTATTTAATCTTATTTTATTTAGGATTGTGATTTATATTTAGATGAATTTATTAGGGAATCTAATGAATCACACACATAAGAATCATTGGTCAAAAATTAAAATATGATGATTAATTAAGTATGACTTGATTATAAATAAGTTTTAAAAATTGAGGTCTAGAGTGTAATTTATATAGAGAATTACAATTCTAGACCTAGAAAAATCAAATAGAGGTTTGATTGAATAAATTTCTAAAATTAGCATAAAATAAAATATAAGATATTATTTAAGAAGCAAAATAATATTTTGTTATTTATAAGGTTTTAGGTTTCCCTATAAATAAAAAGTTATGTCTCTTATTTCCTGTGGATGATGAAAAAGATAAGTAGAGTACAATACTTAAATATCTAAAAAAAATAAAAATAACACTCTAAAGTATAACAATCACTCTCTCTTAAAAGAATTTAAGAGATTTCTCATTAGTAGTTTGTATGGATTACCATTAGATGCCGGATAATTAGACGATTTGTGATTTGCAACAACCCAACCTTTAAAGCAAATATTCAAAGCCAAAACTAACATCCGATCTTCATGTAATCTTCGCATAAAATCCTAAAACAACTCTAGATTTGTCTAACATAATCACTGGATTCCTGAAAAATTTTAAATTTACTATTTTTGTTGTGTCTATATGTTTTGGAAAACCCCACATTAAAACAATAATTTATCTAGCAAAATTTAAATTGATGTGATCACTTGAATCTTCTCTGTAAAAAAATTAACACACCAAATGGGCACACTAATGATCGACAAACCCATTCAGTGGATGGATTTTGGTGCATTTACCGCTGTTCAATCACTTCCAGCATCTCCGATCAAGAATTGTCAATCAAATGCTCATAGACCCGATGAATATGATCACCTCTTTCTGTAAGTTCAGTAACTATGCCCTCATTAATACCCATTAATGGCAACTGGCTAACTTTTACCTGACACTACCATTGAAAGAAAAGCTACCATGATGCTTACTTTATGCATTTGGGATTTCATCAATTTGCAACGCAAATTATTATTCTGAAAGTCGAATTAATAAAGCAATGAGTTTCAAATTACTCTACAATTTAAGCATGCGAAACCATGGAAAGGCAGAGATTATTGACCTTGAAAGGACAAAAACAAGACAATCATAAAAGAATAATCTATGCTCCACACCTACAATGCTGTAATGTGAAGAAAAGGAAAGGAAGAAAACAAAAGCATAATGCAGTGTAATTGCATCAATTTTGTATTTTTGGATAATTGCTTCTTTCTTTTTCGAGCTACAGATATTCCAATTATGCCTTGCACAATGAAGAAAAAGAAGATTACTTTCCCAGGAAAAAGTATCCAGGAAAAGTTGACAAAAGAATGCTAGACATTAGGTGTAAAGGATGAGTGAACAACCTTGTTCTGTCTCCCCACAAGCCAAAGCAGAGTCCTCCTTGCAAATGAAGGCGTTTTTTCTTGCAATTCCAATCTATGACAACTCTGATTCAGCACATTACCACCCGATTGACCACCTCCATTTTCCCACCTGCCAAAGCTTATTTCAGAATTAGTCCTTCTCACATCACTACCCCCCTTCCTCATCTTCAAATCATCATCAGCAACAACATTTTTATTCACTGGAAATCGAAAGGAAAAGGCCCTTCTTGAAGATTCCCCAGTTGAACTCTGTTTCTCCTTTTTCCCTCTGAGCCATATCTTTGATCTAGAAAAGCTGTCTCTTTCGCTTCTACCAATGGTTTTGCCACTGCTAGCAACAATACTAGCACTCCCATTAACCTCTACACTCTTAAGACCTTCAAAGCCATCAAATTCTCTTCTTGATTCACAATCACATTCAGACATTGCTAGCTTGTGACCAGGTGTTAAAGGCAAAGTCGTCTTCTTGCTTGACTGTTTCCTCATTGGAGTCCTTATAGGTACTTGCAATGATGAATTCTCATCCAATACATACTCAAACGACCCCATAGAATAGCACCTTCTTGAATCAATAATATTTGTGCTACTCCCTTCACCAACATCCACATTCCTGTACTTCCCTAGCTTAACAGGAACAACCTTCTCCCCTGAATCTACTACTATTTTGGGGACAGAATCATCTTTTGTCAAACTTTCACTTGACTTATGTGAAATATCCAAACGCGATGATCCCAAATCAGTGTCTCCATGACAGCCCAGATTGGAATGTGTAGTCAAAACTGAACTGGTTCTGCCAACATTAGCCTCTCTATTATTAACAAGCTCTCTTGAGCTCTCACTTCCAGATTCAAGAACAAGAACCAAGGGAGAGCGGGTATTGTTTGGAGAGAAATCAGAAAGCAAGCAAGCTCTACAGAGAGGGCAAGTGGAGTGAGACAACAGCCATGTGTCTATACACTCCATGTGAAAGGCATGGCTACATTTTGGCAACAACCTTAGCTGATCTTCAGGCTCAAATTCACACAAACAAACAGCACAGTCAAAAGGGTTCTTCAATCCAATAATGGCTTTGTATTGGAACACAGGGAGAGCATCTATAAATGTCTGGTCAACACCAGCATCGTGAAGGTGAAAGAGTTGCTGCAATTGGCCTTGAAGAGCAGTCACACTCTCTAAGTCATCAGGGTACTCTCTATTACGTGGTCTTAAAAGAAATCTCACCAGGAGGTGAAGCAAACCAGAAACAAAGAAAATAATAGCTAGAATAATAATGATAAGCAATAGACTAGGACTAACCTTGGTGTTCAAGTTGAAACCATCCGTATCAAGATTTGGTTGCGGTGGTGACTGAGAAAGAAAATATGGTTGCTGGGTTGGAGAAATAAAGGTGCTTTCTTTGATTTTAAGGAGAACCAAGTTCATGTTTTCTGGATGAAAAAACTGAGAGAGACTCAGCAAGATTGAAGCTTTAGACTTGAACCAAGTGATGATACCAATAACTGTCTCATCCGCTGCTACAAAATATTAAATCCAAGCCCCAGTGAAGCATCCCCAGAAGCTATTTTAAGGCCAGTGTCAATATAAGCAGGTCTACTGGTTGAATTTTGAGATTATAGACTGGTAGAGTTTTAACACAACTTTGTCTGTACTAAAAATAAGGAACTGCAAGTCAGATGCAGAGAAATAGAGAGAGAGAGAGATTAGGCACTTAAAGAGCTGATATGAATGGTGTGGTCAGTGCTAGAAGGTAAGATTTCAAAACTATAGCAATAAATCCCCCCACCAGTGCAAAAATAAATGAGATTAGATACAGTTGGCCTAAACTACTTTTTTTTTAAGCAAAACGAATTATTAAAATATTTTTGAATTACAAAAAAATAACATATTCTAATTTTATTTTTATTTTTTTGATGATCTCATCACCAAATGCAACAGGGTTTTCAGAGGAACTCTTCGAATTCATTCATCAACCCCAATGCCCTTCTAATTCCCCGAAGGAAAACAAATGTTCCTACAATACAGTTTGTGTTGATTTGGAAAAGGGTCGTTTCTTCCCTGTCCTATCACACCGAGGATTTTTTTGCTCTGATTACTTTCCTTTTCATGTCTTCTATTCCACTTCTAGTATGGTGTGCTTCTATTCTAATTGATAACTCTCGCTCCTCCTCGTATAGGACAACAAACGAAGTGGAGCGAGACTTTTTAGGATTTTGTTTTTTCTTATTACAAGAGCATCTTCAATGTAAAAAGCAATTTAGAAATGCTAAATTGTTTGTATAATTTTTAAATAGTATAAATATAATTTTTTTTATATGTACTATAATAAAAAAAAAACAACTTATTTTTATTTTAAT
>Ga0325404_1004613_pt1 | contig 14612 bp, 11 predicted proteins | sample PopdelMetagenome_18_FD_205664 | JGI IMG/M metagenome (GOLD analysis project Ga0325404, IMG submission 205664) | Populus deltoides microbial communities from Bellville, Georgia, United States - Xylem-Control-R1 | ecosystem: Host-associated > Plants > Phyllosphere > Stem > Wood/Secondary xylem... | reverse complement strand
ATTTGATGTTCTAAGTCAAAATGATCTTGTATTCAAGAAGGAGTTATTTGCATTTTTGTTAAAAAAAATTGATCCATTACAGCTTTCAATCTTATAAAAAGTAATTACAAATGTAATGGGCTCCTGTGTAAAGAATGCATTTTGGGTAATTAGAGAATCAAGAAACTACAATGTATATATCATGTTCAGAAATAGGAAAGATGAAGTGTCTATTCCGGAATTATTTTGGAGTGTGATATGTGTATTTTAAAATATTTTTATTTTGAAAATGTATTAAAATAATATATATTTTTTATTTTTTAAAATTTATTTTTGATATTATCGCATTAAAACATTTAAAAGCAAAAATTAATTTAAAATAAAAAATTTAAAATTTAAAAAATAAATATTTTGATCGCTGAATACAAAGTAAAAATAATAAATAAATTCTATCTTATATTATAATTAAGGCATGTTGGGCCTCACGAAAAACAAAAAAAAATCCATGGAGTCAGCTAACAAGAAAGATGAGAGATCCCGAAAGCAGAGACTTCCACACTTGCTTGGAGATGTCAAACCTAGACGCAAGCTTTGCCAAGAAATCTGCTAAAAAAATCCTAACTTCACTCTTTTGAAACTTTCAAACTCAAACGTGAATTATTCAAAAAATAATAATAAAAAAAAGAAATTAAAAGTTGAAGTGCAAACAAACTCAGGCACTCTTTCATCATCTTACTTCACACTTTCGAAACTTTCAAACCCTAATCTAAATCGATAGCAGCTTACAATACATAGAGATATATTCAACACAACTATCACCATCATGGTAATGGAAACAAGATCCACCAAGAGGAAAAAGTTGTGGTTTGCATCAAATAATGAAGGTGATAATGACATTGACAAGATCAGCGATCTCCCTGATGCTATCCTCCATCACATTCTCTTGCTTCTTCCCCTTAAATCCATTGCTCAAACCAGTGTCTTATCTCAAAGATGGAGATCTCTCTGGTCCTCATTTCCTGACCTTGATTTCACCACAATGAACCCTAGTAAGGCCATTTGTTCTACACCAAAGCTTAAATCAAAAAGATGGTGGTCTTCGATGGACTTCATCGCCAATGTCCTAGCTCTCCGTGACAAGCATTCTGATCTAAGAGCCCTTCGCTTTCGTGCACATTTGAGTTTCTCCCATCTAAATGGTTTGATCCGAAGAGCAATTAGGTGTAATGTGCAAGAACTTGATGTGGAAGTCGCCACCGGTGATTACTTCAATTTCCCTCGAGGAGTCATAACGAGTGAATCTTTGCGGGTTCTCAAACTGAGATCTCGGTATCCCGGTTTTAGATTGCTTCCATCTTCGGTAATGACTATTGGGTTTCCATCACTCCATACATTGTCACTATCACTTGTCATTTTATATGAACAATCCTCCCTCTTGGACTTGTTTACAGAATCGTCATTTCCTTGTCTAAAGAATCTTAATCTTGATGCTTGTTTTGGGATGAAACATCTCAAGGTTTGTTGTCGAGCCCTTGAAGATTTAACAATAGAGAATTGTTTTCAGCTACATAGTCTGGACATTTGTTCTGCAAAATTGGAAAATTTAAGAGTTGCAAGCTGTTTTGATGCATACAGTGATAAGACATGGTTTAAGGTTAATGCACCAAGGCTTAGGAGCATTTCGTGGGAATATAATTCTATTACTGCTAGCAGTTCTCTAGTGAACTTGACCTCTCTGCATGAGGCCTCTGTTGGTTTCTCTCTACTTCATGAAAATTTGAGCGTGGAAAAGCTTCAGAGCGTGTGCAATTTTTTATCTGGACTCTCTCATGTCCATAGTTTAACTCTTGATAGCCAATGTGTTGAGGTAAAAGCCTTTCTCCCTGCCTGAAATATTGCTCAATTATCACAATCTTTTTTTTTCCGGCATAATAGTTATATGTTATTCAGTGCATGAGAATAGACTCTCACTATTTTGGCAGATTCTATCAAACAAGAACGATATTATAAACCTTCTCCATCCATTTAACAACCTTAAGGTTCTGGAGTTGCATACCGGTTTCGAGAAAAATAATGTACCAGGATTAGCATTCCTATTCAGGAGCTCTCCAACGTTGCACACACTCATCCTCAAGATCATCAATGACTTCAAGACTGAAAGAAGAGTGAGTACCATAAATGTAATTCTTTTTGATTTACCGCCTTGTATATACACGCACACTTAGCCTTAGTTTTGTTTCATATTTTTGTTCTTTCAGCAATGGAATAGGGACTTGTGGGACTTGTCTACCTCTGCAGAGGAGCAATATTGGGAATCCCAACTCCAAGCTTTAAGGCCTTTCCTAGACCACCTCAAGGTAGTAAAGATACATGGATTCTTAGAGTGTGAAAACGAAGTTAGCCTAGCAAAGTTTTTGCTCAAGCATGGGAAGGACTTGCAAGAAATGACACTTTGCACAGCAAAATGTTGCAACTTTAAGGACTCTCTTCGGCGACAAAAAGTTCGGTCACAAATAATGGGATTCTCTTGGGCTTCTTCTAATGCTAAAATTGTATTCTTACTGTCGTCTTAATAGAGTATAATTATTTTTTCCTGTTAATTGTACTCTTCTAAAATGTGCTGTGCAATGAATATTTTTTGCTATTCCTTTCCGTACTTGTGTAAAACTTTTGTTAGAATAACTTAATTCTCACATTCTAAAATCCATGAATCTTTTCTACCTTGAGGTTGTTTAGGAAAGGCTTCAAAATATTGCTATTCTGCAAAGGTATATCTCCGGACAAGTCCTTTTCGAAAACTGAATGGGGACTTCTGGGACATGTCTACCTCCTCGGAAGAGCAATACTAGGTGTTCAAATTCGGAGTTTGAAGTCTTTCTTAAACAACCCGAGGTAGTGAAAATTCATGGATGTTTAGAATGTTAGATGATGTTATTCGGGCAGAGTATTTTCCCAAGCAAGGAAAGGACTCTCAAGAATGACTAGAATTTTCTAGTGTATAGGCTAAATTTCCAGCAAGTTCTATGGCTGAAAAGTTTGTATAGATTGTTCCATTTAGGTTGGTTAAGATGCAATCATCATCTGTAAAGCAAGCCAAAAACTATGCTAAGCTTAAAGCCTTTGTACTAAAACTCTCCTCGTATTATATCTTCTATCAAGAGTTTTTGTTTTGTGTATCCCACATCCTTCAACCATTTCCAAACTATAAACTAAGTCCTTCTTTTACTAAACTACTACAACTAAAAACCTTAACTATCAAACTATTTTCATTTCAATTTCTAATCACTTAAACCTCTAAATTACCTCCTAAATTACCATTATTTTCTAAAAGTGGTATCAGAGCCCCAATTAATCGTAAGTAGGCATTAGGGTCTTTATAGCCACCATAAATTCATCACAATCCATGGCAAATGTCATTTTCCATTTTTATGGGAAAAACTATGATATGTGGAAAATAAAAATGATGACACTTTTCAAGTCTCAAAAGCTTTGGGACATTGTTATAGAGAGACTTAACATCTCGAAAAATATCTCTACTCTAAAAGAAGCACAACAAAAGGAGTTAAATGTGAAAGAGCAAAAGGATACTAATGCCTTTTATTTGATTCAACAATCACTAGCTAATACAATTTTCCCTAGGATTACCGGAGCTTCGACAAGAAAGCAAGCATGTGATATGTTGTGGGAGGAGTTTCTCGGCGATTCTAAGGTACACACCATTAAAATCTAAACATGACGAAGAGAGTTGGAAAATATTAAAAATGAAAGATTCTAAGACTGTTAAAGATTATCATGGAAGAACTAAAGTTGTGGTAAATCATATGAGATATTTAGGAGAAAATATTATTGATCAAAGAGTTGTTGAAAAAAATCCTAGTCAGTTTTACAAGAAAATATGACTCTATAGTTGCTGCTATAGAACAATCAAAAGATTTAACAATTATGTCAGTAGCTAAACTAATAAGCTTTTTAGAAATACATGATAAAAGGCTCAGTAGCTATGAAGAGGACTTTATTGAGAGTGTTTTTCAGTCTAAGCTTAATATAAGGTCTTAAAAATCTAGACATAATACTGAGAAATTTACAGATAATTCTTGAAGAGAATTAGAAGAAAATAAGATTTTAGAAGAAAATGTAGCCAGCAAAGGAGAAAATATCCTTCTTGCAACATTTTTAAAAATACAAATCATTTGGAGAAAGATTGTTGGAATCATGGCAAACCACAATGCCACTTTTGTGGATGGTTCAAACATCTATAAAAGGATTGTCGCATAAAAAATAATCACTAATCAATTTTTTGTGAAAAGAAGGATGATAAAGAGCTGTTATTCTATTGCTATCATGCTACCACTGAAGATAAGATATGTGGTACATTGATAGCATGTGTAGTAACCATATGACAAGCAAGGATACCATATTTCCCAATTTAGACTCATTAGTCAATTCCAAAGTCAGATTTGGAAAAAAATACAGAGGTCGAGGCTAAAGAAAAAGGCAATATCACTGTGGAGACAAAGGAATGTATGTAATTTGTCAATGATATATTGCTTTTCCTGAATTTAAAAAATAATTTGTTTAGTGTAGGCCTGATGTAGGAAAAAGGTTAAGCTATTTACTTTGATGGAGATTGTTGCACCATATATGATAGAAAAAAATAATGGGAGAAAGATTGCCATAATAAGGATGAAAAATAGATGTTTCCTATCATATGACAATATATCCAAAATACTACAATGAAGGCACAAGTTGATGATTCCTGGTTATGGCACCGAAGATTTGGCCACTTTATTTTCAAGGTGCTGAAGGACCTATATTAGAAGAATGTGATGAAAGATCTTCCAAAAATAATAGAAGTAAATGATGTTTGTGAAAGTTGCCTACTTAGCAAGCAACCAAGACGATAATTTCCTTTTAGAGGAGCTTAGATAGCAAAAAAACTATTAGAGTATGGACCGATGAGGACATTGCCACTAAAACAAAATAGGTAATTCATTCTCTTCATTGATAATTATACTAGAATGGCATGAGTCTACTTCATGCGAGAAAAATAAGAAGTTTTTCACATATTCAAAAAATTCAAAAACTATATTGAAAAGCAAAGTGGCTGATATATCAAGGTGTTGAGGAGTGATCGAGGTACAAAATACAACTTAAAAGAGTTTGCAAAACTCTGCGAAGAAAAAGGTGTCGAGCGAGAACTTACTGTAGAATATGCTCCTAAACAAAATGGAGTATAAGAAAGAAAGAATAGGACAATATTGGAGATGGCAAGATCAATGTTGAAGGAGAAAGGTCTTCCAAATAAGTTTTGGGCATAAGCAGTATCCACTACTATATATATACTAAATAGATGTTCAACGAAAGCAGTGGCAAATAAAATACTAGTGGAAGAATGGCCAGGAAGAAAGCCTTCAACAAAGCATCTCAAAGTTTTTGGCAATATATGTTACACTTATATTCCAGATGCAAAAATGAGTAAGTTCAATGACAAGACCGAGAAAGGAATATTTCTTGGCTACAGTTCAGCATCAAAAGGCTAAGGGTATACAATTTGTAGACCAAGTAACTAATTATCAGTCGAGATATTGAGTTCGATGAGAATGCTAAGTGGAATTGGGATGAAGAAAAGGTTGAAAAAAGAATAATCAACTTTCACTAAAATCAAGCTAATGGAGGAGATGTTGAAGAAAGTAAAAATCCACCATCATCACCATGATCTTCTTCATCAACAAGCCAATCATCAACCCCTCCAAGTTCACCTAGATCACCATCAATTATAAGGTAAGAAAGAATTTCTTCAAGTTCACCAATTAGTAAAATGAGGTCATTAATTGACATTTATGAAAACTGCAACTTCACAATTGTGAAGCCTAAAAGCTATGAAGCTACATCTAAAGAAGAAGCTTGGGCGAAGGTAATGAAGGAAGAAATTAAAATGATTGAGAAAAATAAGACATGGGAGCTCAATCAACTAAAAGATAAATAGGTCATTGGAGTTAAGTGGGTCTATAAAACAAAGCTTAACTCTGATGGCTCAATACAAAAGTATAAAGCAAGGTTAGTAGCAAAAGGCTACTCTCAACTACCTGGCATTGACTATAATGAAACATTTGCTCCAGTTGCTCAGCTAAACACTATTAAGCATTAATTGCTTTAAATGCTCAAAAGAGATGAAAAATTTATCAGCTTGATGTGAAGTCCACTTTCTTGAATGGAGTTTTAGAATAAGAAATATTTGTGGAGAAACCGTTCGACTTTTTAGTAAAAAGTAACAAAGATAAAATATTAAAATTAAAGAAAGCATTGTATGGGCTTAAGTAAGAACCAAGGGTCTGGTATAACGTAATCGACAACTACTTCAATGCACAAGGATTCAGAAGGAGTAAGAGTGAGCCAACACTCTACATTAAGACCCAAGGTAACTCTAACAACCTCATTGTCTCTCTGTATGTTGATGATCTTATCTATATGGGAAACAACAAGGAGATGATTCAAGATTTCGAAAAAGATATGATGAAGACTTTTAAAATGATAAATTTGGGTTTGATGCATTATTTTTTAGGGATAGAAATAAGTCAAGAAAATGAAGAAATATTTATCTCACAAAAGAAATACACTGAGAGCCTCCTGAAGAAATTCCAGATGACAGGATACAAAGCAGTTGCTACTCCATTTATGACTAATGAGAAATTACAGAAGGAAGATGGATTAAAAAAAAAAGGACACATAAACATTCAGAAGTTTAATAAAAAGCTTACTATATCTAACAACAATAAGACCAAATATAATGTATGCAACAAGTCTACGATTAAGGTTCATGCAAAGTCCAAGCCAAAAATCCACTTTGGAGCTGTTAAAAGAACACTTAGATACTTGTAAGGAACAAAAGAGTATGTTATATGGTATATATCAATTATGGATGCTAGACTACATGGATACAAATACAGTGATTGGGCTGGATCAATTGATGATATAAGAAGCACTTCAGGCTACATATTTTGACTCGGTTTTGGAATATTCTCTTAGGCATCTAAAAAGCAAGAGTTTATAGCAAAATCATCAGTTGAAACAGAGTATGTGGCAACCGTAGGAGCAACAAGTCAAGCTATATGGCTTAAAAAGAATACTAGAAGATATGGGAGAATGTCAACAAGGATCTACAACCGTATTATATGATAATAAATTGACGATTACTATGACGAAAAATCCTGTATTCCATAGCAGGACTAAACACATATCAATCAAATATCATTTTCTACGAGAAGTAGTTGACAATAAAAAAATCGATTTCGAATATTACAGGACTAAAGAACAATTAGCAAATATCTTCACAAAAGCGCATCCACGATTCAAGTTCAAGGCACTATGAGATCAACTTGGAGTATAAATGCATTAAGAAGAAGTCTTAAATTATTAATGCACTTAAAGAAGATTCTAGAGATCAATTCTATAAAACACTACAAACTACAAGTTAGTTCTAAGATAAGTTAGGAAAGTTCCGGAGAAATCAAACAAACACTAGGAATGTTGTAGGAAAAAAAGAATGCTTGTCCATAATTCAAAAGAACTCTAGAATTTTCTAGTGTATTGGTAAATTTCCAGCAAGTTCTATGGTTGGAAAATTTGTTTAGATTGTTCCATTAAAGTTAGTTAGGAAGGCTATATATAGATAGCCATGCAACCATCATCCATAAAGCAAGCCAAAAACTATGCTAATCTTAAAGTCTTTGTCCTAAAACTCTTCTTGTATTAGATCTTCTATAAACTAAGTTCCTTTTTCACTAAACTATTACAACTAGAAATCTTAACTGTCAAACTACTTTCATTTCAATTTCTAATCACTAAAACCTCTAAACTACCTCCTAAACTACCATCATCTTTTAACAGCAGCACGTTTCCTTTTTTAATTAGTACTCCTCTACATGGAGCCAGAACTTTTTTGCTATTAATTCTTCTCTTCTAACTACCTGTAATCACCGTTAGCCAATAAATTTCCACAAACACTAATTAACAGCAGGAAAGTTTTACAAAAGAGATAGAAAAGTGGACTGCTATTAGTAATGGATGGAAAGCTAATTATTTTTCTTTCATGGCAGTACACGAGGCATCTGTGAAACACGGTGGTTAAGTGGATGAAACATGAAAATGATACAATCAACAATATTTTGTGTATCAACTTATATATTCTCCCAAGTTGGATATCTAGACCAGACAACGAATTCTCTAGAGCTCGCATGCACGCATGTGTGTCTCTGCACATAAGCGTATTTTCAGGTCAATTTCAAGTGCTCAATTATGAACATCTTGGTGACTCAATTAACATGAGGAACAATATCAATCTCTTACAGCTCACATGTGTACTTTGTAAGAATTAAATGCAAGGTCACCATTGTAGGGTCACTCCATTTCATCAAGCTAGACAGGGGGGGAATGATGGGGCAGAATTTATTTGCAAGCGTGTTTTCGTCCAAGTACTTTTTGTCTCAGTTATTCATATTTCGAAGCTAACGTTTCAAGAACGTGGCATTTATCATGTCTGTGAAAAACAGAACTTCAACGTGCTATCTTGTCCAAAAATCTAGACTAGGAATCGTTGTTCTGTCGCCCATGTAGTAGAATCTCTTGAGAATTAATCCTTGGTTAATGTAGCTAGAGTACTCAGTGAATGTTCCTGATGTGTTTCTACAGATCATCAGAGACAATTATCAGCAATATCAGTAAGCAACGAGCATTTTTAAGTGTTGCAGTGCAATAACACGTGACCTTTTAAAACACTGGGCTAGAATGCCGGAAAAGAGTTGCAACATCAGTGCCTTCTAAGTCATTGAAAAAGGCACAGAGCGGCAGATGTTTGAAACATCTGTTTCAATCTCCATGTTTCAAATATCTAGCCATGGAGGAGGACATAAAACTAGATGTTTCAAACACTCGCAGCTCTATTCCCTTATCTAGATTTTCGAAGACATTAATTGAAGAATTTATCTGATGCAGTCGGGCTACAAAACCTTAAGGTTTTAAGTAGTCAAAAAAAAAATCTCACACGGCTAGAAGATGATGCACCACAAACAGATTACCTAATATATGTTTTCCTAGACTATTAGGATAGGGCTAAATCTAAGAGAATATCTGATCATGTTAGATCTATATCATAATTAAAAAAAGTTATAATTTTTTACTTTATTATGTTGAATTGAACTTAAGTTTTTCTAAGAGATTCTCAATGTCTATTTTAATATATAGGAACCACTTTGTCGGTCCAGATTTTATGTTTAATTATATATTTTTTATTATTTTTTTATGTTTTAAAATTCTTTGTTTTTTACCCTAGTAAAGATCGGTTTTATAGCCTATCAAAAGAAATTGTAAACCTCTTTAAACTTCATTAAACTTTATTGTAGAGAATAACATTATAAATTTAAATTGCATGACTGCAATCCTTTGGGTTCATCAATTTCTGTCTTTTCTCTGCATATTTGTTGACTTTCGTATTTCCATTTGCATCACATAGTCAAGCATAATTGTTGGAAGGTAATTGAATGTTATATAATAATTATTGTCCTTTCCCCCGTTAAATTGGCACATTAAGGCGTAGCCAAACATAATAGTTGTTGTGTGCTTCGTTTTCTGGTTTACTTTTGATGCTTGGAATTGGCAGAAGTATATAAGCAAATTAAGAGGTCATCATCAAGAAACCTGTGTACAAGCAACCGATTTAGATAAATATTAGACAACTTAAACAAGAAACCCTAGACTGGGATTATTCTACTACATATCTTGGTTCCAAGACATTCCTATTCTATTCCTTCTACTTCCACTGAAACCTGAAGTCCCTATATATATATGTTAGAAAGAAGTACTCTTCCTTCAGTTTGGAGTGCACCATTGCTTATGACCAGGAACCCATTTCGGGCATTTTGGACTGATGTAATTTGACACAACCCTTGAGTTGAGAAGCTCGATAATCGGTGCGTATTTAACACACCTTGGAGCCTTGTACTGATTTATTGATGCACCTTGGCTTAAAGCGAAGTCCATGAGCTTGTCAAATGCCCCCCTCTCAGTTATCCTTATCTCTAGAGGGCCAATGGACTTATCTGAGACTCGGCCTTGGCGATAAACACTGTTGAGTGATTCTTCAATAGCAAGGCAACAGTCTTCAAAAACTGAAGGAGGAATAGGAGTTGTTCCACTATGGTAGATCTCCCAGAATAATACATAGTGGCCAGGTATCTTTGATGTGTCAGCATAGCTTGTATATTCTGTGAGAGATGCACCGAATGGTAAAAGATGGTTAGCTGCATTCTGCACTGCATTTTGCAGCTCAACTTCGTCAGTCTTATCAGAATCAATGCTGAGAACAACATTCTTTCTACATACAAAGTTGAATTGAGGAGCCTTGTTCTTGAATCCAGCCACACGAAGTATGTCCCCCACTCGATACCGATAAAGACCTGAAAAAAAAATTGTTATCAATTTCATTTAAGGCCAAAATGGTGCAATTTAATATTGTGTCAAGAAGTTAGCAATTTATGTATTGTGGAAAGGGTTTCGCTGCTTACCTGCATAGGTGGTGACAACAAGCTCATATTCTTCACCTAGTTTGACATCAACAAGATCAACCAATTCCTGGTCTTTCTTCTGATCAAGGGATGTCGGTGCAGTGATTGAATTTGTAAGTCCATTCTTTCGGTTCACGGGCAAGAACTCAAAGTAGGCCATGGTGGGGATGAGGGTGTAAGAAACTTCACTTGGCTTAGACAAAGGATTCAGGTTAAGGCCAAAGTAACATTCAGAAGAAGCATACATGGTGCAAACTAGGGGGAGGCCATCACAGTAATAGTCAAGTGTAGGAATATACTGTGACATTGTCCCTGTGACAATAACATCAATATACTTGGTGTTAGGCCACAACCTAGTTATGATCCCTTTCCACGACTCTCTGGTACATTCAGCCTCAATAAAATCAGCTAGTTTCTGGTTGGGTTTGAGAATTTTCAAAACAGCCTCTCTTACTGAAGGGTCACTTATTTTGGGGTCAATTGTTCCATTCCGGATATCATTGCAAAGCAAAATCCAATGTTTTTCAAGGAACTTAATTGCCCTAATGAACCCAGAAGCAAAGACTGCACCGACTCGAAGAACATCATAGTTTTGATAAAGGCCACAAAGCAATTGAGAGTACATACTCTGGTAAGAATCCTGGCAGAGAATGGTTTCATTTGGGCTAGTATAGTTGTTGTATGGATCATAAGGCCTATCTCTGAAGTATGAACTTTTGTAATAGCTAGTTAAAACTGGACGTGCCAATAATCCTCCAGGAGTCTTAGCTTCTGATTTTATGAACAAAAAGTACATCCCTTTTCCTCTATCCAAACCTGGAACAAATTGATCCATCACTGGCATCAATAGGCTATATAGCAATGATCTTCTTCCCAGCTCTTCCTCAATTGTTGGCATCAGTTTCCTTTCTCCAGCAGATGTACCAGAACTACACATCAAATAGCCCCAGGTCACAAACACACAAATATATATATATATATATATTTTTTTTTTTTTTGATAAACACATATACCATTATATATATAAACACTTCTGAAGCTAAGTTGATGGAATCATCACCTTGTCAAGAACTCTGAAATAGGCTGGGAACATATGATTTGAGAAGTATCTCCATTAGCAATACGATCAATATCTGGCTTCAGATCCTCATAACTGACAACAGGCATCACTTTCTTGAAAGCTTCTCTGTCTGCTTTGTTCCCATTCAGGCCATATCTCTGCAAATACTCAACATTTGCGTTCCTAGAGAGGATTTCAGCAAGAACCTTTCTTTGCACCTCATCAGCATTACATGTAACATCTTCAATAAACTGTAGAGCCTTTCTACTTTTTTCACAAACCAAGTTTTTCATAGGAGCTTCTTCAGGCATGGTTTTAATATATAGAAAAACAAAGTGAAAGAAAGGAAATTTAGGAGGAGACAAGGAGAAGGAAGAAACTATGGCAATTGTAGCAAGTAGGGCTATATTGTTTGGTGTGAAATGAAGGGGAGGGAGTATGGGGTTTATATAGAACAAAAAAATAAAATAAAAAATCTAAGTGACTGCCTGTAACCCACTACACATACAAAAACACGCAACATGTTTAACCAAATAGTGTAAACAAAAGGATATATTGTATGTCTCTAAGAAATTATCTTTCGTTATTAATTTTATTTTCCTAGGTATGCCTCAATTAAGAAACTCTCTTTTACTCTTCCCTGCTTTACTTTGGTTTCGAATTCTACTCTTCTTTTGAGCCAAGTTAAAAGTGATAATGTAGAAATAATCATAGTGTAAAGCATAGTGTTATATCTTCTGGAGGACGTCTGACTCAAAATAGAGTCTAGATTAATAGGTTATTTAATATTTTATCCGGTTTAATTAAAAGCTCGACTTGAATTAAACTCTAGATTCTAATTTTTTTCCTTGATCAACACTATGGTGTAAAGCAAAATAAGTAATATTTTTTATGTTATCTCATATTAAAGAAAATGACATAACCGAAGAGATGAACATAGTTTTGGCTAGAACTGTTGATGACTCAAAAATACTATCGGGCCTAAACTCAAATCAAAGGAGGATAAGAGCTTATTTTACTGAAAATGGCTTCGCAATTTCATAGTTAACCTAAAAATCTCCATCTATTGGATATCATGAGTGAGTCATTATTCCAATAAATGGGATTCTTTTTATAGTAAATTGAAGAAAAAAATCAGTGAATTTAGTAGTAGTTGAAAAAACAATATGGAAAAATAATAATCATCATCGTCATATATGTGCTTGGCTAGCAAGGAAAACAAGAAAATTGTTTGGAGTAGTCTACGTAAAGAAGATTTCAATCGTAAAAAGAGGTGTGAGGACAGGAAATATCTGGTAAAACTGGGATTATTAGAACTACGGGTGGTGTTAAGAAAAATTAATTAAAAATTTGATGTGGTTAAAAGGAGTGGATTAGTTTCTTAAGCATCGAATAATCTTCAAACCGACACTTTAATTCTAAGTAAACTAAAAAAGCTTGGTGTCCGAGTTTATACTAATTGTTTTAAGAGATAAATTGGTGGTGGTGGTGAAGTATTTGTGATTAACATTCATTACTTCTAACTAAATATATAATAAAGCTTGGTTTTCAAGTTTTATTTATTTATTTATTTATTTATTAAAATGTTGTTCACAAGTTATTAAAGGCGTTGTTGGACCAGCTTTTTTATAACAAGAAAAGTTAATTCTTTTTGATAGATTTTCCATAATCAAATTTTAAATAAATTATTTGACGTATTAAAAAGACAGCAAAAATAAGTAATATAAAATTCTGCCGAGTAAAATAGTAGTACACCTAGAGAAATATTTGTATTGAGAGGGAAAATGTTGTGGGAAAAATTGTGTTTGCCAATTTAAAATACACAAGTTCATTATAAAAGCATCTCCGAACTTTCTCATTTATTTTGAATCAATTCTAATTGACTAATTCCACCTAAAGTGAGAAATTGTGACTTAAAACAATTATATTGAGAAAAAAATAATTTAATAAGATTGAGTCAAAATGAAAATTGGTATCCATAATCTTCAAGAAAATGGATTGTACCTTAGAGTTCAATTAAGGGAAATATATATATATATATATATATATATATATATATATATATATAACTTCTTTGAGACGATTTATGGAGTAAAGTGCACTGCTTTTTTGTTTAGCACATGTACGTATACCTTTACGCATATATTTTTCATAAAATCTATGGAAATTGTAGCAGCAACACCGCAAGACAAGTTGCCGGCGCCGGCTAGGACATTCATGCATTCATGCCTCCAGACTTCTACTTTAAGATGATCATTAATTAAAGATTCCTCCTACATGATTGTGATCAGATTTACGATTAGTCATTAATTAAGGAGGGTCCATCAGCAACTATGAAAGGAAAATAATGTAAGTTACATGCATTACGTAACCATCATATGTAATTAATGTGTCAATTATGTTTGTAGTTTTATTTGAATCAATCACGGCTATGCCACAAAATCCATACAAGCAATGACAATCACTTGTTAGGCTAATCCTCTATGAGTTTAGTAAATAAATTAGACTATGCAACACTTGAGCTTTCTCGTTTCAACATGCTTTTGTATAATTGAAAAACTTAGGGCAAAAAATATATGGGATTGTGTGTTGTGTGAGAAATGATGTGGGCCAAAGAATTAACATATAGTATAATATTAGTATGTGGAATTGATTCATGGCCATGCCTCAACAAAAATACAATAAGATATGATCAGCAACTGTTTGATTTCTGGTCCCATCCCCGGCCTCTTCTCTCGGTGTTCCCTATATGGCCATTCACAGTCACTTTCAATAGCCAATTGCTTTGAGCCCATTAATGGCTGTCTCAATGATAAAAACTTTTCCTGTTCATTTAATTAATTAATCTAGTCAACCCCATGGAAAATGACCCGTTGCTTAAGGAGGAGAAATGCAAAGTGAAAGAGCTCCCACCAAGGCAGGGATGCTTTGTGCTTGGTGAGATTATGATAAACTGGAGATTTCGGGGAATGTTTATGTGGGATTATTGTCTTATTGTTTTCGCTTGGATGCAC
>Ga0325404_1004612_pt1 | contig 14613 bp, 15 predicted proteins | sample PopdelMetagenome_18_FD_205664 | JGI IMG/M metagenome (GOLD analysis project Ga0325404, IMG submission 205664) | Populus deltoides microbial communities from Bellville, Georgia, United States - Xylem-Control-R1 | ecosystem: Host-associated > Plants > Phyllosphere > Stem > Wood/Secondary xylem... | reverse complement strand
AAAAAATATTTTAACATATTAAAAAGTATTTTAAAAATAATTATTACTACACTCCAAAATATCACATGAATAATAAAGAGTGATTTATAAATTTCTATGCCATCAAAACTAATTATTGGTCTTTTATAATAAAATATTTGAAAAAGTCTCCTGACGAGCATTAACCATCCTCAACTTGTAGTTTTTTTTTGTTTCAAAGATTCCCCGCCTCCTTTATATTAAAAAAACATTTAATTGACAAATTGATTAAATCATAAGAATATAAGATTTAAAATATATAAATAATTGTAAAATCCTTAAACAAATAATAAAATACCATCCGAGATGTATGTACTCTGATTAAAAAAAACTTCCCATACCGCTTATACATGCATCACTGCTCTCGTTTTTTTACCTCTCTCCATAGCAGAAAGAAAGGAAAACATCCCAGGAAACCCTCCCCTCCCCAAAATCCCTCTCTATATAGAACAGGTTATCAGGGTTTCTGTCTCTCAAATTCTCTCAATCATAAGAAAAAGAACTCAAACCTGATTTCTCTCGCCATTGTTTTCAATCCCCGTCTGGTACGCCCCTCTCAATATTTAGGGTTTACTAACCGGCTTTGTTTTCGTTGATTTTTTGTTATGCATTGAATGATTTTACCGATTCTGACAAGCAATATTGGTTGTGATTGGAGTATTTGTTTTCCAGTCGAGCTTTTCATCTTAGGTTTCCATTTTTAGAGTCTTGATTTGATTTTAGAGTTTGCTTGTTTCTTTAGTGTTACTGTTTAATTCCAATCCCAGGTTTTATGTTCTTGCGTTTTGATCGATTCTTTTTTGCGGATTTTTCATTATTTTATGGTTCTGGATGGTTTATGGCTATGAACCATTGTTGATATTTTTGTGTTTTGGTTTAATAATATCTTGGGGTTTTTATTTTTTGATTGTTTGTTTGATTTGTTTTGTTCAGCACTGCTAAACTGCACACACCTTTTTCTGTAACTACTGGTTTGGACTTGGATTGATGTTTTTGTTCTGCAAAAAGGATTGAAAAGATCGGCATTATGATGAGCGCATTGAGCGGGGTCGAGTCTTTCACTTTTTAATTCGTGGGTGAGGGTTTTGATAATCTTCTTTATGTTTTAACAGAAGATTCATTATGAGTAAGGATCGCAAGACTACCGAACTTGAGGAGGGATGGGAATATATGCAGAATGGGATCTCAAAGCTGAAAGGGATCCTGGATGGATCACTAGAGCAATTCAGCTCTGAAGAATATATGATGCTTTACACGTATATTTCCTTTTCTTTTTTATTAACGTTGTTTTGATGAAATGGTTAGAAGATTTTTGCAAATGTTCTAATCCTTCTTTATTGTCAACACTTCAGAACTATCTACAATATGTGTACTCAGAAGCCACCAAATGACTATTCTCAACAGCTTTATGACAAGTATAGGGAAGCTTTTCAAGTATATATTAACTCCACGGTGAGGAGGATTGGCATCTGTTTTTCTCTCTTCAATTTGCTGTTTGATCCATGTTTATCAGTTAGCATCTTGCAAGTACAACCGCTTTCCTCAAGACATTGTTATTGCCAATGTCTGCATTGTATGATTCGCTGGATAAGGTCTTTTCTTTCCATTTACAATGCAAAAAAGTAAAGCTACAAAACAATGATGTCTGGTGATGTTAGTTCTAAATCAACAGCTGTTTGGTGCAGTGTACAATGAGTTATTTTGTTATGCCATGTTGCATCTATCACTGCAATATAAAACTCTCTTCAGTTCAATGATCTTGTGAATTGAGGGTGGGGTATGGGTGGTTTGTTCTTGCAGTGTATCCCTGGGTTTTAGTTTTATTTATTAAAGAAGTTTCAGCAGTATAGTTTTATCAATGACCAGTTTGTTTTGCTTATCCTAATGAATAATTCAATTTTTTGGCCTTTTTTACTGTTTAACATTCATAGTTCTGTTTTCCTTGTCAGGTATTACCATCAATAAGGGAGAAACATGATGAGTTTATGCTGAGGGAGCTTGTAAAAAGATGGGTTAATCATAAAATTATGGTTAGGTGGTTGTCACGCTTCTTCAATTATCTTGACCGTTACTTCATTGCTCGGAGGTCACTTCCACCACTTAATGAAGTTGGACTGACTTGCTTCCGTGATCTGGTTTGCTAATTCCTTTGACTGCTTCATTTTCTCTAACCATCATTTGGATTACTCATTTTCCCGTTTCAGAGATAATTTAAATGATTTTGTTATCAATTTTCATTTTTTCAGGTTTATCAGGAAGTGCATAGTCAAGCCAAGGATGCTGTGCTTGATGTGGTAAGCTACTTGAACTTTTTTGCTTCTTTAGGCAGTGAGATTCAATTCCTCTTTCTAATAACAAAGTTGAAATTATTGTATGTTGGCCAGATTGGTAAAGAACGTGATGGGGAACAGATAGACAGAGCACTGCTAAAGAATGTTTTAGATATATACGTTGAGATTGGAATGTCACAAATGGATCATTATGCAGATGATTTTGAAGCACACATGCTTCAAGGTACTGGTGCTTACTATTCTGTTAAAGCAGCAAACTGGATTCGAGAGGATTCTTGTCCAGATTACATGATAAAGGCAAGAACTTATTTGCATGGGTCTTTCTAGTTGTTTTATGATTAACATTTTTTATCCTAAACACTGTTTGTGGACATGCAGGCTGAGGAATGCTTGAAGAGAGAGAGAGATAGAGTTTCTCACTACTTGCATTCAAGCAGTGAGATAAAATTAGTGGAGGTTAGTTGGCTACATATCACATGCACGGGATTATTGGTTTCTTCCTTTTCTGTGCTGGAAAATATGTATTTGCTCATTTATCATACCTGTTTTCACATATACCATGTGTTATGCAAATACATATCTTTGTTTTGATTACATGCTGTGTCTCTGCCTAATGGTAATCAGCTAACTAAACTTTTTTAAGCTATAAAATAAAAATTTATCTCATCTTGTTCCCTGTCCCTGTATTTGCTGTTTAGCACACTTGGGGAGGACAAGGAATCTTGCTATTATTCCTTTTACTTGGATGCCATGACCTTACTGTATTGGGTTTTTTTTTTTTTTATGAATAGATTGTAGACTAATAAACAGCGACATGTAATGTAGAAAGTGCAACATGAGTTATTGGTGGTCAATGCAAATCAACTGCTAGAGAAGGAACATTCTGGAGTTCGTGCATTGCTCAGAGATGACAAGGTAAATGGTGGTTTGGCGTTGCTTCAAGTCCTGATTCTTAGTGGTCATTGTGTCATATACTGCAAATAATAATATATTCTCGGTTACGCCTTGTCAGGTGGAAGATCTATCCAGGATGTTTAGGCTTTATCATAAGGTTACCCGTGGCTTGGAACCTGTTTCTAATGTATTCAAGCAGGTTGGTTGACATCCTCTGTTTTTGCTATTTTGCTACCAAAAGAGCCCTTTTATCATGTATTTTTTTTTTTATTACTGATCCTTCCCACAATTGTCAACAACCTACCCTCTTTTTGTGCTTTGGATAGCATATTACTGCTGAAGGAACAGCCTTGATCCAGCAGGCAGAAGACGCTGCGAGTAGCCAGGTTTGTTGCGGTGATTTTATTCTTTGCACTGCTTGATCTAAATTGGCATTTTAGCTGCTTGCTACATGTGTTAAAATTATATTATGTGCGGTCACCAAGAGTTTTTGCATTTTTCATGTAATTTTGACCATTCTTATCAGCACTATAGTAGTTGGGGGAGGACAACATTAGTCTTGTAGTTATAATATTGTCTTTTACATTTCCGCTGACTCTTTTTTATGGTTATACGGGAAAACATTTAGAGCTGTTACTCTTGAGGTTGTAATGCCGACTCCATATTTCCACAGCTATTTTTTAATAATGCAACTTCAGATTCAATATATATATATATATATATATTTAGAAATAAGTTAGATGTATCTTTTTTTCAATTGTTAATTGTGGTGCTGAAGGTGGTTTTGTGCTTCCACAGGCTGCAAATGGTGGTGTTCAGGAACAAGTAAATCTTTTGCCTTCTATGTTTTAGATACCTATTGATAATTGGGAAGGTCAAATAATTGACTTGATGGATTGATTTCAGGTTCTCATTCGAAAGATAATTGAGCTGCATGATAAATACATGACTTATGTGACTGCTTGTTTTCAAAACCACACATTGTTTCACAAGGTTGGTGGCAGACAACATATTCCAGCTCTTCAAGTTTTGTTTTGTCATTTTGTCTGACATATTTGTCCTCCTTTTTGGGTTGTTAAATAGGCCATGAAAGAGGCTTTTGAGATCTTTTGCAATAAAACAGTTGCTGGGAGCTCAAGTGCTGAACTACTGGCAACCTTTTGTGACACTATCCTCCGAAAGGGTGGAAGTGAGAAACTAAGTGACGAAGCCATTGAAGAAACACTGGAGAAGGTGACCTTGCAAAGGATTTTAATTAATTTGTAAATCATTATAATGTAGTCCGATGGATTTTTCGGGGTGATATATTGAGACCTATTACTGATTATGGCTTTGAATTGTGGTGGATTTCTGTAGGTGGTTAAGCTGCTTGCATTTATTAGTGACAAGGACCTTTTTGCTGAATTTTATAGGTAGGACTGATCTCTGCCTTTCATTTCACATGTTTGTTGTTTGTACCGTTTCTTATTTAGTCATTAGTATACTTGATTTATATTCTTTTTTTTTTCTTTTTCCAGGAAAAAACTTGCCCGTCGACTTCTTTTTGATCGGAGTGCTAACGATGAACATGAAAGGAGTATACTGTCAAAATTGAAGCAGCAATGTGGTGGACAATTTACCTCAAAGATGGAAGGAATGGTGAGCTGGGGGCACTGGTATAATGTTTGTCAATGTGTCCATGTAACTGTGGTGATAAATTGTCTCTTTTGTGTTTCTTTTCCAGGTCACAGATTTGCAATTGGCAAAGGAACATCAGTCCAGCTTTGATGAGTATCTTGCCAATAACCCATCCACACGTCCGGGGATTGATTTGCAAGTAAATGTTCTCACAACTGGGTACTGGCCAACGTATAAATCCTCTGATATCAACCTACCTGCAGAAATGGTAAGGATTTACGTTTTCATATTAGACAGTAGGGTTTTTTCTGTATTTGTGATGTAATGGTAATCTGGCAGAAAATCAAAAACAGAATTTCTTTTCCTTTTTCTTCAAAATGAACATTTTGGAACCTTTTGTTTCAGGCTAGGGGAGTGGAAGTTTTCAAGGAGTTCTATGACCTGAAGAGCAAGCACAGAAAACTAACATGGATTTACTCTTTGGGATCTTGCCACATTAATGCCAAGTTTGACCAAAAAACTATTGAGCTGGTTGTGACGACCTACCAGGTACGGTATCAAACCTACCTTTGTAGGATAGTGGAGGGATGATTTGCATATATTTTTCCATCATTATTGGATTGAGATGTTTGGTTCTGATTATTTGATTCCTGTCTATCTTCTACAGGCTTGTCTCCTGATGCTTTTTAATACTTCAGACAAACTCAGTTACTCAGAGATTATGACCCAGTCAAACTTGAGTGATGATGACTTGCCTAGATTGCTTCATTCCCTGTCATGTGGCAAGTATAAAATCCTTAGCAAGGAGCCAAACACAAAGACTGTTAACCAAAATGATTACTTTGAGTTCAATCACAAGTTCAATGATAGGATGAGGAGGATCAAGGTCTGATATTCTCTTGACACTCTCTACTGTCAATTATATTTTGATGTTTTACTACGTCATTGACACTATTGCCCTCTCACATTTGGGGTTGGGGTTTATACTCTGGATATTAAATACTTGAAATGGTGCAACTTAGGTTCCTCTTCCACTTGTTGATGAAAGAAAGAAGGTTGTTGAAGATGTCGACAAAGACAGACGGTATGCTATTGATGCTGCAATTGTGCGCATCATGAAGAGTCGGAAAGTGCTGGGTCATCAACAGCTTGTCTCGGAGTGTGTTGAGCAGTTGAATCTCATGTTCAAGGTATGGCATACACTTCCCTTCAAATTTAGCAGACAAAGTTTAGAGAAACTGACAAATATAATGGGAGGATCTGGGGCCTGTGTTTAATTTTATGACTCGTATCAAGATTAGAAAATGCTATAGCCCTGTTGGTCCGGTGAGGGGATTGCTTTCAAGAAAATCTTACTTTCTGGTTCTTAGATAGAGTGGATGCTCTTATGAATTAATAGAACCCTGACATTTGCAAGCATGATACCTGTAGATAGAACATGAGTTTTTCTACTCTGCTATGATACTTCTTTCTGAATATGCGTAGTTAGCCTTTTTTGAAAAATCCACCTAAATCTCACCGGGTGAGGATTAGGAGGCTAGTAGCATTGCTGCTGTCAATAAAAAGATATCGAGGGGTATCCTCAATATTGGAAGACCTTTTCTTTTATGCAATCTACATATCCTTGTATGATAACCGATGGATTGTAATATGCAGCCTGACATTAAAGCTATCAAGAAGCGGATAGAAGATCTGATCTCCCGAGATTATTTAGAAAGAGACAAGGAAAACCCAAACATGTTTAAGTACCTGGCTTGATTTTTGCTTAAAAGGAGCTGAAAGGGAGTATACAGTTGCAGTTATTCAGATTAATCAATGTAAATGGTGTAGTTGCAATTGCCTTTAGTCATTACACAAAAAATGAGAATACAGGGTCAGGATTGTTGTACATTTTCTCCTCAATGCAGCCAGCTTTCTGCAGTGGTCTCATCTAACCCGCAGTTACTGAAGATCAATAGTAGGAAATATAACTTCTTATTGGCACAAGCTTGTTTGATGCCATATGCAATGTTGCCTTGCTATTACTACATTATCTCGTTGAAATATGGTAATTGCCCCATTTCGCTTTGATTTGCTATGTTGCACTATGGCACTGAAAAAAGTTAAATCTTACTCTACGGAGAATGCATCCTTTAGGAAAGCCTGTTATGATGATTGAAACTGCAATATGGTTTTCACAAGTGGATTTATTTTTTGAACGCGTAAAGGTGTTGCTGGTCCTGGATTTCGATTCAATTGTTTGTGCGTGTGTACAGGTTATGCTGTCAGGCATGTTGTATCATCCGATGGTGTAACCCTAGGCGGAGTTGCAATAATTCTCAAAATCGGGAGTCTTATGGAGGCTGAGATTCCGTGCTCTGTTTCTCTTTTCCTTAACGGCCGCCCTTTCTAGAACAGAAGTGCCAGATGTGGTAGTTGGCCCCTCCCCGAATACACTCCTCTTTCTTTCTTGGTTATGTATAGACCGCAAACAGTCTTTTTAGGTTTCCCTCAAAATTTAACGTGGCTTCTCTTCTTTCTGGTCCAGCCTTATATAATTTGTATTGAGCTAATTGACCTCATCCGAGTAAAATTGATCTGAGTTCCATGCGAGTACCGCCCCTCTCTCGTGGGAACTGCATTTTTATGAGACGATTAGGTACCCATCAATCCGTTCTTAAAATGGTTAATTGTCGTCTCTTCTAAAGGTATGCGTGAAACTTTTTCAGGTTTCCTCAATGCTTGCTCGTATTTGTTTTTCTTTTTGGAGGGGGGAATTAAAGGGATGGCGGTACAGTTGCAGGCCTGCCCCGGAACGAAACTGGCACTTAGTGTAGGTGATAGAGAAAAAAGGCTTGTAAATAATTTTAGCATGGGAAAACAAGAGAATTTATAGCGGTCCAAAATAGTCTTATGTTATTTTTTCGACTGGCTAGTCCAGAGTACAACGTTGGTAACCGCACACAGACACCTTCCAAGCATTACGTATTTTTCAAAATTGACGCTCCTCTACATGAATATACCTATATCTTCTTCCTCGCCCAGATCCGCTTTGAGTGAGCCTTTTTTTAAGATTGTCAAAGCACTAAAAGACGATTGATGCCATTCAAACTGATAGATGATGCCATTAGAGCTGCTGGAGCTCATCCAAGTCGGGTCTTGTTGGATAGTCAAAACCTCGAAGCACTGGCATGCGTTCCCAATCCTCTTCTGAATAAGCAGGGATGAACCAGCATCTCTTATCCACCCCAAACACCTGGCATAGAAAACAATAACTCGCCATTATGATCAGCTTTTCTCCTCTATATATCAAGTAGCGTGACAAATCATAGCAAACATGATCTGAATACCAAGAGTCTATTCAGGGACAGACACAAATAACTCTTAGTTTCTCAACTGTGATCATATGGTATGGAAAGCCAGTAATGAGGAAGCTTTAGAACCGTGTGAAGCATAGAACCATCCAAGTTTGAATCTTACATTAGGTCAACCTGCTTCTATGTGCAGTTTGACATGCAAGTGCCAGCAGCTTGGGAAATGTCAATGTCATCCCAATTGCAATAAACAGATACTAATCTAATAATTTCCCAAGTGAAAGGTGACCTCAACAAAATAACAACACGGGCTGGGATGAATGTCAGTACATATGGGGACATGAACAAGCCGTTTTCCATTTAAGGAATCAAATCATCAATTATGATGGAGAGCGGAACTGATTATGGAAATGTGTAATGGGAACACAAAGTGTATACCACGTTGCGATCCAAACCTCAATTTCAAGGAACAGTATGGTCCTTGCACGTTTGGAATTACTTCGTGAAAGTTCAAAAATATGCATGCAACTTGCGCAGGTTTTTTTCTGCTTTAGCAGTGCAAGTGCAGTGTAAAACCTCATTATACAATGAAATGGTTATAAATTGAAAGGTAAAAGAAATGATGAAGAAGCAAGCACACATACACAGTGATTAGATAAAGATTAATGGGAAGGACCGAAAATAACCTGTTCAAAGTTTTTCCTTCGACCAAGGTCATAACGCCATTTAGGATTGGTTTTCTTCTCGAATGCCTGAAAGTAAGAAAATGAACTTTTAATTACGGCACCAGATGAAAACCTCTGTAACATGTGAGGAAAGAAAAGAAGCAAACATAGCAAAAGGCATCACCTCAATGGTGGTGGTATTGCCTAATACCAACGATATGTGCATAACCAGGAAGCCCATAATACTCAGTGCAAATGATAAGTTCAAAACTGAAATAATCAAATGATAAAAGTAAGAAAAAAAGAAAAGGACACAGACAAGAAATGAAAATGGACAAAACAGACAGATTTCCCTCCAACTTACCAAATGTGACAAAAGTGGCAACAAGGGTTCCTGATGTTCCATTTATTACACCGTCAGTGAAAAATGCTATAAACAGCCTCAATAAGGATAAAGTGACAAGAGTTGTCAAGAGAAACGTGTAAAACTGCATAAGAAATAAGCAACAAAAACTAGATTGGGAGTTTGTTTCAGAGAAGAGGATATATTTATAGCATGATAAGATTAAAAATTTTAATAAAGAGAGGATGTAATAATTTATTAGCAATCAATGTATGTCGATATTCCACAATAGAGAAAACAGAGGAGGGGTTATAGGTGTGCACAAATGGCAAGAATGACCAGTGCTTTAGATGCATTTCAATGGCTATTTGCACCAGCCATCTGTAGATAATTTAGAGTACTTGCAAGAACCTATTAAAGAACACTATCTCAAGCATATGCCTCGCAGAACAGCAAAGGTATGAAATAGAGTCTTGAATTTGCAGTTATTCATGGAATAGAAAGTTATTTCCCCTGTTGGTGCTTGAAGTTGTGAGCCTTGCAACCCACAGAATGAAGGACAAAATGAAAAAAGAGAAAATGGTGAGGACATCATATAATCAATGGTCAGAGAGAGAGAGAGAGAGAGAGAGAGAGAGAGAGAGAGGAAGTCAGGTAAATTATTGAGGAAGGTGAGGGAAGATGAAGCAGCAGCTTTTACATGGAATCAGAAGTATAAAACTATTATGACATAATAATGTGATTTGGAACAAGTAAGATTATTTATCCAGTAGCTTTTAATACAGCTTCCAAGAGCAACACACACCTTCCAGGTGCCACAAGAATTTTACATTTACCTGTACAAGCTCCATCTTTCACCATGCCAATGATCAATTTCTTTATAGTCAAGCAATCTTTCTCACAAACATTTTTGTGATACTTTAGGATGTACATGTATGCTGTGAAGATATAGGCATACGATTGATACCATCAAAAGCAATTGTATCTTATTGTAAGTTGAGTAAAAAGATTTGATGAGTCAAGACAATGCTATATGCATATAAAACATTTCTCAGATGTTAATTTATGTTTTATGCATATAGAAAGTTGATTTCAAAATTGTTAAACCATGAATTAGCTGAACACAATGATAATTCCGTTCATTGAGATAAATAATCTGCATTCCCACTCTGGAATATGCATCAATATACCCAAGTTTCTTATGATAGTTAACATACCAAGAAAAGAAGGAAATACTTGTAGTTCAATGCCCCAACACAATTCACGACCCATACGCAATGATGGTCCATTTTCAATATACACCTTCCACCTGAAACAATTAACAAATGAAGCTACCTTTAGTTGAGATTAAACAGCAGCTAGGCTTCTAGAAAAGAAAACCATGTAGACCCAAAGAAGAAAAACTCACAAACAGAACAGTGATGGCAACGGGGAGGTTTAAACTGGTTGCATTTTCGACAGACTCGTAGTTGTGGATTAGCTGGCTCACCGAATGTAGCCGGTTGATTTAAACCTAAATCCGTGCCTTCATATCCTAATCCCACCAATGGATCAGCATCACCACTCTCCTCGTCTATTGATGGCTTCCAATTTGGCGGGACGCCACCAGGATCAGTTAGAACAGTAGTGAAGTAGCTCCATAATAGCATCACCAGCTACATAACCAAATCCCACTAATAGAAATTCAGTATTATAGAGTTCTTTTTACAGTTAATGGACAAACTCATTTTTAGATAGAGGACCACTACTATGTTCACCGAATAAGTTCACCAACATTATCCCACCCACTTAGATTGGTAGCTGGCTTGGCAGCCATTCATTGTGCACGGATGTTATCCAGCATACATGGAAGCCTGTGGCAGCCTGCCACAACTCGGTGGATGGTTAAGTGAAGTATTATGCTCATCAGTCTCCTTCCATATATGATGCTATACATGGGAGAGAAAGACAATTCTCCAAAGTCCCACAACTCAATAATCCAATACATCTCCTAAATTGTTCTCAATAGTAATAAGCCAGTTGACGACCATTAGCAAGCTGTTTGTTAAAAAAATACAGGAGATATTGAATTTAAGGTCAATTCCAATACATCTCCTGAATTGTTCTCAATATTAATAAGCCAGTTAACGACCATTAGCAAGCTGTTTGTTAAAAAAATACAGGAGGTATTGAATTTAAGGTCAATCCTACCCGATTGTATGGAAACTTGAGAAGATCAAGGAACCAACATGGAAGTCCTTTGTTTGGTCAGTAAGAACTAGAGGAAATTGAGTTCAGATATTACTTCTTTCAGCAAAACGAATCAACATGAATTGCATACGAGCTAACCGAAATTGAATCTATAACAGCCAAAACCCAAATTGCATATAAACTGATATGAAAATGCTAGACATGTATTTGTGTGGCTGCTAAAAAGCTGTTCTCAGTCGCCATGGTAGCTAACATTTAAAACCTGAAATAAATATCGCAATAAAGAATCTCACTTTGAAATCCATGTAAAGAGTTCCTTCGTATATGATAAACATTCTTAACACCGGCTCAATCTATGCATTGGTTGCTTACAATCCAAAGCAGGGTTATCATTTCTAGTATTAGCCTAAGAATTTAGCCTTTGCATGCAATACAAACCACAACAACCATAAAACATCAACAGTAACAAAGAAAACATCAAAACCTTTTAAAAAAATGGAAGGACAGTGGAACTTACCAAGGAATGGAACAAAACCAAGACAAAGAAAGCGACAAAAGAATCCAGGCCACCATGAAAAAGAGCTGGACCATAATTAGCTACAACAATAACATAATATGTAACCCCAATTATGCCAAGCACTAATACTATCATGATGGAACCAAGAGCACGCAGTGCTGTACAAAACTTGAACACGTTCCATGCCATTACCGACTTTCCTGATTTCTGCATAATTTGGCTTCAATTCAACCTGAAGATTAGACTTTATAGATCAAATAATGGAGATGGGATGTGATTGGGTTTTATAGTCTTTCAAAATCCAGATGAAGACTTGATTTTTGGTTTTCAGGAGTGCCAAAATTTGAAATTTATGTTGTCTGAAAATGGTGCTCCGTTTGATGTTAAAGGAAGATGTAAGAGAGAGAAGAGAACATCTATGTGGACTCTGGGCATAATTATCATTGTTGTTGTTAAAAATGAGAGCTGCCTTTGACAACGAGTTTCATTGGGCTTCAGTTTTAGGTTTTGGTACTAAAGACAGCTCGTGAAGCAAGCAGCCTGTAAATGCTATTGGGATTTGCTTGCCGGTTGGGCTTTTCAAGACTTGTTTAAAAAGCAGACTTCAAACCTTAACAGATCGTTCTAGGAGTAAATTATATAATATATTCGTACCTCCTAGTTTTGAAAACTAAGTTAAAGAGTCCCTTTCTTTTTTAAAATAATTAGTTGTATTTTAAATCTATTTCCAATTTGATCCTTTTCTTCATGCTGTGCCCTTCTTATCCTGTTTTATTTTTAAGAAATATATATAAAAAAAAATAGAGCGTAAAAAATGGTTGAAGGACAAAATATTAAGGATTCTTGTAGATATGTAAGAATTATTTGTGATGGTGGGGATAAATAATTTTTTTTAAATATATCAAATAAAGTTTAATGGTAGAATTCAATTATAATAAGTGACTATAAGAGAGGAAAAATAAATATTTAATTTTGAAATAAACATGTTAAAGTTTCAAAAAAATTCTTTTAACATTTATCCTTTTAATCCATAATCAAATACAACCTTAGATTGGATTTGGTTAAAAAAGAAAATGTCGGGATATAATACGAGATAAGATGTTCGTGACAAGACTAATTTGTATCTAGGGACAAGGAATAAATATTTAATTATATCTATATCCGATATTGAAGGTGAAAGTAGAATAGAATTAAAAAAAGCATATATTTTCATTTTGTCCTTGTTGTTGATGTTGATGTTATCTTCAGAATGTGTTATAGGTATTTTTTATTATAATTTCTTTTATATAATGTTAAATTTTTAAATATCTCCCACACAATAGGAAAAAATATATTTCCCACCACATTTTTCATATTTTTTATTTTTAATATTTCTTCCTCGAAAGAATTATGCTAGTTTAAACTAAAAAATGATATATAATAGCTCCCATATACATAAAATCACATAAAATTAGATTAGTAGGAAATAGAATTCTTATGGTATATTGTATAACGTGCAAGAATAATAAAATTAAACATGATAAGTTCAGACGATGAAAATTATTAAAAAAAAACATAATTTAAGAAAAAAAAAGAAACTGGACAGCCCATGTAAGCCTGGGCCATGACCCGACTTGCCCGGGCCTTAAGCTACGCCCGCCCATTTTCTTTTAGAGAGAGGGAGGGAGGGAGGAGATGCCATCCAGGACCATTACGTGATTCTAATTAAAAGGAGGTGTTTTTACAATGATAATTATTAATGCTGTAAGAAAATGCATCTAAGGATTTTTGATGTGTTGATAAATTATTATTTTCTTATAAAAACAGAGAGAATACATAACTTATGATTAGTAATTAAAATCGAGTTTAAAAGAAATAAAAGTTATTTGAATGTTTCATATCTCACGAGACACAGAAAGAGTCGGTGAGAAAGAATTAATGTTGCACCTTTCTTGGGGTAAAACTTTTTGTGCAGAAACATATCCTAAGAGTCAAATATAAAATGTTTTCTTCAGCTTGGAATTGATGGGTGGATTTAGTGCCCGTTTGTACTTTAAGATTATTTTTTATTTTAAAAGCATTAAATTAATATATATATATATATTTTATGAGCATTGATTTTTTTTTTAAGAGCATTAATATTAAAAATCGTAGCAAACACATATTTATAGTCACCGTCCTAGATTCACAGGATGCAGGTGTCATAAAACCAACAATGGTGGTTAATATGTGTTACTGGTACACACAAAGCACAATCTAGTGGTTTAATTTTTGCCGCTAAAAACCAGGAGTGATTGTAAAAAACTTGAGATTTGCACAACATGTTTCAAAATTAAATTAAAGTATATATTTTTTATAAGATTCTAAAATAATCAAGGTTTTATTTATTTATTTGGACTTACAAAATGTATTTTTCAGGTTTCCTTGAATTAAAAAAAAAAAAAAACAAAACAAAGCACAATCTAGACATGTAAAATAATCTCTATCCAGTTCTATTATCAACGAGTAGACGACGTTACTATAATGAAGTTTAAAAGTAATTCATATTATAAATTTTACAACTTTACTGACCACGTTACTATTATTATTATTATTATTATTATTATTATGATTAAGAGTTCTTGTGAATTAAAAAAACACCCACATATCCTAACTATTAACTACTTATGCCCCTGATTTTTATTTCATTGCAATTAAATTTATTTCACGTGTTTTAAAATTCAGATAGGAATTAAGTTTCAAGAAAACCAGTAAATAAAATAACTGTTGAAGTAGAGTTACAAAATCGGGTTAATGGTCCGGGTGG
>Ga0325404_1004611_pt1 | contig 14613 bp, 7 predicted proteins | sample PopdelMetagenome_18_FD_205664 | JGI IMG/M metagenome (GOLD analysis project Ga0325404, IMG submission 205664) | Populus deltoides microbial communities from Bellville, Georgia, United States - Xylem-Control-R1 | ecosystem: Host-associated > Plants > Phyllosphere > Stem > Wood/Secondary xylem... | reverse complement strand
GTTATGTTACGATAATCTCCCCATTTCAAAGAAAGCTCGCCATAAAAATTATTGTAACTCAAATCAACATAATCCAAATGTGGATAGATGCCAAAATCCTCAGAAATATTTCCTGTCAATTGATTCCCATCAAGTCTTAGTCGGTGTAAACTGGTACAGTTTTTCAAGCTTTCCGGAATGGAACCTGAGAAATAGTTGTTGGCAGCGGTAAGATTTTCCAATACTCCTCCATGGCATACTTCTTGCGGCAAATGACCCGTGAATTCGTTTTCAGACACATGCAATTGCTTCAAATGGGTGAGATTGTTCATCTCTAGGGGCAATGGGCCATTAAGTTTGTTATTAGCCAAGCTCAATGACACCAGAGATTTAAGTTGTCCTATTTCTGAAGGAATGTCACCAGAGAGATTGTTACTCCAAAGAAAGAGAATGGATAGGTTTTTCAAATTTCCTATAGAGGAAGGAATCGAACCAGTGAGATTATTTGTAGCTAATGAGAGACGGGAAAGAGACGTCAACTTTCCAATTTCATGTGGAATGGAGCCACTAAAATGATTTCTACATAAAACTAAATCAGTGATACTTTTCAGGGAGCCTATCTCAGACGGGATACTTCCCGTGAGATCATTATAACATAAGCCCAACTGAGTAATCTTGGATAGATTACCGATATGTGATGGTAAGGTTCCATGAATTGAATTGTTTGAAAGGTCAAGAACGGAAAGATTGGGAAAGGATGAGAAGTTGAAATCATAAAGCGTACCTCTCAAACCGAAGTGCGGGAAGGTCAGATTGGCGACACTTCCAGAACCGTCGCAAGTGATTCCAATCCAATCAATGCAAGGGCTGGTGCCGACCCAAGAAGAAAGAAGAGATTGGCTTTGGTTGTCAAGACTTGCTTTCCATTTGAGAAGAGCCTCAGCTTCTTTAATATTACCTCCAGCAACTTTGGAATTGGCAGCACTAGTAGCCGTACCAAATATCGAAGTTTTAGAGGAAATGTGATCAGCAAGAACAAAGAAAGAAGAGGAGTAGAACATGTGAAGGAGCAAGAAGATCAGGACGTGGAGAAAGGTTGAGAAGAATGGTTTGTGCAGTAAGGACGTCATGGTGTGTTTTCAAGAGATGCAGAGAATATTAATGGTTTGCTATGGTAGATGGAGATCCCAGGCTACATGCAGTGGTATTTATAGGATAAGGATTGGAGTCTTTCTTAATTTCATCGAATATTAAAATCTGAAATTTCCAGCTCGTCAATAATTTCTTCTCCCATTGCAAATCATAAGATGCGACAAATATTGTAGACATTGAAAATGTTGACTTGCTTTTTACATAGAAATTGAAATTGAAAAGCCATTTCTTAGTTTATTTCTATTTTTCAAAAATAAATCTCATAAATGGAAATAAAATAACAGGAGCAGTACCCATCTAAAAAACTAAATAAAAATAAAAGATAGCATAATTCGTGTGTGTGTGGGGGGGGGGGGGGGAACATGTCTGAATCTGCACTCTCATGGTACTCATGAACTTGATTTGTTGTTGAGCAATAAAGCTTGCTTGCTCGTCAAGTCACTCGTAGCTTCATTTACCAGGGGGGGCTTTGCTAGAAAATAACTTCATGTAACAAACGTCAGGTTGATGATTCATGCATCCGCAGATCTGCATTATATTTTGTTATCCAAGGAAGGTATGAAGGGATTAGAGGATTTACTATAGGGAGAGAAAAGTAAAAAGGAGAACATAGTTTTACTTTATGTAATCAACTATCTTTATGTATTTTTTTATATATAGTTTTTTTTTTGAAGTGTTAATCTAGGTGTTCTGATATAACTCGAGGTCCAATTACAACATAACATGAGGCCCAACTATTTGGCCAGATTAATTACCCGTGTTTAATAACTTTGGCTGCCACTAACCGAAAGATAAATAAAATAAATAAAATAATCATTGGAGGCATGAAATAAAAAAAAAAAAAAATATATTTGTTTTTGTGTTAGTTTCTGTTTTTTAGGCAAAACATATAAACAAGATATTTGGTTACATCTGAAACCCAAGCTTATGGCTATAAGAACCATTGCAATTTATTGTTCAACCACCCATTGCAATTTATTGTTCAACTACATGTTAACAAAAAAATATTATCAACATGATTTTACTAAGTTGCAAACTCAATCTTTTATCCTCCATCACAACTCCGTAAAAAAAAAAAAAATTATTTTTATAATTATCAAAATACCCCGTCATCATCCTCATCCTCTTCACCTTCATCAACAATTATATAGATATATGCACTTACATAAATTAAAAGGTTATAGATTATTTAATATAAATGAAATATATTTATTAAAATATATGCAATATGTTACAATTCTTATCGGTCATTTTATATCTTAAAATCACAATAAATATTGTCAAACTGTGAGTATAAATATCGACAGAAAAGTCTGTCAGTAAAACTATTAAAACTGGTAGCAAGACTCCTTGCTTTTCAGCTATAGACTCAAAGTGTTTTATTTATGCAAGGATAAATCCAACATTTTTATATGTATTTTATTTTAAGATGTGACATGTCTGAAATCAAATATTATATGATTTATGATTTATAGTATCAAAATCAATTATTCATTATATATGTCAAAGAACCAATTCAATCCAAAAGCTCAAGCTATTAAGCGAGGTGTCAAAATATGATTCATATTATTCTCTAACACATCCTTTTAAGTGAAAATCCTTCGAACTTGAAACTTGTATAGATTTACACTAACTTATGCTTAATTTTTATTATAGAAAGAGAAAAGTAAAAAGGAAGGCATAGTTTTAATTTATGTAATCAACTATCTTTAAGTATGTTTTTTATATATAGTTTTTTTAAGTGTTAATCTAGGTGACCCGACATAATTTGAGGTCCAACTACGACATAACTTGAAGCCCAACTACTTAGTCAGGTCAATTACCCGTAAAATGAGTTAATAGGGACTTAAGTAAAATGAGTTCTTTGAAGATATTAAGAAATATTTATTATTATTTTTTATGTATATTTAAGAAGTAAAGTCTTGAATAATTTTTATTTTATATTTAAAATTTTTATTAAAAGGAGACAATTTTCATTTTATAACACATGATTAACAAATATATATGTAAAATATATATGCGTGTGTGTGAAACTTTGACTATAATCACATGAACCTATCTTCTACATTGAAAACAAGTTTGAACTAATAGTCGTGCCAAAAAGTTAAAATTATTGCAAGACAAGATAGAGATCAATATCCATACCCAGGTCATCAATTCCCCTGTTTGGTCACATTCAACTGTCCATAACCACAGAAATATCTCTCTTTTCCAGCATTGATGTCCAGTATATTAATAGGATTGATCATCAACTCATGCAGCAAATCGAAATTATTGCTATAAATCTTTTGCATACAAAATTTAGACTTCACAGCATTTTACCGCTTTAGACTTCACAGCAAATCGAAATTATTGCTATATATCTTCGCGCTACCTTGCTTAAGGGGCCGAATAGTGTAGACGGGTCAATGGGGATGGAAAAATTGTAACGTTATGGGCTCTCACTAGAAGGATTACACCCAGTTATATTACTAAAGAGTTACAGCCAACCTAAAAATGTCACATTTCTGTCCACGCCTTGTTAACGATCAGCACCTCGTCATTTCCTTCTCTTGAAACACGAGAGAAGGAAACCTGATTTTGAAGTCCTTTCTACAGCATCCAAGACTTATTATAGTTTAAAGAATAATATAAAATTATTTATTAAGTTCATGTGATAATTTATATTGAGATGATTTTTTGATATAATATTAGAAACTAAATGATTAAATAGTAAAGAATCCAAGTCTTTTTTTCTCTAATTATGTAGTGATGATACTGTGTAACCGGTCTCTTGAGTTGAGATATTAGAAAAATTGAATAAATAATTACTCCAATTAACCCAAATTTTCTCAGCAAACATTTAAAGATTAGGAATATCATTCTTTCCGTTTTATGTTTACTTAAATTTTCTTACTTTAATTTCACTGTTTCACCTCTGAATATAAAGTAAATCTTAGGCAAAATTGGTTTTATACTTTCGTTTTGCAAGGAAAATATCTTATTGGAAGCTTACCAAGGGCAGCCAACCACCATACAAAAGCTTCAACGTTCGCTGGGCTAGAGACTTCCAAACACATGAATCTATTGACTGTCTGTTTCCTTGTAAAATTACTGCGTCCAATAACTTCCTACAAGACTGAACTGTATACATCTCTGTGCTGTGATGAATCCAAACTTATCTATCTTCCAGCTTCGGATTCAACTGAATACTCTCCCAAGACCTTAATTAGCTGTCTCCTTCAATTAAACTTCCAAGCCCAAACTGAATCTTGCCAGTAACCTGAATCAGCCAGCATACACTTTTGATCACATGCAAGCGTAAACAGTCCTGGGAAGACTGTCCTCAATGCACATTCAAGTCTTATTTGGTGATGTTTTCTATACCGAGTCATCTGTGTGACAGACATTCTATATATACTTCCCAGTTGTTGTAAAATACACTATAAGTCCATGCTCAAGGAGCCAGCCATCCTTATATATATATATATATATAAACGAAGCAAAGGGTTCAAATTGGCATAGTAATTTCCTCATCTGTAATGCATTTAATTTCAACTACACTAAGAATGACTTTATCTATAGTGCATCTAATTTCAACTTCATTTGCAGTACAGATGATATTTGAATATGGGCAAATACACATTATTAATTCAGTTGTTTATTTTTTTTTGGAATAAGTCGATATATTAAAAAAGCTAACCAAAAAATAGCAAAAAACAAGATACACGAAATTAAAAAAAGCATAAAAGAAAAGAAAAGAAAAGAGAGTCACAAAAACAAAAAGCAAATACAAAAAGAAAAAAAAAAGTCAACAAATACATAACCGAAAAAGAACATCAAGATTGAAGAAGCTGATATGCCATGTTTAAAGCCTTGATTTGGTGTTTGACCAATTTATAATACCTTCAGGTCCCATAATTAAAGTAGTGTCAGTAGCTATGAAGAACTTATCATCAGACTTGAGCCAATTTGAGAGGCGATAAAGAATTAAGAAGAAACTGTCTTCAAAAATCGCAGCTCCATCATTGAAGATTACCTTGTTCTTCATAAGCCATATAATTTAGTTGTTGTTTCTGATTATGTTTCTTTTTATTTCCTTTTATATCATTTGTAATGCAGACATTTTATTTTCTTGTAAATGATTATTCAAATTTTCATAGGTCACCTTTTAAAGATTATATTTTGATTAATACACTCGATTATTATATATGTATAAAAAAAATATAGCATATAATCAGTAAATTTCAAATTTCAAATTTGTAATCCAATCACCATCAACTAATTATGAATATACATTATCATTTAAAAATTTCAAAGTTCTTTGATTATTTGATTACCTAATTGTTGACATGTGGGTTCCTTATTCATGCAGCTGCAGACTCCTTCCTTTTTTATCCTCAAATTCGGCTAGAACGTTCACAATCAATGGCATGATGTATCATACGCTCCTTGAGTTTCTGCTACCCCTTTTGTTTTCCAAAATTAATGTCGGAATGTATACTACACTCGTTATTCATTACTGCATTAATGGAGGAAATTCTGAGTTTCCATGCATGAGTCAGTCCAGCAATGGTCGAGTTTCACGGCAATGCTAAGAATAACAGTAGCTGTCTAGCTAGGAAGATTGCGATATCATTTTCATTGGCCAATCAATGGCAAGTCTGTGCATTTCTGATTTTTTCTTTTTCATGTATCTGCATACAGGACACATGAAAAATTTTCGATGAATTTTCGAGAGAGAGAGATGAGTGATATTGTCTAAAATTTTCGATGTTTTCTGTGTCGTTACTTATAGCTGTCGTTACTGTACTTGTAGCTTTCGTTACTGTACTGGCAGCTTCCGCCTACATTATCTTTCCTTGTTGGCCAACATAATTCTATTGAAAAAGATTGGAATTCTTTATGCTTTCATGTAATGTCATGGGAATCAAATTGCGAGTGTTATTTGCAAACTATGGCAACGCAGAAAAAAGTCTACTCAAATCATTCTAAATTATTATTGCACCCTTAGAAAACGTACTTACCGCACACGCTTTTCATATACACAAAATCTGTAACTTGCTGCAAAATAAAGAATATATGTGCTTATTCTTTCTTTTATCATTACTTGCTGCAAAAACTGAATTGAAGAATTTCTGGAATGGATGAAGATAATGGAATTTGATTGCAAGATCCATTTGTAAATGAGAAGGGAATTGAATTGGAGAATAGAGCTTTATCTGCTTTTATGACTCAAAATATCAATCAAATTGATCAGTGACTAACGCTAATCAAGTTATGAATACTACAATTCTTTTCTATTCTCTCCTTTTAGTTTCAGATGTTCTCAATCTCTAATTCGTTATGTCGGTGTTGGAACTGTATCGAAATGCGTGATTAAACCCCATTTCCTGCGGTGTTAGTCTATCCTTTTTGTCCATCAATACTACAATTAATGCAAACTCTTGTGTCTGACTACAAAAGCTAGCACACGCACCTTACTGCTAGTTGTGCACTAGTACTGCAATTTCACTTAAAGTTTCTGAGCTTAATACCTATGGCTGCAATTTCACCTTATTGTATTTTTCAGCAGCTGCTTCTACTTTGACCCCTTCACATGTCGCTTTGCTCCTTGACTACCTATACTTACAGTGCCCTAAGATTAAACATATTGTGTCTGAGAGTCATTACTTCGCTTGCATATCGATGATTGCTTTGTCAAAGTAAGTTTAATATTTAATTACTTGAGACTCTTTAAAGAAAACAAATATCCAAAATCACTGGTAACACGCTATCGTGCTCAAAGGGATAATGGAGGGTTACCAAACACTCCACTCCACTGAATAGATAATGGAGGACCAACGTTGTCAGATTCAAGAAATTGGGGAGACTAGGGAAACAAGTAAAACAAAAAATGGTCCCTCGTATCACAATTGATATTAAAAAAATGGCACGGTTATTGTGGCATCTCAGTGGACGACGGCTGGGACTCCCGCGAAATCAAGAGGAAAAATATATATATCATGGAAAATTGAGTCTCCTCCTATTAATTAAAGAAAATTAGAGATTCTAAAATATATATTGATTTAAGGGATTAGTTAAGCATATAAAAATAACGACATTATTTCATCCTTTATTACATAATGTTATCTTTATTATGTATTTTTTTCTCAATTTATTTTTTTAATTGCCCTTAATTAATTATCCTCATTGTTTTTAGTTTATATTTTTTATTTCTAATTATTTTGTGAAGAATTTGATGTTAGTCTTTAAACACGTTACAAAATAACATTAATTTCTAAAAATAGAAAACTCATCAAAAACGTTGACATTAAATCCTAAAAAAGATTTTCGTCAAAATTGCTAAAAATATACATAAACCGTATTTGATTTTAAATCTAGACATATATCCTTTTTTTAAAAAAAAAATACTTATAAAAAATGATATTTATCCTTAAAATGAGAGAAGAAAATAAGTCTCGCGTATGAGTTCTTAAAAATTAACATGTGTCCCAAAAATCTAAGTAACCTAGGAATACAGCTCTCGGGTTGGATGATCAATTAATCAATTGGTCCTAGCAATATTATTCATTCTCCCTAATTAAGATAGTTGATAGCTTATACTTGGTACTTGGTAGGTCCCTGTAGGACTTTTATACGTCTAAAAAGTATAAGGAGATTAGGGTTCAATACATTAGATGTAGTTGAGTTCATAGAGATTAAGTTCTTCCCATATCTAGACCAAATAAAGGAGGGTCACCCCCTTAGCATGCTAAGGAAGGATGGTCATTCATTTGGGTGTGCCTAAGGAAGGATTATGCTTTCATTCTTTTGGGCATACCAATGAAGGATGTTCATTCTCTTGAGCCTGCCCGATAGAAAATGATTATTTTTTTGGGAATGCCAAAGGAGGATATGGTCATTTCCTTAGGTTTGTCCAAGGAAAGGTGGTTATTATCTTGAGTATGTCAATGGATAGTGGTCATTCTCTTGGGCGTCTCTGGAGCTTGGCAAACTGCCAAGCCTAGCGTGGCCGGGGTTTGGCACATTACCAAACCCAGCATCTTGGGGCTTGGCGCACTGCCTAGCTCAATCGTATCTGAGGCTTGCTAACGCCAGACCTAGCATCCCTGGGCTTGGAACACTACCAAGTCCAACGCATCTTCATGGGGACATGCTTGTTTTTTCGAAAATTTATACCCGTAATTTTTTTTTAATCTGGTATTTTTTTTATAAAGATATATTGTTAAAAACTTGGTTCATCAACGTTAAATTAATGGTGGATAATGAAAATATATATTATAAGCACAATTTCAAGCAGTAGAACATATTCATAAATCACTATCACTACTAAAATATGAAGACATGTCTCATATGTTAATTTCTGTATTGGCTGCAGGGTTTGCGATGGATCAGTACTTCTAGATGACACAGACAACTTCACTGGCGAGAAGACAGCGCTTCCCAATTTCAATTCACTCAAATCCGAGGCCTTAGAATTTGGTTGAAAAAATTATAATAGCTGTTAATGAAGATTGCAAGGGGAATGTGGTCTCATGTGCAGACATTCTAGCTGTCGCAGCTCGGGACTCTGTCTCCATTGTAAGTAGAGAATATTTACTTACATTTTAGCTATAGCATGATTCTACTTGGGGGGTCCTTTATACAAGTGCTCGGTTTATTTAGGCTGAAATGATTCAAGAACAGGAAGCAAACATTAATCTTCCTCCCCCATTTTTCAACTTCTTGCAGCTAATCCTAATTTATGAAATTAGGATAATTGGCTATGAAATTTCAGACTCGTCAATAATTTCTTCTCCCTTTCCGAATCATAGGATGCAACAATATTGTGGGCTCTCCCTCCTAATGTGTGCAAGTCCTATAGATATTGACAACGTTGACTCCCTTTTGTTCACATACTATGTATTCCGTGGAATTCCTGAGCAAGTGTCAAGTACGATGAGAAATTATACCATTGCAGTTTTTTCCATGAGGTTGACGAGAATGTTACCGAATACTACACGTAAATAGACAACGGAGGGCCAACGTTGTCAAATTCAAGAAATTTACAAGAGATCTATGTACGTAACGGCCACGGGAACAAGTAAAACAAGGATGTTTCTTCAATATAAAATAACTTTGTCAAATATGCTCTTAATTTTGAAATGGTAAGAACAAGAGTTTTTTTTTATTTTTATGGAAATTAACTTTGTCAAATACGGTGTTTTCCATATTGATAATTACAAGAGCTGTTTTTATTTTTGTTGATTTTTCTATAGTTTTGTTTGAAAAAAACTCGGATTAATCCTCGATTATACATACACCAATTATCAATTGAACCCCAATATATTTTTTATTCTCGGTCGAATCCTGATTTACAATAATTCCCAATTTGACTATCTCTAACTAAAATCAAAATAAATATTGACAGAAAATGTAAGGTTCTCTTTAATATGCTGTTTTTATCACTGCATAGCACGAGAGCTTCTAGAATTTTAACAGAAAAATATTGACACACGGCAGAGGGACTAGATTGAAAATGTTTGTACTCATTGGGTATCTAATTGAGCAAAATGCTGGTTTAAAAAATAATTTCGAACTGTCAAGTTATTTGTTAAAATATATTCGAACTGCAGGGAGAGAGAAAAGGAAAGAGCTTCTAGACAACAAATGGTAGCACGCTATCGTGCTCAAGGGGATAATGGAGGGTTACCAAATATTCCACTCCACTGACTAGATAATGGAGGACCAACGCTGTCAGACTCAAGAAATTGGGGAGACTCAAGGATGGCCCCTCGTATCACAATTTTTATTCAAAAAATGACAAGGAGATGAACAGCATCGATCATTTTTATATCATATTTCTTATAAAAGCTTACCTTTATTATGTATTTGTTCTCAGTTTATCTTTTTAATTATCCTTAATTATTCTCATTGTTTTTAGTTTATATTTTTAATTTCTAATTTCTAATATTTTTTTGAAAACTTTAATGTCGGTATTTAAATAATTGAGAAAATAACATCAGTTTCTAAAAATAAAATACTCGCCAAAAACATACATGTTAAATCCTAAAAAAAAATTCATCAAAATTGCTAAAACTATACTATCTTATATTTGAATTTAAATCTTTTTAAAAAATATATAAAAATAATATTTATCCTTAAAATAAGAGATTTCATCAATGTTGTTAAGAAAAAAACCATTGAACCTACATAGATGATAAGAATTAAGCTTTGGGCCCTAGAAGTATAAAAAATAATCTTCACTTTTCGGCGCCCATCTTTTCTTTAGGTGTTAGGGCAAGCCCCAGAAAAATCTAGGTTGGCTCCCAGTTTCTTTTGCTTAAAAAGAATCTTGTAAATTAATAATTTTTTATTATTGTTTTTTTATTTTTTCTTTTTGAAAAGAAACATGAGCTTTTTTAATTTTTTTGGTATATACTCTCAATGTGCTAGTTTATTGGATAAAATATTAATGAAATTAATAAATTTGTTATTAAATTTAAATATGCATGCAAAAAATATTTTTTAAACAAAAAAAACTTGGCCACGATGCACCATATATACTCATATAAATTTGATGATATTTTTATTTTTACTTTTTGTTTTTTTATCTTTTTTCTGTTTCTTTTTTTCTCCTTGAATCTATATATACTTGACCCAAACCCATTAAACCCATGGATACAACCCAAAGCATATAGCCCAGATTAATAAAGCTATAGCCCGATATTCATCCAAGAGAATCGAAGCCCACAGTCCATCACCCAACCCAACGCCCGTGCTGAATAAACCTAAAGAAACTAAAGCCAGCCCATTTGCTAGAACCCTCATAAGCCTTATCCAAGAAAGCAAATGGGCCAACGCCAGAATATCCCCTAACTAATTATAGTTCATTAAAATAAATAAATAATTTTTTTTAGATGCTATTTTATTAAATGCCGCTAAATTTTGACTTTTTTTTATAAAATTAGCAAATGCTAATTTTATCAAACCCTTCATAATTTTTTTCTTAAATTTTATTTAATTTTATTCTTAAGCATATTTAATTTTATTATTATTTAAATAAATAAATAATTTAAAATATTAAAATTATTAAATTCAACCGGTCCATAATGTCACGTAAAATTTCTCTTCTCAAACCTCATGCCCCACTGCCATTGCATCCGGTGCCCATTTCTTATGGAGGGGTTCAATTGATTTATCAAATTGCTCTACAAAATTCTTCACCTAACATTATGTTTGTAAACATATAGATCATTAATTCCAGAGATTAAGAAAGAAAAAAAAGGAAGAGTAATCGTCATTAATTTCTGTTATTCGTGTTCTTGATGGAAATGCCAGTAATTGTTATTCTTGCAACAACTGTAAATATATATATATATATATATATATGAACTGATGAAATGGATATGGTTGATCATGAAGACCAAGATTTCACTTTCATTATTGAAACATCTCACCGGCCCCAGCCCAGCATACCATCCTACTAAGCCCCAAAGCATCTACGTACTAGCTAGAACAGATCAAAGCTTTTGAAAAAACACACGAAAAGAAGAAAACACGGCAGGGTCGATGAAGAGAAGAAAAGAGGGTCTGCTGCCGGTGAAAAAGTCATCGGAAACAACCATATTGGAGGCTTAGGACCGATACATCTTCTACCGCTCGCGCAAGTTCCTAAAATAAGCAGAAGGATTTGCTTCAAAACTACTCCTTGGTATGCGATAGTTCCTCCCCGGTGCTCTCATTGTTTTAGCACTCTTGAAAAGACATCTGTAGAAACTACGAAACAGGAGTGCTACCACTACCGCTGCAACAATTATAGGAACGTTTTCTTTCTTAAACCATTGGAGGACATAAACCACTGTTTCAGAAGCTAGAAATTTCATTATTAGGTCAGAAGCTTGCGGATGAAATCAGACACTGCACCAGAAGCTATAAATTTCTTAGTTAGATCAAAAGGCGTAGGTATGTAATCAGAACCCAGAAATTTCTTTATTAGATAACAAAGGTACGTACGTAATTGAGATTTGTGGAGAGAGAAGCTGGTGGTTCCAATGCTTAGGAGGTAGACCGCGATTTGTATAGAAATGAATGGGGAGGAGAGTTTCTGGGTTAGGAAGAGAATCAAGAGGATGCGAGAAACGAAGAGTGTAATGAGATATGAGCAGGGAACGCACAATTAAGAGTAGTTTTGAAGCAAATATTTATTTTAACGTGATTCAATTATAGAAAACAAATAACATTTAATTGAAATAATGATCATTAAGGAAGACGCAATCATGTATGTCAAATGTATTGAACCCACCACCATCTTTTTTTTTTTTTTGTTTTTGGAGTTTTAACAAAGCAAAGCAAAAGAAAACAAAAGGATCTTGGGTAATGGTAATCATGATGAGATCACAGTAATTGAAATCTGAACAAATCAAATAATATATTATTTAATTTTTAAAAAAATAGAAAATTATGATAAAAAACATGTTGTCATTCCAATTAAAAAAAAAAAAAAAACAAGGTCCCACCATGTTAGCTTGATTCTTTGGCAATTAATTACCTTTATTTATTTATTTCCGTATTTGATTTTGATCATACTTTCTTTTTCCTTATTTTTCTTAGTATTAAAATTTATATAGCCTATCATTTTAAAAATTCAAAAATCATTTACTTTTCTTTTATTCTTATTATCATTATTAAAATTTTAAGAACTGCACTACAAGCAAAATTAATAGATTGAGCCTAGAGGAGAAGGCAGGAAAATAAACGACCCACGCAAGAGGTCACCAGGGAAAAGTAACATCATAAGGTACTGAAGCAAAACAGAGCCGAAGAAAAACACGACTGTTATTTGAAAAGAATGAGATCTCCAGCCCCGGCCACATTCTACTCCAGATTACCAGCATCAATATTATGCTTCTTTAAGGATTAAATCAGCATGGCTCCCAGCAGCTTAATTAATGGGATCAAAACCAACAAATCATTCAAGATTCCTATAGCTTATCTCCGTTCATCCATGACGATACTTCACCATTAATATAGCTCCAGCAAACCAACAGCACGACATCACACTCCCAAACAATTTCAATATTCTTCACCTCTGAAGGCTTATTAGATACAGTCTTCCCATTAACATTAATGAAGAGTGTGCATGGCACTCTTCTTCCTTCTGGTTATTGCAGACAAATGAAAGAATTTAGCATTCTTTATTTTCCCCAGCTTCAGTCGGTGAACTCTGAACTTTTGCTGTCATAACTGTTCTTCGGCATTATTCCATGATTTGAGACCTTCCTTGAAGATCTTGTCATGTTGAATTTCTTGAATTAATTTAATTTAGTAACTGTGAATATTCACGTAATTTGGAAAATACGAGTGTCAGTCATATTTTAGATGTACGCGTCTCTTGAAATTGACGTCATGTTCAACCCACCAACTATAGAAAAAAGAAAGCAGAAGCAAGAAACAAAGCAAAACAGAATAATATACTGATTGGGAGATTTTTAAAGAAGACTATAAACCATTTTTTTTTTAGAGAGAGAGAGAAGACTCTTTCTCTCTTCGCTAGCTTGCTTAAAAACCTTGGATTAGTTTCCAAATTATCCACCAATTTCCAATTGGGACCAAACAATAGAAACAAAATCATTTCAATTTAACTTTCGAAAATTTTCGATATTTCAAGTAAAGAGCTTTATAGAAAACAAAATCATTTCAATTTTTGTTGCATAAAGTAATCTATCACAGACAATCTAGTGAGTAAAGTATTTATTTTATCGTGATTCAATTATAGAAAACAAATAGTATTTAATCAAAGTAATGATCGCTTAAGGAAGATGCAGAGCATCTGTGTCTATTGTCATCTACCCGCCCACCACCAACTTTTTATTATTTTTAACAAAACAAAGCAAAAGAAAAGAAACTTGGGTAATGGTGATCACGAGATCATATTGGTTGAAATATAGACAAATCAAACCCTATGTTTTCTAATTAAAAAAAAAATTTGGGGTAGACTATATGCCGTCTACTTTAATTTTAACCAATAACACAAGAGATTAGTTGCTCAGATCTGCTATAATAGACCATGTGTGGGTCCTGATAAAATGATTAGTCCTAGTAGTTGTTATTTTTTTCTAAAATAATTTTATGAATATGTAATTAAATTTTGAAGAATTTTTTATGATTTATTTATAATTTTTTTTATCTTTTATATAGATGAAATTGATGTTTTAAAAATAAAAAATTTTATTTTAAAATAATATTTTTAATTTGTGCATAGTATTTTTTATTTTTTAGATAATATTTTATTTAATTAATTTTATATATATTTCTATTTTTATTATCGTTTACTTAAATAAAAATATTATTTAAATAAATAAATTTAATAAATATAATCGACTAAATATCCTTCTTGCAAGGTTTCATAAAGCATGTAAGACATTATATATGGTGTAGCCTCTTGAGGTCCCATGTTAGCTTTCACAAAGCAAAAGTGATTTGATTCAAATTTTCGTATCTTACCACATTCGCTATCTA
>Ga0325404_1004608_pt1 | contig 14616 bp, 11 predicted proteins | sample PopdelMetagenome_18_FD_205664 | JGI IMG/M metagenome (GOLD analysis project Ga0325404, IMG submission 205664) | Populus deltoides microbial communities from Bellville, Georgia, United States - Xylem-Control-R1 | ecosystem: Host-associated > Plants > Phyllosphere > Stem > Wood/Secondary xylem... | reverse complement strand
TGAGAAAAAGGCACAGACCTTTTTTTTTTTTTTTTTTTTCTGTAAAGGGTTGATTAAGCAAAGGAAATATGCTTTAGTGAGTGTGAAAGACTAGAGACTTCATGGGTTGGATGACATCTCTTGGTAACTACATATATATAGAGGGGAGGCTCAAACATTCCAAAAATAGTAGAAGGGCGAGAGAGGTTTTTATATATATATATATATATATATATATATATATATATATATATAAAGGAATATTAAGAAACATAACAGGTGAAGGGCTAGCTGAAGTTTCACATGGTCTGTTTTGTTCGTTGATAGTGACATGGCATGACCTTCCTTCTTTTAAGAACGAAAGAGAGCCGCAACTTGGCAATTTATATATATATATATATATATATATATACATACACAAAGTGTAATGTTGTTAAATAACTAGTAAAGCAATGATGAATTTTTGAATCCTATACATGTTTATGGCTTCAAGGACTCGTCTCGATCAAAAATCCTACAAGGAAATTCCTGTTGCTTATTCACTGGGTCATTGAACTTAGACCTATATGGTATTGTTATTTGGTCTTTTGCTAGACCAGCTAATGAACCAATTATTCCGGGTTATTTTGACTGACGTTAGGTCCCCATCATTACTAAAAAAAAAAAAAATTAAACCAGCTCAATGTTTCACTATTAATTAAGACACAAATTATTATTATGGATTGGAACAATATAAATACAAAATTGTTCTTGCTAAAAAAACTAGCTAAGCATGCAATTAGGGGTAGCATTGTCTTTTTCATAAGATACATTTGCTATTGAAAGAATGATTGGGGGCAAAATGGTCTGTTTATTTTTTTGCTACAATATAACTACCGATTTGCCCTTCAAGGCACAAATTTTTAATCTTTGAGTGGGGGATTCTTTTATCTTTTTTTTTTTAAATTAAATAGTGAAGTTACAACGTATTGAGGAGCTTCTCCGTTGTCCTTTTTTTAAAACAGTGAAAATACAAGATTACTCTTGGATTTTGAAAAAAATAAGGTTGCATGTAGGGTTTTTTTTTGTCACTTTAATATGGTTTTGTTGTAGATATCAGATAGGGTCAAGAGTAATTGAGTATATATATAAATTATTATTTATATTAAAAAATGGCTAGTGCGTGCTAGGCACGAGCCAGCAAGTGGGCGCCGCTCGCACCAATCAGGAGGTGTTTGATGCGCCTTGCCACCTTAAGCACGGTGACGACGCAAATGTGCCGAGGCGGCACACGGAGGAGCTCTGGTCGGCGGGTTTTCCCTCCCTCCCTCTTTCTCCTCTCTCCTCCTAGAAAATCATGCTACCCATTGCAAAAAAGCAAGAAAGTCTGGTTATTTGTTTGTTAAGTTAAATTATGTCCTCATTCTTTTGATTGCAATGTATTTGGCATTTAGTCATTTATTGAGTTAATTTTTTTTTCAATTTCATCCCTTCAAAATTGATTTTTTTATCAGATTTGGTCATTATTCTTTTAATTATAGTGTATTTGGTCTTGAATTATTTTTCAGGTTATTTTTTTCAAATTCATCCCTTTGCACTTGGTATATTAGATTTGATCCTCATTTTTTTAATTGTGGTGTATTTAGATTGAATCCTTTATTGAATTGATTTATCTTTGAATTTCATCCCTTGACATTTTATTTTTATATCAAATATGGTCCTCATTCTTTGAATTGCTATTTTTAGTTGTTCTTATCCTTTTCTAAATTGTTTTTTTTTTCAATTTCATCCCTTATGATTTTATTTTATTTTATTTTTGTGTCAAATTTAGTTCTCTTTCTTTTTAAATCTACATTTTTTAAATCACTTCCTTTTTTAATTTATTTTTTCAAGTTTCTTCCTAATTATTTTAGTTGGTTATGAATTTTACTTTGTTATTTTTTCAGGTTAGACTTTTATGTTGTGATTCAATCTTATGATACGCGTTATAAAATTCTGAAGGTTGGCTTCAATCATTTTTTATTTTTTGTAAAATTTCATCCACCACCATCGAGTTCGTTGGAAATTGGTATTCTTTGTTTTTTTTTTTGTTTTGGATTCATTTGTTAATTTTTTTTTAATTTTACCCTTCAATTCAAGATTTTTGTTTCTCCTCTCAATTTATTTTTTCAAATGAGGCCCTTATTCTCTTAATTTCTATTTCTTTATCCTTTAATTTTTTTATTTCATCATTCAATATTTCAATTATTGGGATTTGGTTTCTTAGGTTTTTTCCATTGTTTATAAGCCCTGCCTAGGAGTTCATCAAGGACAGTGATCAGGTCACGGGTCGAGTGGGTTGACTCGAGTTAACCTAAGCCAATCAAATCCTTTTGTTTTATATAAAAAAATCAAAATGATATCATTTTGAAAAAAAAAAATAGTTAATGAGTTTTGTTTAGATTTTCCTCGGTCTTACCAAAACATAGGCCAACCTGGGTTTTTGACAGTTTTACACTTGATCAATTCTCCCCCAATTTCTTTTGAAGCTTGGCCTAGTCATGGGTCAAACCGTTGGGTCAAGCCAAGTTTTTAAATAGTTGTTTTCCAGATGCGATGCTCCCAAAATAGTCAGTACCTAGGGTTATGGGTTTGAAAAGTTTACACGGGTTGATATCGTTTTCTTTCTCGATTAAATCTTTTGAAGTTGTTCATTTTAAAAAAGGAGCTTCATTTATCTGGGTGGCCTAGGTTTCTTTTAAAGTAGCCTTTTTATCCCTTTTTTTTTATTTGGTCCTTCAAAATTCAATTCTTTTTAAAATTAAACTTTGTTTGTTTTTTTTTCTTGTTTTGCCTTCTATTTGATAACCTGTCAGTGATCCTACTCGTGAGTTTTGACAACCTCACTTGGTTTTGCTGGTGCTTTATTTTTTAGTAGTTTTTTTCATTGATTTTTTTCTTGATTTCATTATCCTACATTTTGATTCTTGAGGATCGACGATCATTATCGGGTCGTGGATATTTTTTTTTATTTTTTAAAATACAATAACAACACTTGAGCAATTGTTTTTTGCGTTGCAAAAAAATTATCCGGTTCATGATGAAGCGCGGGCCATCTATCGAGTTTTTATCCAAAACAAGGTCTCAAAATTGGAGAGTGTTCTTTTCCATCTCAAATTGAGATAGGAATATCACTTGGGGTTAATGTACGTAATGCTCATTAATTATACGATCGAATTATTATCATAACCGACAAAACATTGGCATCTATGAATTAAAATTCATACATGCATGACTTGATAAATTACGAATGGTTCAAGAAGTTTCTTCATTAGTCTTTGAATGAATTTCCGGCAGTATTTTGATTGTTAAGTTCATTAATAAGTACTGACTTTGGCTTACAAGTAAAGTGATATTATCGTAAGAAACCGTGTTTGACTACAGGATATGGTAATAGATGGATTATCGTAAGAAAAACTATATATAGAGTAAGATAATTAAACAAGTATTAAAATACAGGGATTAATTGTTTCATAATTATACATATTGTATCGAATTTAATCAATGACTTTTTCATAAATTATTTTGTGTGTGCATGTGTGTGTGTGTGTCTATACACACACACACACACACGCACACGGTACCAAAGGTATAGAAAAGCCAGTCATAGTACCATTGACTATAGCTGGCTCAAAGAATTTTATGAGTAAAGAGAGAAATGTGGAAAAGAAAAGGATGAAGAGAAATATATTAAGTTGAACATAAATTATTGTCCTCTTTATTAATAAGCTTACAATTGAATTGCCCATATGGAGTGTTTTCAATAAACCGCTAATTCAAAGTAAAAAAGAATTATTCAACCGTAAGTGTTAGATGCCGAAATAATTTCATGTTGTGTTTAAAAAGAATTTAGCACAAAACATTTTTTTTTGGTATTTGTTTAGCTATACTGTAATTTTCCCCCTCTTACTTTGCTATTTATCTAGTTTTTTATTCTCTCTTGACTCATCCTTCGTTATTTTTTTTCCTTTTCTTTCTAATAAGCATATGAATACATGGAAAACACCTAGGTATAGGCGCACAAAAAAACCAAAAAAACTTACAGACATCAACAAACTATGGAAGATTGCGAAATAGTAAACATGGAGCTTGTAAACTTTCTTTATCTCCCCATATTTGATTTGATTGCTAGTATCATTGGCTAGATATCATATGTTCATTTTAGCTTGCATTCGTTCGTCATAGACTAATAATAAGATGGTTTTTTTCTCCTTTTCTATAATAAGAATGACATTCTCCTCAACTTTTATGGCTGAATTCCAGCAATCCCAAATATAATGACTCATCTTCTCATAATTGTAACCCAAATATAATGACTCATCTTCTCATAATTGTAACATTTAACTTTTGTTTTGTTGAATCTGGATCTCGGATTGCCACTATCATATAAACCATCTTGCTTCTCTTTTAAATAGTGTTTTGAAAATAGTGCTTTTACTCCTACGTATTCTTAAATATCATTGACTTTTTTCTTAATGAACTTGTAGTTTTTCCATAAGTTCTTGAATAATTAAAAAGCCCATATTTTGTGATTTTTCTTGCAATTATCATATAATGAATTTTTTTTTGCAACCAGTGTAAAATCTTTTCTACCACATATGTTTTCTCCATCTTCTTCCCATATCTCTTCATTTGCTTATATATGATCAATACTCTGAAATACTCTCTGATCCAAGCATATGTAGCTTTTCAAAGTCAACTCATAATTTTTATAGGCGTACTTTTTTGACATTGTCAACTCCTTGATTTGATTGTTGCAAAACTTCCCATAGGCGGTGGTTGCATTAGCTATTATCTCAAAAGTGACATTATCCAGACATTGGTGGATGATTGTGACTGCTTGTTAATCATTCCTTCCCACCTTGTGCATGACCTCCCTTTAGGGAAAGTCAACATTGCTCCCTGTAGGCTCCTCAAAGCCTTTTTTAACTGTTTCCCACACATCTTGGTAACTTAGTTAAGCTTTCCTATGGATACATCAAATTTCATAATTGTTCTTGGGAAAACGACGAAATTGAAGTGGAAAGTTTGTGTTGATCATGTCAAACAAATAAAAAACAAGTTTTAATACCACTTGTTGGAAGAAAAACTAGTTTGTATGAGTTTATGAACAACAAAATAAAGATACAAAACTAAAGAACAAGAAGAAGATTTGAGAGGAAAGTAATCTTATTAAATGTTTTTTCTTGTGTATTTCTCTCTACACATATTAAATTATGCTTATAATTACAAGCTTATTTATAGACTTCAAGTCCTAGGCAAATAAGAAATTAAACTACTCAAAAGAATCCTAATACGAATAATGAATGCATTCTACCAACTTAACCGATAGACCGTTTCTGAATCGATCGACTGATCGACCAGTTCTCAACCAGTAGATTGATTCTTCTGTTTTAAAAAAAAATCAAAATCTAGTTTACTTTTAACCATGGCTAGGACACATTTGATCTCCATAAACTGATCCACGTCGAGGCTAAAGGCCATTTTCTGTTTTTGTTGAAGAAAACCGAAAGAAGAGATTTTTTGGTTCCCATATCCTTCTCGAAGAACCCTTTATTTCAGAAGTTGCCAGCTGCCGGGTGATCATGTTGAGGAAGGGTACGTATAGGGCTCTAATCATGATAACGGAGGGCCTTACTATTCTAGATATGTTAATTGACCTTGCACTTTACGGCCTTATGATAAATAGAATAGAATGTTCTAGGAAAGATGTGAGAAGATACTAAACATATAGCAAAGTAATCATCATCATTATAGTTTATTCAAATTCTTAATTTTTTTTTGATTAATATAGATGTCCGGATCAGCTTGTGCGTACCTTAACTAATCTCACGAACCCTGAAGTTAATGACCATTTAAGCTTTCAATGACCTTGAGGTTTGTGAGACTTGAACTAGTGATCTTTAGAAAGAGACTAACCAGTTGAACTACATCTCTTATTAGGGTTAATTCTTAGTCTTTTTATTCTTTAACTTGTTGTACACATCTTTCTGCTAAGACAGTTCAAATCAATTCTTATACTTCATTTCTGCTGATTCGACTGTGGCTATTTTTATTTGTTGATAAACGGGAATGAATTTTAATAATAAAGAGTTTCATCAATTGATATGTAAATTGAAAAAAAAAAAAATATTGCATTTTCGTTTTAATTCTTTGCTACTAGAGAAATTCATAAGAATTATTGCAGGAAGTTTGATGCTTTTGATTAGCACTTGCATTGCAGAAGTTACATTTCCATTTCTTCATTATCACTCACTGCATATGGTGATAATTACCAGTACTCTATTTGATCCCCAGTCTCTAGCTCTGACTGCCATTGCCAGCTCCTGAAAGCTTTAGCAGTAATTATTGCAGGACAGACCTGAGTTCAAAAAAGGTAACATGGGTCCTCTATGCCTTTTTCACAGTTATCAGTTTGTTTCAAAATAAATTTTGGATTAATTTATCATCTAATAGGCAGTCTCAAATTGCATGTGATCAAGGAGATGTATCCTATAATTTGGTCCTTCTCTTTCATTTGGTGAAGTTCTTGACATTAGCATAATAGAAAAACCATCATGCATGCACGAGGCGGGTTCCTTTGACACTCCACATATCACTTCTTCAATTACAAGCCCAACTTCAGACGTCCCCAGCCACTTTTATTCTGTACATGTCAACGACACATCTTCCTATTAGCTATTATCCTCTTTGTCTTGTGTCATGTTGTTTTCTGACACATATTTCTGACACATCAAATTAAGATTCAACAAACAAGCAGTGTTCAAACATAAGGCTTCCTATTAGAATATAAGCAGTTTGCTGCTCATACATACAAGTCTCTGGCACCTATATTCTCCTATCTAAGTACTAGTCTCTGAATCGGATGGTCAATCTCATTCAATAATTCAGCCTGTACGTACACTGTTGTCTGTTGAGTTGCAAGTAGGCCATGCTGATTTTTAACCGAAACTTAGATACAAGATTTATCAAAATCTTATCCATAGTTGGTAAACAAAACCATATTGTGATTGCTCACGAAGTACGTCTTTAGCAGATCCCCTACTTGTAAATTTTATCATTTGATCCATTAAAGAGAACTAGCATCAAGAGATTTGAAAACTTTTTTTCTTACTCTTATATATACCCTTATTCCATAAAAATATTCATCTCTTGCTATATATATATATATATATATATATATATATATATATATATATATATATATATATATATATATATTAAAGAACTACTACATAAAAATCATGGGCTTTCCTTTGCCTAGAATTATTAATGCTAAGCAGATAGTCTGACGCGTTCTTTTTTCGCCACAGAATGCTACGGTGCCTAAAGGGCACTTTGCCGTTTATGTTGGAGAAACTCAAAAGAAAAGATTTGGTGTTCCGTTCTCGTACTTGGAGCATCCTTCATTTCAGAATTTGCTGAATCAGGCTGAAGAACAATTTGTCTTCACTATCCCGATATAGATGCGAATACGAGAATAATGCAATGGAAAACGTGAACTGAAGCAATCATTCTACTCTATCAGAAGCAAATCTTTTATCCTTCTGTTGCAATTTTATAATAGAAAATTAATCATCCTTTACCAATTTCTTGTCCTGTGCTCTGTCTTAATCTTTATAAGCCAAGAATAAACCAATCTCTTACGATCAATTATAAAAAAGCAAAGGAAGTTAATTCTTGAGTCCTATACTTGTTGGCAGACAAAATCTCATTTCCTTTCTTTTTACATGATTACCAAGTTTTCAATATTCTTTTGGAGAAAAAATTTATTCAATCACGGGGTCTTTTTGAATATAATCTTCAGACATATATATGTGGATGATTCGGTTAGCATCAGTTGATCATTTTAGCGAAACATAGGTACCCTGAATGTAGTCAAACAACTCTCACTACTGTACAGCATATCCTGTGGAAGCATTTAGATATCTTAAAAGAGGTTTAAAAGTGATGCCGACAAAGTGTAAAGCTTGCTTCAAGTGAGTTTGACTGTGCTTCCTGTCTTGCAAGTAGATGCATTTCAGGAGCACAAACCAGGCAACTTTATCCCCAGGACATATCACAGCTGTAGATTCCTCATTTTTTCCTACCTTTATCATATTTTCACTAGTCATTTATTTGTAGTTTTGTTTCAGACAGCCCACCAAATAAAATTTGGTTCCAGTGACTTTGGCACTATTTGGCACTCAACAAGAAATAACATTTTCATTGTAACTCGTAGCTATAAAAGTATTTGGTGTCTCGAGAATTTATTGAATATATTCGCTCAACTAGTGCTATGTTTTATCTAGAAAGAGAATTTTCAATTATTTAATCCTTTTTAATTCAGTTATGGTCTATAGTTGAGCTCATTTGCTCGGTTTGTTGGGTGCTTCCATTCAACTTATCATTTTTTCAAATCCAGGCCCTATTTCCATACAATCATCGAATATGCATCTCTTATAGTGCCGAAAACATTATCATATATAAAAAAAAAGCTTGTTCATTTCTTGTGTTTGTTAGTGCCATTACAGATAAGGTGACGATGGCCATTATGTTAAATTGGTCAAGAACAAGCTTCCACTAACATGTTGCATGGTGATGTGTTGTTTTCCAAACGAAAATGCCAAATTTGATTCATTGTACCATTGATTTAGTAGTCAATATTTCTTTTAAATGGACTGCTGGGCATGTGTCTTAACAAGCAGGCCATGATATAATGCTTTCTAAGTTTGCTGAGTGGTAGGCCAAAATGAATTGTAAGGAAAAGGAAAGGAATGAAATCTATCAAAATTCAATTGCTAGTTTGGAGGCAAAACCATGTGATTCCTTGGGGCATCTGGCCATAAGGGGCCCTGTTGCAACATAGTTGTGGCCCTATATATACCTTCTACCAAAGATTGCAATCCAGTGGAACCTCTTCTCTGCTTTGTAAGTCTTAAACATCATTCAGCTTAATTCAATACCTTCAAAAGAATTTCAAAATGGGTATCCGCTTGCCTGGAATTGTCAATGCTAAACAAATTCTGAAGCGAATTCTCTTGTCAGAGGATACTTCTAATGTGCCTAAAGGCCACCTAGCAGTTTATGTTGGAGAAACTCAAAAAAAGCGATTTACCATTCCGATTTCATATTTGAAGCATCCTTCATTCCAGAACTTGTTAAGTCAAGCTGAAGAAGAGTTCGGATTTGATCATTCTATGGGTGGTCTCACAATTCCGTGCAGTGAAGAAGTCTTCACAGGTCTCATTTTAAGCATGTAGTTCTTATGACGGATACCAAATATAGCACAGCTCAGAACTCCTACGTAACTGAAGTAGCCTCTGCAGCAATTTTGGACTAAGGATAGAAAACAATATACTTCGTTCATTGTTTTTAACACTTAACATCATGTAATCTTCATATTTATGTGTTTTTAATTTGAAGCCAATTCTACCAATCTTAACATCTCAGTTTTTCTATGTTCTTTGCCACGAATCCTGTATTTATGATGTCAGCTTACAACAGAAGCATTTTACACGAAGCAGTGTTCATACTAGCCGAAAAGATTTTGCCGAATTAGCTCCTCCATTTCACGATCAGCTTGAATGCAACATTAAAAAACAATTCATTCATGAACAAATGAGCTGTTGATTTCTTTCCATATCAATTTCTCAGTTCTTGTCTGTATCAAAAGGTCAGAATTACATTTTGGTAAGAGTTGTCAAATGTGGACATTTCAGCAGCTAAAATTTGCAGCAGTATATATCCAGTAAAGTTTTCAAGTCATGGGTCCCCGAAAAAAGATTTAAAATTATCTACATTAGACATTGCAGGTGGTATTTATCCTTTGAAGTCGTGTTATTTTATCCAACACAGCTCACTAGTGAGCTTGAAAAGGTTTGTTGTAATGGGGACACAAGCAGTGAACTTCAGCGGGTGTTGTCTTGTAATTATGTTGACACACTTTAATGGTGAAAGGCTGGATTCTCTCTTATGACACCTTCAATGATGGTTCTTGTAATTCTTGGTAAACCATACAAATTATATTGGAAAATAAAAACTCTCATTACAAAAAGCATCATAAATAACAATGGAAAAATTACCTCAGCTAAAAAGAATTTTTAAGTCTCCATCTAATCAAATAAAAAATTAAAGTTATTAAATTCGATCCAGCACCATGAATTGGTTGAACACCATTTCCATATCAATTCCTGCCTTCTTTCAATCATTAACTCTTCTAATTAAATTTTTACATAATATAAATAATTAATTGCAAGTTTGTTTTTTATTTGTCAAAATCAAATATATTAATAAAATATACTTGTACTTAATAATAAAATGGCTCCTCCGTACAGGAATACACTAGGTGCCTGATGATGGAGACTGGTGATGGGGCACGAACATGTGATCTTCGTCGCCGCTCGTCCAGCAAGTTTATGTTGAAAAATAATTGGTGTGGTATGGGTTCATGGATAGCAAAACAAAGATACCAAACTAAGAACAAGAATAAGAGGAAGGCAATTTTATCAAGTGTTATTTTTTTTTTTTGTATTCCTTTAGACATATTGAATTATACTTCATTATAAATCTATTTATAAACATTAAGTTCTAGATAAATAAGGAATTAAACTACTTCAAAGGAAATCCTAATATAAATAGTAAAAGTATTATGTCGACTTAACTGGTCGACCATTTTTTAATCGATTGACTGATTCATTTAATTCAACTACTCGACCAGTTCTCAATTGGTAAACCGGTTTCTCTGTTTTTTCAGAAAAAACTAAAATCTGGTTTACTTTTAACATCCCTTTTAAACTTGATTTTTTTATATCTCATTGCATATCTTTCATTGGCAAAAACATCATGCTTGAGTGGCTAAGTGAAAATGTCTATGACTCGGTCATAAGTCTTCACATACTTGACTTCAACTTCCTTGTTTGTAATGCAATCTTATTGATAATGAAATCTCTTGTGTCAATATGCTTACTTCTGTCATGAAACATAGGATTCCTTGCCAAGGCAATGACTAATGTGTTGTCCATATAAATTTATAGGCTTCTCTTGTAGCAATCACAACTCTTTCAATAATCTTTTTAGCCATATGGAATGACAAACACAAGTTGTTGTAGCTACGTATTCAGCTTCACAAGTTGATAATGTGACTATAAATTGCTTTTTTAAACTCTATGTGAATGTTGTGTCTCCTATATAGAAAACAAAACCTGTAGTGCTCTTTCCATCATCCATATCTCTAACCCAATCACTATCACTATAACCCACAAGTCATCAGATTTTTAACTATATCTAGACTTATAGAACTCTGTTTCAAGCGAGATTAGTCTCGTTGGAAAGCTAATACACGAGGCTACAAGTTCTTTGAAGGAAGGAGAACCCAGTTCTGCCTTTGAGATAGTCAAAATTGCTCATCAACAAACACTACCCTACAGGGTCTGTCAAGACCCAATCTCGGTTGATAACCCATAGCTGAGGTTCTACAGCTCCATATTGAGCAAGACTAATTTCCTAGTTAGCTAACATCTAAAACTACAATTACTATGAGAAACTTGATCTTAATTCTCTCATCCTTCTACTCGAATTCTCTCCAAAAGTTAGGAGACGAATCTGTCCAGATTCATCAACCTTTCCATTTACACACAACATCCACAATTTAACTCTTTCTCTATCATCTCAACCCCTAGTCATATCACATATCGTTTTAAGACTGTAAAAAAAAAGAATATCTTTATAAGAGCCAATTTATCTTATTTATTTCAATCTTCCCTCTTAACGTCGAAATAAAACATTCTTGTCGATTTTATAAACTTTCCGAACAATATTCTTCTAAACACAATCCTTGACACAGTTCCTATAAACCATAAATAACAAACGAATAACATTCCAAACAATCTATACTGTCAAGTTATAATGTATTATTATGAGTATAACATATCCAAATATTAACTTCATCAAATGGTGAAATTTCCAGAAATATGGGTTTAGCTGAACTGACCTCAAACTTGCAGACCTACTGTGCGAGATATACAACTTCTATACCAAATGTTTGTTTCAGATCTCCATTGTTCAGAAACTAGGCAAAATCAGGAAGAACAACATATCCAAGTTATAGCCTAATCCAACGGTGGCCGAAGGAGAAAACAGACAACAAAGAAGACTGTCTAGAAGTGTATTTTCTCTAATTTTTTCCTCCCTCGATATCTCTCAAATGGGGACTGATATAGAAAATCCCTACGGTGACAATGTACACGACATGGAGGAGAACAACTTACCCGAATATCGTGCTGATCCAACGGTGGAAAGTGGAGTTATAGCTGTCGGTTGATTTACCATCAATATATCTTCTCTCCAGCCTCTCTCTAAACTCTCTCTTACTCTTGCTAGTTACTCCAAGAGAGAAAATAGAATGATATTTATAGTTCTAACATCTTGTTAATTGCACATTTATCCTCACCCCTTTTTATCATTTATACATAAACTCCCAACCTTCTGTTATTTGAATATTGACCTCTCATGATCTTACGTATTCATTTTGTCCTCACAAATGTTTTTCTTTTCAATGATTTAGTACTATACTCACTTTTCATTTCATTAATTTCACTATTTTTATCTTGATTAGGTTTCTTTAATTTAATTTAATCCATTTTACTATTGGTTAAATTTCTCATCTTTTAAATACCTAGAAAAATTATAACCGAAGGTTTATAGAATAAGTATAATATAAACTCAATATGGACTTCAATGCTTATATCCTAAACAACTTGCTATTAACATGTCTTATCATTTTTATCTTATTAATTCTTAATACCTTGCTTGTTAAATAGTTAATCTAAATTTGTGTTGTATAACACTTGGTACAACAAATGCTTGGCACTTTCATAGCCCAACCGTATGGTATAACCTACACCTATGCTGTGAAATGAACTTGATTTGTTGTTAACATAAATTAGCATTATGAATTCCTGATAATATTTAAAAGTTTGGTGTTACTTAAGTAAGATAATTAATATGATCATGTTAACAATTTATAATGAGCTATTAATGACAAATCATCCGATTGGAACCTCCTTCGTGTGTGGTTTCTAGTTGAGTAATAAAAAGAGTTTATACTATACTTGTTTGAAATACCATTAGTGGATCCTCTAACCTTGACATTTGTTTTTATCAGTGTTTAATCCTCACATTAATCTTACATCTCAAGGTCCTCTTTAACTTATTATTGTTGTTGTTGTTGTTGTTGTTGTTCTTTTTCTTATTATTATTATTATTATTATAGTTAACCTCCCTGTGGTTCGACCCCGGTCTTGCCGGGTTATTTATTACTTCGACACTCCTATACTTGGGAGAAGACATCAATCTTTTGGTCGTGTCACTTTTATTCTTTCTCCATTACACCATTTTGTTGTGGTGATCTAGGCAATGTTAGTGTCTCTTTATACCATGATCTTCACAAAATTCACCCCCTATTTGTCCTAAGTAATTTTAAAAAATAACCATTTTCTTTTTCAACTAATGCCTTAAACTTCTTAGAACAATTAAATACATTAGACTTTTCTTTTAAGAAGTATACGTTCTTCTACTATAATCATTAATAAAAAGTAGAAAATACAAATTTTTACCAAATGAGCATTGTTGAATAGGACCACATACGTTTGCATGCATCTCTTGTAGAGGTTGACTTGCTCTAGAAGTAGACTCCTTTGGAAAGCTCTTGCATAATTATTTTCCCACTAAACATCCTTTACACAACTGATTTGGATGTATAATAGATGATATACCCTTCAATATCTCTTTTTGTGCCATCATATTCAAGCTATCAAAGTTTACATGCCTAACTCTTATATGTCAAAGCCAAGTTTCATCTTTCGAACATGCCTTTAAGCATTTAGTCACATCTATCTCTATGTTTAGAATTTTTTTTTTTGTTATTTGTTATTGTTACCTTTGCAATCATAGTTCCATGAGTATCAAGTAATGTCAAGGTACGATCTTTCATCTTAATCTCATAACCCTTCTCCAATAATTATATCAAACTTAATAGATTGCTTTTTATAGTTGGAATGTAATAAACATCACCAATAAATTGATGACTACCAATTTTCAATTTAATGAGAATTGTACCTTCTCATTTGATAGAAACCTTTGAATGATCTGCAAAGTTGACATTACCTTTAATTAATTCATCAAGCTCCATAAACTTGTCTTTATCTCCATACATTTGATTACTAGCACCATTGTTTAGATAACATATGTTCTTTTTGGCTTGTATTCGCTCATTATGGATTGGTAATAGGGTGGCTTTTTCCTCCTCTTTTACAACAAGATTGACATTTTCCTCAACCCTTTTGATTGGATTCTAACAATCCCTAACATAATGAATCATCTTCTCACAATTGTAACATTTAACTTTTGTTTTATCAAACCTGAATCTTTGATTGCCACTGTATTGATTAATTTCGCAAGTGCACGAATCGTAACAAGTAATAAAATGATGAGTAGAGTATCGTCCCACGAGGATTTGTAAAAATTACTACTAATTACCAAAATCTTTTAAATGATGATCTATTTAAGGAATCGAATGAGATAGTTTACGAAACAAAAATTAATGATTAAAAACAAACAATCAACTGATTAAATATTATT
>Ga0325404_1004604_pt1 | contig 14621 bp, 4 predicted proteins | sample PopdelMetagenome_18_FD_205664 | JGI IMG/M metagenome (GOLD analysis project Ga0325404, IMG submission 205664) | Populus deltoides microbial communities from Bellville, Georgia, United States - Xylem-Control-R1 | ecosystem: Host-associated > Plants > Phyllosphere > Stem > Wood/Secondary xylem... | reverse complement strand
AAGAAAAATATTTTATATGTTTTTAAATACTATTGATTGTAAATCCTTATGCGAGGTAGAATGAGATTTGAAAAGAGTTTCAAATCATATTCAAAGAATCAATGACTATGGTGTTGAGAACAAACATGATTTGACAAAATAGACACACTTTGTGCTATTATGTCTAAATTTGAATATTATTGATGAAGGAATAATAATTACACTGAAAAACTGGTCACGGAAAGATTAAGTCAAACCACTTATAACTTTTTTAATATTTTAGGGATTATGACACATTGCTAGAAATTGTACTTAATCTTCAAATATAAATCAACCAATTGTTGAATTGATAATAAATTAATTTGTTTCATTTATTTAATTATATTTTATTTAGAATTGTGACTTATACTTGGATCAACTTATTAGAAAACCTAATGATTCACACACATAAGAACCATTGGTCATAAATTAATTTGGAATGATTAATCAATGGTGACTTGATTGGAAACAAGTTTTAGAAATTAGGAACTAGAATATAATTAATTCAGGGAATTACAATTACAGACCCAGAAAAAAAATTCAAGCAGAGACTTGTTGAATACATTTCTAAGATTTTTCTGAAATAACAAACATGATATTATTTAAGAGACTAATTGATATTTTGTTATTTATAGAGTTTTTAGATTTTCTTATAAATAGAATGTTATGTCTTTTTTTTTTTGGACAAGACAATAGTACATAGTACTTTTAAAAAACATAAAAAAAAAGAGTTAGTTCTAAAAAACATATAAATTTCTCTTTTTAAAAGAGTTTAAGAGATTTTTTATTTGTGGTTCATGTGAATTACTGTTAGAAATTAAATATTTAAATGACTTATATTTTAAGACAGCTAAATATTAAAATAATTATTTAAAGAAAAAAATATATTATCTGTAGAGAAATATAAACTCTAAAATTATTTAATAAAATCTTGAGAATCTAATTTCTTGTAAAATTTATTATTTACATTGCATGCACATATTACGAGAAATTCAACCATCACTTGGCTAGTAAGTGTCAGATCATTCGAGCATCATCTGAACTATCTGGATTTTTATTTTATTTCAATCAACCATCATATATATATATATATATATATATATATATATATATATATATATATATATTTTGAAAGAGATGTGGACAAGTACCAGAAGACCTAATTTAAGCCCCACATCGTCCCATATGCATGTGAACATGTTCCCATCAAATTGCCCGTTCACTCAAGCAAATCCAAGTCATGCTCATTTATTTCACTTGATTTTTGGACTACCCAACACCATTGAATTCCTGTCATTATGGTGACCCAAAATCAAAATCTTTTGTACTCGGAGATTTTAATTTTGTTTGAAGGCGAGATTGCACACGTACGCGACATTATTACTGTGAATTTGTGATCTACCTCTAGTTAATTTCTAATCTGATTTTTTATCATAGATTACTTTCATGTCTCTTGTTGACATAAGAACACCAAGTTAACAATAATAAAAACTAGTATTAGAATATTTCCCCAGCCCGAATTACATTTTGCTCTTATTTCTTCTAAATAATTATCTTAATTAAAGAGTTTAAATTGTTAAGTGACATATTAAAAATGGTTTTACATTAGTTTCTAATAATTTCAATTAGATAACAATCCACGTTAATTTTTGGACCGGCAATTTTGTGCACGAAACACAGCCATAACCTTATGAAATCCCTCCCTGCCTTTTAATTCATAGCATATCTTCTGTAAAATATAGATATGACATGCAGCTGAATCAAGAACAGTAACTTGACGAATGATACAGTGTGATTACAAGTTTTGGCTCTAGTGCTCGGATTGCACTGATTGTTCATCATGAATAGTAAGTGGACGGTTGATTTTCCCAGATATAGGTAGGGCCATGGACATTGTTTGATTCGACATCAGCGTGTGTTATAGAGTGTGTTTGTTCTATTGTTGTTTATGCGTTTAAAGTAAACCATGAAAAATACATGTTTGGTAACATATAAACAACTATTTACTCTTTGTAGGTCTCAGTTAACCTTTTTTTTTTTTATTTTATTAAAAGCAACTCTAAGTTGCTTCTCAACTACTATACTACAATTATAAAACATAAAACCAGGAAGTGCAGAGTGTAATTCAATCTGCACTTCCCATAAATAGTCTTTACTGTTTATGATCAGATCTCATTCCGAACCTAAATGTATTGGACTAAATTCGACACAGAAAAAATAAATTCATTTTTTTATTTTTAATTATATTTTATTCAAAAAACTAATATTTAACATTATTTAATGATATTATATAAATTAAAAGAAGATTGCATTATGTCGTAGCATTTTCAGAATTTGATCGTAATTTCAATTTTGTTCTTGATGATATTTTACCTGATTTTGTTGCACGTTTAAAAAACCATGAAAACTGTAGTCCTTGTCGGATGAATTTCGTACGTGATAAAATTGTAGATAGTTTAATGGAACAATAAAAAATATTTTATATAAATTATTATTTATTTCAAGATATAACAGTAGTATTTAAATCTATATATAATATTTAAATTAAAAATCATCAATATTAGTATATATCTTTTCTAGTTATTTTATAACTTCAATTTTAAAGTATTTTTAACCAAATATGTGATCATCATGCTTGGGCAATGGTGATGCCATTTAGGAGAAATCTCTTAGGTTTTATTTCTTGCTTTTTGGCCAAAAAGAGATAAAAGATATTCATAAATATCTAAGCCAATTAGAGTGGTGAGTGGATATATGTATCCACATAATTAGTCAATGTAGCAAACTGAACATTGTTACGACTTTCATAGAGAAGTTACAACATTTTTAGAGAAGAAAAAACCAAGAAGCCCCCACCTGAAAAAAGAAAAAAAAGAAGCACGCATTTACTAAAACTTGCATCAATATCATCCCAAAGTATTGATCTTTGCCTAGACTGGATCATCAGCGTTTATAACCTCCTCTGGATCATCATACCAAAGATTGGATCCATAGAGCTACGAATAGGTAGTTAAAGATGAAATACAGAATCAAGAAAAAGAAAAAAAAGGGAGTAAACTAGAAAAATCACAAGTATTAAACAAGGCCGAAGAGATTAGGATTAGGGATAAGGTTTTTACCAGTTGTAAAGAGAAAAATACTTGACCTATGATGTTTTAAAAGCTCCGGTAGAGAGTTCTGGCCTGCGCAAAACCCCAGGATTTGGAGGGAGGGATCGAGTCAATATTTCCGTCAAAATATTCCATGTGTTGGTATTGGTAATAGGTTTTGAGAATGTTTAGGTACGTACAAATATCAATCAACCGGGAGGGGAGCAAAGGCATAATACGGCCTCAAATTTACTTTTTTAAGTACACCATCTATCTCGAATTAATGGACGAACCATTAATGGATATACAATACAGCTTGCAATTTATAATTTATGGCCATATATACCTTTGAAGGAGGAAGCCAAGAACAGGTCTTTATAATTACTCCACCAAACATCTAATTGTATTACAAATTAGTTGGGGAAAACCTTCATTAATTTGCTTGCTCAGAGTTGCAACCATTCGATGAATCTCCATTCTTAAATATGCCAAACCCTAGTAACTACGAATATTTGTTTAATCTCTTGACCTTTTAAATTCAAATTATATGATTAATATTGAAAGAAATTTCATTTTTTTTCTAAATATATGGGAGCGCGTTTTTAAAATCATCTAGAAATTTAGTTTCAATTGATATGCTAATTGATTAAAAATACTTTTATTTCCAAATAAAAAAATAATTCTAAACGTATCATGTCATTGTAGTGAGTGTACGTGTTATTAAAATTATCTAAAAAGAAATTTATTCTTAATTAATTTAAGAACATCCTTATTTTTAAATAAAAAAAATCATAGTGTAACATATTGCATGGAGCTAATTAATTAGTGGGTGCTCTTGATTCGTGCTAAAACAAATATATAATCGGAATAAATAAATAAATGACTATATATTACTCATCTTTAGATCGGTTTTAGGTAAGGGGAGCCCGCTGTAGGGATTTGGAATTGCATCTAAATTAAAAAATGACAGAATATCTAGCTATGAGCAAGTTGGTGCGGCAATATATGGCCAGATGATGCCCACTCTTGCATCCTTGTCGTCTTTATTATCTATCGTGAGGAGTTGGAATTGCATTAGAACACACATGCAGAATATGACCTCAAGTGGGGCATAGCGCACTTTCAAATCATATAGTGATTCATCACATTAATGAGTCTAATCTAACCTCTGTGGTTTGAAAGGCTTTTTTTTTTTTTTTTTTCCTAGCCGTCTTGTTTATTTTATTTAAAAGAAAAAAATTATCATTACAAATTCTTGGACCAATAAAAATAACAAAATAGATCTGTCGTCATTTTATGTAATATTATGTCATATTCTATATTCCTTTCATTATATATATAATCACATCGAGTTTATATGAAATCTAATGAAATTATGTAATTTTTTTTATTTTTATTTTTTAAAAAAAATTCATAACATCAACGAAACCAATAATGAGTTTTGACAGATATAAGAATTTTAAAATTTTAAAATTTTAAAATAATTTTTTTTAGGATGAGAAAATAATTCAAAGGAATTATAATGGAAATAAGGAATTAAAGTTAAGAAAGAACTGTACGAAAATGATTTAGTATAAACCCTGAAAAATAAAAATCAGAACGTTACTATGAAATTGAAATAAGTCCATATATGAAATAAATGATATAAAAAAAGAAGAAAAATAGATATATTTTGAAATAAAAAAATGATTCAAAGGATTTAATGGAAAAATTAATACGATTCATGCAAGGATGAAACAAAAAATTCAAATTTTTAGTGTAAAATAACTTTCTAAGTAGTTTTATGCTATCAAATATAACTTTCTCTCTGATGGGCTAATAGAATAAAATGTTACATGTAGTTTCCTGACATATCCTTCTATCTAGGGATAAAATTTCAAGATAATCGGAGTTCGTAAAGGCCTTGCAAGAATGTTGATAAATTAGACTAATATAAAAATAAAACAAGGGCTCATTAGGGGGAAAATGGTCTTCTGAGCTAAAATTCATCCTTTCTTCTTCTTCCTATTTTTGGTGTGAAAGTTGTTGGATAATCAGAAGAAAAAGGAGAAAAGTCAAGTTTAACACCAAAACAATTCTAGTGAGAAAGCATGAATTAAGCATGGTAAATGAGAGAATGAGTGATTAACATCATCAAACACAAGATTAAGAGAGACAACTCAAGTGAGAAGGAAGAAATAGAGAGAGAGAGAAACATTCGGCCACACTAAAAGGAAAAAGAGGGGTTGAAAATTTTTGACAGCTTAGCGTTCAAAGCTCATTAATTTGTTGGGTAAGAGGCTATACACTCAATTGTACAAGTTAAACAAAGATTTATGAGTTTTATGTATGAATTCTTAGATTTTGAGTTAGAGTTCTTGAATGAACATTGGGGGAAATGTAAAATGTAAAATGTTGTAATTGAGATGGAATATGATGAAAATAACTTGAATTGATAACAATTAAAGATGAAAATTGGGTGTTTTCCATGGGATTAGAGCTGACCATTTTGGAAAAATCAAAGTTATTGGGAATTAAAGTTAATGTTTGTTGAATTATATATATTTGGTATGTGTTGATGTGATAATGATGATTTGAAATGGATTTAATAAATTTCATTTAGAGTAATTATATCTCGATATGTATTTCAAAATTAGAAGTTTACGAGGCATTGATTTGATAATTGGGTTTTAGTTACGTGATTGTGAAATTATATGATTTGTATATGGTAACGTATTGAGTGAATAAATCATGTGTGGAATAGATTATGGAAATTTACTTGTGATAATCATGAATTTATTAGGATACTTGAGAAGGATTTGAGGATAGAAAAGTTGAAATTGAATAAATAGTGATGGATGATGACTAGTATGTGTGGAAAAATGTTAACGCAAATGGTTGCATATGTATTGAACGAGAGTATGGTGATTTTACCCCTATTGTGTTAAATGAATGAATAAATGTGAAATGTGATTTTTTTTTTGTTCGAATTATGATTTAATGATGTTAAAATGACTTTGGACAATGTTGTTTATGTATGGCAATAAGCTAGAGGTTGAAAAGGGTTTTTAACGGGTGAAAATCCTTGTTTGACCGAAACTTTTAATTGAAAAAAAGGAAGAGGTATAAATATATTGTTTTAAATGGTGAGAAGTGATCATGAATGAATTTGTTGATGTATGAAAATGAGTTTAAGAATGAAGAAAACTTCTTAGGATTGTTTTCTTTAGTTAGACTGAAACTCAATAAGTGTGAAATCGGCTTAAACTTATCAATTATGATTATGTATGTATGTTGTTAATGAGTTATACTTAAACTTGAAATAAAAAAAATGTAAATGGGAATTCGATTTACTTGGTTTAAGTTATGTTTAGGTTAAGATTGTTCAAAATGGTTAATAGATAACAGTTGGTATAACTTTGTTCTTAATGTTATGAGGTGTGTATAAGTGTGCTAATTGGATGTTATCATGGTGATAATTAAATGTAATATAAGGAGAAAAGGATGTTAATGCAAGGCTTATGAACTTAAACATTTATGAATGCATATATATGTCATGTTTAAGGTTTGAAATAGTATGAACGATAGTCCTAAAATTTGATTTCATGTAAATGATGGACAAATGAAAATGATTGTTAATTTAATGGGTAAATAAAGAGAACAAAAATTGTCTAAATGATTGAAACTTCTATAAGTCAAAAAAGAAAGGAAAATGTTATCATTCTACGTGAAAGTCTGTTAACGATTCATGTTAAATGATGATATAACATATATAATAAAGGTTAGAATGAATAAAGAGGTGAATTAATGTGTAAAAATAATCTTGTAATAGAAATTGATTTAGAACTTTGAAATTTAAAAGGTTGTTGTTGTGTATGAATGAGAACAAGTCGTAATGTTAGTTAACAATTTGTTTATGATAGCAAAATAAACATGAGAATTTGTTTATGATAGCTAAATAAACATGAGAAATGTGACCGTAAACATGAATGAGTTATGTTTGTGATTGGATTGTGAAATTATCATGATTTAAAGGTTATGGATTGTATTAAATATGGAACTAGAATGTAGTTCTTGAATAGGATGAATGAGTTGAAATCTTGTTCCAATTACATATTGCATGAACTCGTATTAATATGTTTGATAAGCTAGTAAGCCTTATAAGGATAAATTTATAGCAAACCTACTTGAATTTACAAAAAGCTGTCTGCTAATGTATGTATTGCATATCTTTAAAATAAACTGATTTGTAAAAAATAACTTGATGATTTTTTAAAAGAAATGTTTGACATCTCACATTACACCATCTCAAGGAATGAGATGAAAAATATGTTAAATAAATAAATAATTCTTAAGTCAACGATCATGATCTAGAGCATGTAATCTAAATAGAAAGAGGTAAATTAACCCCTTTGGTGACCATAACAAAAACAAAAAAAAAGGATGAGAAACCCTTTATATTTTTCTCTAAACCCATCATTGCCTTGCATATCATATATTTTGCTTTAATATCATGAATAATGATGTATAGTAAGTTTAAAATTCATGGTCTCGCAATAAAATATTATCTGCTAGTTCAAATAAACTATGATAGATGAGGTCAATATTTATCAATATGAGTAGTTCATGTTTGAAATGAGAAAATCAGTTTTTTTCCCCAATAAAAATATACATATATCCTTTGTTGCTCCACTTTGAGCAAAAAAATATATTCTTTGCTACTAATTCTAAGTTGGATCACGTACCATAATAAGAGTAAACAAAAATCATAAAAAGATTAAGAAAGCTTCAAGTAAAATTCTAAAGCAATTGCACTTCACCAATGACATATCTAAAAGTCTTGCCTTAACATCACTGTCGTGGCATTTACGATATCAAATGGCAGGTCTGCCTCATAAATTAAAAGGGTTTTGAGATTAATCATAAAATTATGATTTTAAAGGAGTCGTCACCTAGTATCACGGTCACTAGAAAACCCAATGGTATGCGAAAACCTGGTAAGGGGACTAGTTGTGTAAGGAAAATACGCATCACCCCCAGTATACTCTACCTACGGTACGCTGCATTGTTTATTGATTATTTTTTTAGGCCATGTTTCTATTCATTGGTTTTACCTAAGGTTCAAAGCAGATCTTCATTTGTTAGGAAGTTTTTGTCTTATCAGGCTAAATCCTAACTGTTCTAGAACCTAAATTTTACCATCACATTTATTTCTTACTTTGTATCTTTAAAATCTGAGGATATATTTTATAGTGTAATTTTATACCCTTCAAAAAATAAAAGTCTACAACTAATTCTTAATATTTATTGCTATTAATTCATTTAATTTAAATGAATAACATGAAAGGCAATGTATAAATATACAATGCAAACTTTAAGGAGTAGGAATATCCAATTTTAATGGTATAATCAATAAATTTGATTTCATAAAAAAAATAAACCTTATGTTTACAAAAGGTTAGTGATAGTGGTGTTAGTTTCCTAATATTTTATGTAAATAACATATTATTGTTAAGTAACGACATATCTTTACTTTAATCAGTAAAGTGTTGGCTATCTAAGAACTTCTCCATAAACAAATTAGGAGAAGCAATTTATATGTTGGACATAGATATTTATAGAGATAGATTTAGAAGGTTTTTTAGATTGTCCCAACCTATGCATATAGACTAGTTACTAAAATAGCATGGAAGAACCTAAGATTGAATTCTTATCTATTTTGCATGGAATAACTCCCTCCAAAGACATGTGTTCTAAGACACAGATTGAGAAGATATAATGGAAATGATATCCTATACTTAGCTATAAGATCCATCAATGGAGGAAGATAAACTAGAAATTTAAAATTATTTGAATTAAGATTTTTCAATAAAATATTGGGAAAATAGTAAATATCAGTCAATATATGTTTTATTCTAAATGATAGTACTCTGAGTTGGAAGAGTTCCAACTAAGAAAGCACAATTAATTCTACAACTAAATAAAAGTACACCTCCACGTTTGAGGAAACAAAAAGGTTGTTTGGATCAAGAAATTCATCAATGAACTAGGTTGGTTCCTAACATTGTTGATCCAGTTGTCATGTACTGTAATAACAATGGAGTTATTGCATAAGCAAAGGAACCAATGTATCATAAATGATCCAAATAAGTACTTAAAAAATTCCATTTGATTTGATAAATCAATAAAATAAAGATGTAAAGATAGAGCAAATACCCACTGAAGAAAATCTAGAAGAGTTACTATCCATGCAGAAGCATTAATGTTACATGGAGCAATATAGTATTAGATACATGAGCGATTGACTTTTAATGCAAGTGGAAGAATGTTAGTTTAATATGCCTTGTAACCAATTGATTGGTTACACATGACATTATTATATTCATATAAATACATATTTATTATTAATAAAGATTTAATTTATCTTTAATATTCATATAACATTAGATTAATAAATCTAGAGTAAAGATAAATTTCATGTGACAAAAATACTTTGCAAAGAAAATTATAAAGTTGTTATAATTATGAGATTCTTATTACATTAAAGCATTGTTCCTAAAATGTGTCCTGGTCGATGCTTTCTTAAATACTAAACATTATTATATTCATATAAATACATATTTATTATTAATAAAAATTTAATTTGTCTTTAATATTTATATAATATTAGATTAATGAATCTGAAGTAAAGATAAATTTCATGTGACAAAAAAACTTTGCAAAGAAAATTATAAAGTTTTATAATTATGGGATTCCTATTACATTAAAGCATTGTTCTTAAAATGTTCCTAATCACTGCTCTCTTAAATACTAGACATTCATTAGAGTTATAGAGACTGATATTTATTAAATTCTTTCTTTTATGAAAGGAAACAATTGTTCTTATAAGTTGAGGTATAAGGGATACCTCAAATTAATATGTAGGTGCTTGTTATAAAATATGTATACTAAATTGACTTGTGTGAGAATTATATATGGAAAGATCACATATGTTTATAGAAAGGCTCACGTGATGGTTGTGAAAGTTATATTTTGATCTTGTTACATGTTATCTTAATCGAGATAACAAAATGGTAGACATTAGGTATATCATGAAATACATGAAGATACCTGAGTGATCAAGAGATGATTCATCACCTTAGATGAATTAGGAAAAATGTTCAATCCGTTCTCAAATAGTATTGATTGAGAAATCCTTAATTAAGATGGAATGAGATTTAAAAAAGGTTTCAATTTTTATTCAAACGATCAATTATTATTATATAGAGAACATACATGATTAATCATGGAAGACATACTCCATGCTTTAATGTTAAATAAGAATATTATTAATGAAATGATATTAATTACATTGAGAAATAGATCGCTAAAAGGTTAAGTTAAACCATCAATGATTTATCTAATATTTTGGGGATCATGACACATTACTAGACAATGTACATAATCTTCAAAAATAAATTAATCAATTCTTGAATTGATAATAAATTAAATTATTTAATCTATTTAATTTTATTTAATTATAATTATAATTTATATTTGGGTCAACATATTAAGAATCTAATGGGTTATACACATTAAGAATTATTAATCAGAAAATTAAAATAGGATGATTTAATTAAGTATAACTTGATTAAAAATATTTTAGAAATTAAGGACTAGAATATAATTAATACAAGGATTATATTTCTAAACCTAGAAAAAATAAGGACTTGATTGAGTTAATTTCTAAAATTATCCTAAATTAATATATGGATATTATATAACGAGCAAATTCATATTTTTCCAATATATAAGGTTTTAGATTTTTTTATAAATAGTAAGTCATGCCTCTTATTATTTTTAAGAGTGATTGTGTGTTAGACAAATATATATATATATAAAAGTTACAAAAAAGAGAGCTAGCACTCTAGATATAACAATCTCTCTCTCTCTCCCCCCCTAAATAGAGATTTAGGAGTTTCTCATTAGTGGTTCATGTGGATTATTATTGGAATCGGACAATTGGATGACTTATGGTTTACGACAACTCAACCTTTAAAAGAATTATTCAAAGTCGAAGAAGATCAACTTTCAGGTAATAAATTCCTAAACAACTCTACATCTATTTAACATGATCCTAAAGACTCTTGAATTATTTTTTGTTTTGTTATTTCTGCTGCGTGTGTGACATTCAGGAACCCAACAGTTGCAAGGCGTGTTTTGGCTTGCAATTGCATATAATTCTACATTGTTTTTAAAGAAAAATGTTTTTAAAAAATCACATTAAGATATGTTTTTTTTTAATTCAAAATGCAAATCAATCTATGTTTAGAATATGTTGAGAATACATATGAAGCAAATAGTTTATTATAATATCATGACAACTACAATTGAGAAAGTCTCTTCACAATAAAAGAAAAATACTAACACTTAAATGGGTCAGTAAGTTGAGGGTTATAACATTAGCAAATATAAGAGTAGTCGATTTCAATTATCAATGAGGAAGTTAAGCATCAAAAGAAAGATTTATATGCATACAAATAAGTATGTAATTAGCTATCCTAATTTCTTTTGTATATAATCATTACACTTTTCTTATAAATTTGAGTAGAACCCTACCATCAAGATGCTTTTGCGATTGAGTCTCAAAGGACTCTAACAAACATTTCTTTACTTTTGAGTCTCAAAGGACTTTTAAAATTTGTTATGCGAATCAGAGTTTTAGTGAACTCTTGCAGATTTTTCTTTACTTTTAGAGTCTTAGAGGACTCTCACAAATTTTCTTTACTTTTATAGTTTAAAGGACTCTTATGAATTTGAGTTGAATCTTACCATTATGAGGCTCTTGTGATTGAGTGTTAAAGGACTCTTACAAATCTTTCTTAATTTTTTAATCTTAGAGGAATCTTATAAATTTTTTTTATGATCAATCTTAGAGAACTCATACAACTTTGTCTTTACTTTTTTAGTCTAAGAGGACTTTTATAATTTTTTATTTATTTTTTTAGTCTCAAAAGACTTGCAAATCTCTCATGATTGAGTCTTTGAGGACTCTCATGAATCTTTCTTTATTCTTTAGTCTTAAAGGACTATTGCAAATTTTTATTGTGATCGTGTTTTAGAGGACTCATAAATTTTTCTTTACCTTTTGAGTCTGAGGTGAATCTTGAAAATCTTTTATGATAAAGTTAAATGACTTTTACAAATCATTATTTATTCTTAAGTCTTAGAGAAATCTTGTAAATCTTTATTGTTAACGAGTCTTAAATGATTCTTGCAATTTATTTTTTATTTTTTAAGTTTTAGAGGATTCTTTCAAGTCTCTCGTACTTGAGTCTTATAAAACTTTTATAAATCTTTCTTTATTCTCCTGTTTATATGAAAATCTTTAAAATAACAGAGAAGAATGGCAACGATGATGCATTTTGCCCATGATATTCATGGCTAGTTAATTATGAGATATTGTGGTATCATTTTGATCCTCCGATGTCTTTTCTTGCATGTACATTGTACAGAATCCCCCTCCCAAATAAACTAGTCTTGTTAGCCGGTTAAACACTCTAATACAAAATCACATCTTAGAGTCATATATATATATATATATATATATAAAGATGCCAAGGCACAATTTGAGGTCAGACCACATAGGACAGCATCCGTTAAATCCCTCTTCAGTTAAGCAAAAGAATCATCGTATTTTGTTTCGACAACTCACCAATACTAACAAGCAACGTGGCAGCTCCTCAACCAGTTGTACCGACACCGATTTAGAAGAGCGGATAAACTGGGGTGGCCGACAAGTCGACAACGTGATGTTCTGGACAGCAACACCTCCTCTTTATCATACGTCCACGTGTCCCCCTTTAAACGGTCCAGATTCTCTAACCTTCCGTACGGTTAAAAATCCCAATAAAACCCCATTTAACACCAAACACCCCCGGTCCATGTTGGGTGGTTTCGAGATTTCACACATGTGGGAACAACTTATGCAAATTTAGATGTGGTACAGGGTTAATTTGGGCAATAGAAATTATAATAAATAAATAAATAAAAGATATAGATAGAAGAAGATTTGGAAGGGGATATTTGTCAGAAGAGTTCAGGTCTCGCTTTGAGCTCTCTTTCTCTCACAATCGGTTCTAATTTGACCGGTTTTCTGAAAGCCACAGTTGAAAAGTCGATGCCATGAGGCAGAATACTCCATTATTTTCAACCTTTCTTTGAATTTCCATAAAACAATCTTGACAAAACCCAAAAAGAAAAAAACTGAAAATTCTAACGTTTGTTTCTCAACTGGAGCTAGCGGTAGCTAAGGATCTTGAGAAATGCAAGACATCCACTCAATTGGTGGCGGAGGCAGGTTATTTAGCGGTGGAGGTGGGGGTGACAGGCGACTACGGCCACACCACCACCAGAACCACCAAGCATTAAAGTGCCCACGATGTGACTCGCTGAACACGAAATTCTGTTACTACAACAACTACAACCTCTCTCAGCCTCGTCACTTCTGTAAGAGTTGCCGGCGTTACTGGACTAAAGGCGGTGTCCTCCGCAACGTTCCTGTTGGCGGTGGATGCCGCAAGACCAAGCGGTCTAAGCTTAAACAAAACACACCAAGTACAACTTCTGATGCAATTACAACCTCCAGTGCTAGACCGCAGGAGCTACAGGAACAACATCAGCGACAAGATCATATATCCTCCAACTCTCATTCTAGTAGTGAGAGTTCGAGTCTTACGGCTACAAATAACACGAATGCAAATACAGCAGTGGAAGCAGTGTCTGCGCTTTCTGTAAACTCTGTTTCCAATAATTTATTGAATGGTATTGTTGAGTCCAAAATCTTTCCACGTGGGGATATGAATCCCAGTTTCGAACCTGCTTTGCTCGAGCAAGGATCGGACTGTGGGATTTTCTCGGAGATTGGGAGTTTCACAAGCTTGATCACATCGACGAACGACTTGTCGTTTGGATTTAGCAGCACAACGAACCAACAGCAGCAACAAGGGCTTGAGCATCATGTGCAGAACAATCAGAACCAGCAGCAGTGGCAAAATCAGCATCAGGAGATGACAGGAGGAGGGTTGATTGATCAGACGATTCACGCTGAGTTATCAGCTTTGCCGAGTAGTAGTAGATCAACAGAGAATACCGGTGGGGGATTTGGAGCGTTGGATTGGCAGTTAGGGAGTGGAGATCAAGCTGGTGGGTTTTTTTATCTTCCTAATGCCGTTGATCAAGCTTACTGGAGTCAGAGCCAATGGAATGATATGACTGCTTACCTCCCGTAAACCCCTTACTTTGTTAACTTCAAATTACAGAAGAATTAATAATAAAAAAAAAATCTCAAAGATTCAACAAAATGGAAAATATGATATGACTGCTTTCCCTTATGTAATTTTTTTTTCTTATATGAATCTTCTTCTTCTTCTTTTATTTTATTTTATGGAGTATATTTAGTGATTTTGGGAGGTGTCTGGGTTTGATCTTGGGTGTTTATGTACAACAACTAACTTTCATGTTAGTGTGGGGGGGGGGGGCCGCGCCCCGCCCGGG
>Ga0325404_1004603_pt1 | contig 14622 bp, 10 predicted proteins | sample PopdelMetagenome_18_FD_205664 | JGI IMG/M metagenome (GOLD analysis project Ga0325404, IMG submission 205664) | Populus deltoides microbial communities from Bellville, Georgia, United States - Xylem-Control-R1 | ecosystem: Host-associated > Plants > Phyllosphere > Stem > Wood/Secondary xylem... | reverse complement strand
TAATGGAATAATAAAAAATATTTTATATAAAATATTATTTATTTCATGATATAATAACAATAGTTAAATCTACAATATTTAAATTAAAAACCATCAATATTAATATATATTTTTAAAAATTATTTTATAACCTCAATTTTAAAAGTATTTTTAACCAAATACCTATTTTTTCAAACCAACCGCAACTAAAAGTACTTTTTATAAAAATATTTTTTTCAAACCACAAATACAACAGCTACCGCAATACCAAACACACTCTTAACTAAGGTGGAGTTAAGCATTGCAATTTAATTATAGTTTTATTTTTTTATTTTTAAATTATTATTATTTTGTGTTTTTAAATCATGTGTTTGTGTTAAAAATAAAATTTTAAAAATAAAAAAATATTATTCTAATATATTTTTAAATAAAAACATTTTAAAAAATAATATTTATCATGTTAGTAAACACACAAGTAATTTCATTTTATATTCTAAATAGAAATCCAATAAAATTACAAAACATCTGCAATTGTACCAGTTTAATATTCATGAGCTTTTGCAGAAGGCTTGCTGAATAAGTCTTGCAGCTAATGCGATTAAATTTGTTCATTTTTTTTTAATTTATGTTGGTATTCGGATTAGCTTACGTGTATCTCGATTAATTTTATGAGTTCTGAAATTAACGACCATGTAAATCTCTAATAATTCTGAGATTTATGAAACTCAAACTAGTAATCTTTAAAGAACAAACTTAGAATCTAACTAGTTAAACTATATCATTAAAGATTAAATTTATACCATCTTAGTTGCCAACACAATGGACCCGAAGTTACATCATAAAAGAATATAGTAAATGCTACTTTTTTTTTTCATTTCTGAAATGCTTTCGAGTATGAATTAAACTTTAATATCATCTAATAATTAGGAATGATGATATTCTATTTTATTGCTAAAAATGGTGTCATAAAAGTGTGAAGATTTCATCACGACCCATTTCATATGAAAAGACAAAATGCTAAGCTCATATTCGAATAATTTTTCCTAAGATTCCATCCCATGGAAAAATAGATAAGCCGTTCAGTGTATTTAATAGCCATTCACTTTGTAAGGTGCAAAAACTCCATGTCCATCTACAAGATCTAACTCTGATGATAAATAAATATATTCGTTTTAATAAATTTAATTAATAGAGAAATACTCTGTCGTTTTAACTTAAGAATATGTCTCTCAGTAAAAAAAACAATAAAAAATTAGCTAGATACTTTCGGTGTATTGCTACTCCACATGCACATAAAAATAGGATCTATGGATATTATCACAGGAGGTCTGTTTTTATACAAGTAAATGAACAAATGTTAGAAAAAAATATTAATTTAATATTTTTAAAATATTCATTTACACTTTTACTCTAAATATATTAAAATAATTTAAATATATAAAATCAGTGACTGTGTGTATTGTAAAAAGTACTTAAATAATTTCTTTACTAAAACTTTTTTTATAGTATTTAATATTGTAGTTGAGATTGTTTTTTAAAATATTTTTTATTTAAAAATATATTTTTAATATTAACATATAAAAATAATTACAAAATTAAAATTATTGCAAAACACAGAATAAAGAGTGAAAAACGGAACCTGAAACCACTTGATCTTGCACGCAACTGGTTATCACGTCTATTTGGCCCATTATTATAGTAGCGATCAAGGGTCCAGAAATCAAATCTGTTATCAAACTAAACCATAACCGTTAGATAACAGATGAAGCATTTGATGATTCCCTGATTCTCTCCCTTCCCTTTGATCAAGTCTCTTCCTTTCAAGCTCCTATTCAATCTGATCTCAAAACTCTCTAGTTACTAAAAAAGAGAAAGAAAAATCCCATTTTTTTTGCTCATTTCTTCATGTTTGAGACTGTAAAATTCCTTTCTTTATCACTCAAATGCATCTTTGACACCAAAAATGGAATCCCAATTAACCCAGATTAGAGAAGGTTGGTTTCTTTTCAATCTGGTAAGCTAATCCTCGATATCCTTTTTGTTATTTTTTCAACTGGGTATCTGGGATTTTCTTTTCTTTTTGGAATTGCATTATGAATTCAAGAGATGGGTTTTTACCTGATGAAGTTATTATTCAAGTTCTCGCTAGATTGCCTGTTAAGTCTTTGTTTAGAGCCAAAACTGTATGCAAACTTTGGTACAAATTATCATCAGACAAGTATTTTGTTCATCTATACAATGAAGTAGCAACTAAGAACTCAATGGTATTGGTAGAGGTTTCAGATTCACCAGAGTTGAAATCTAGCTTAATTTGTGCCGATAATTTAAGGGGTGTATCAGAACTTTCACTGGATTTCATGAAAGATAGGGTGAAAGTCAGGGCCTCATGTAATGGCCTGTTGTGTTGTTCTAGTATCCCTGATAAGGGTGTTTATTATGTTTGTAATCCGATGACCAGAGAGTTCAGGTTGCTTCCCAGGATTAGGGAGAGGCCTGTGACTAGGTTTTATCCTGATGGTGAGGCTACTCTTGTTGGTTTGGGTTGTAATTTATCAGTGCAGAAGTTTAATGTTGTGTTGGCTGGTTATCATCGGACTTTCGGTCATAGGCCAGATGGGACATTTATATGCATGGTATTTGATTCGGATACAAATAAATGGAGAAAGTTTGTATCCTTTCAAGATGATCGTTTTACACTCATGAATAGGAACCAGGTTGTTTTTGTCCATGGTTCGCTTCATTGGTTAACTAGTGGTTGTTCGTATATACTTTCACTTGATTTGAATTGTGATGTTTGGAGGAAGATTTCGTTGCCAGATGAGGTGATTTACAGGGCGGGGAATAGAGCGCATTTGTTGGAGTTGGATGGGTGCTTGTCTGTGATTCAGATATCAGAAGCATGGATGAAAATTTGGGCGATGAAGGACTATGAGAGTGAACAGTGGCATTTGGAGGATAGGGTGAGCTTGAGATGTATTAGGGGAATGGTACCTGGTATTTTCCCAATAAGCCAGACGAGAGAATATGTTTTCCTGGCAACGTATAAGCAGGTTTTGGTGTATCAGCGGAAGAGTAGAGTGTGGAAAGAGATGTATTCTGTGAAGAACAGTTCTCCACTGCCATTGTGGTTCTCAGCACATGCCTTCCGGACCTCAATCTTCTTGTGTAATTAAAAATGTGGTCTGTATTTGATCAAGTTTATGCGCAGAAATTTATAGGTTCCCGTATTTCCACATTATAATCAGGGTAAATATTCATGTTTTTTTATTCATGAACTATGTGATTTGTTATGGTGTTATCGCTTTGGCTTGGATCTTTTCCTTCATCATGAACAATTAGCAAGGTAAATTTTCTACTTGTTTATATGAACTGAGATGCCTGCGATGAGGCTCTTCTGAGACAATTGATTGCAGCTTTGCACTTGATTATACTTCTTTTGGGCTCTATTTCCCGTGGTGGCAATCATTTAACCTTTCAGTTCCGTTATTGGATGGCTATCAAAAAAACCTTTGTTTCTGCGTGTGTTTATGATTAGACTGACATGGGAATTCCTGCTTCTAGAACTGTCTCTCTGCGGGTGGCAAGAGAAATGCCTTTTGTGCATGTATATGAAGTATAGGAAATGGCTTCTCGTAGCTCCACCCTGAACTGCTTAGTATTGACTCTCTACACAACTTCTTTCCCTTCTTCTTCTTTCTCAAACTAAAATTTCGATTCAGAATGCGTTTGGTTTAGTCTAATCTGAATGCATATCGGAAGTGAGCAAATTTTACTTCACTTTGGCTTTGTGTTCCTAGCAGCCTACTCTAGTGATTTTCTTTTTTTCTTTTTCTCGATATTCTTGGCGGGGAATTTTCAATCTCGACACTGCAAATCCCGAACCCTCGGCTTGGAATCTTTAACCACTGATTGATTGATGCTTTATTGGCCACCTTTCTGCTAGGGAAGCATGGTTTCAGTTGGAGGAGATTTTAATATTTTATGCCTAGGAGATCTCAGCTGTGGGCATTCCGTATTTTAAGAAGGCCGATACTCCCATTTTCAGAAGACTGATAAATATTACTAGGAGAAGGCAGGGTGCAATTACCTTGCTCCTGGCTAGCCGTGTGACTTAGGACCTTCTCTGCATTGGCGCATGCATTATACGGATCCATGGCAGTGACTGGAGGATAGGCGGGCTTGGTAGAAAGCCGAAATGGAGTTTGGTAGGTCTCTTCTGTCAAATTGGGAGAGCGTTTGTTGAAATCTTTTCCCTTTTTTTTAAGAAAAGTTTGTTGAGATCTATCATCAACGCTGAGGCAATTTTTATTATGGTCATTGCGATAAGGTTGGGAGGCATAATTGATCAACTAGCTTCAAGGAGAAAAGTAAAATTATACGAAACATAAAAAAAATTATTTTCTATTGACACGTAAACTAGTTTAAAGATATTTTTATTATCAAATAAAAAAATAATGCAGTGGCTCCCAGGATGTTGGTTTCAAGAAGGTAGCAAGTTTGTTCCCATCTTGTTATTTTGAGTCTGAGTAAAAAATAAAGAGTGAAAAAAAAATCTCAGTGAAATTAATTTCCAGACCTGTACACCGAAAAGGAAAGGAGTGAAGGCATGTGGATAGGCACACCCCACGTGTGGTCGGTCCTGTATAAAACTCAACACAAATCTGATAGGCTCGTGGAAACAGCCCTATATGTACGTGGATGGTTTGTCTTGTTCCAACAATAATGTTTGTTTTTGTATTTTAAAAATATATTTAGTTTTTTTTATTTGTTTTAAATTTTTTTGAAATATTTTCATATCATTTTAATTTATAAATATTAAGAATAAATTTTAAAAAATTAAAAAAAATACTATTTTAATTTATTTTTTTAAAAATAAATATTTTAAAAAACAACTAATAACACAACACAACAACACCAAGTTTTAATAAATCCCTCCATCTCCTCTGTTGTGTCCCTAGACAATATAATCAACGTGGGTTTTTTTTCCTAGGAAAAAAAAAAACACAATCAATCAAATAAATTAAGTGTATTTGTTTTTCATTTAAAAAATATTTTTCAAATTTTTAATTTTTCAAATTTTTTTTATAATTCTGAATCAAATATGAAAATTAAATTTAAAAAAATTAAAAAATATATTATTTTAATAAATTAAAAAAATAAAAACATTTTAAAAAACAATTCCAATAAATGGCATTCCTGTGATATGCTGCTGCTGCTGCTCATTACAGTATTTGTCTTTTCCTTCTCTCGTTAGTTTAAAATGCACACACGCCAATGACGCCATGTGTGCTTGGCAACAGGACAACGCAAAAGATCCACTGCCTTCGAGCTCCTTAAAATCTACTTGTACTATATTTGTCAACAGAAGTAGAACTGTCTTGAAGCCTCCAATCTACGGGCTCAGGTTCACAACCTCCCCCTTCTGAGATACTACTGACCACTGATTTTTTTAAAAAAATATTTAATTTAGATATATTTATTTTTGCATTTTAAAAATATTTTAAAAAAGAATTAATTTTTTTTCTTTACTTCAAATTAATATTTTTTTATATTTTTAAATTATTTTAATGTACTGATATAAACCCTTTAAAAAACACCCATTTTAAAAATCTACTTTGTTGCTGTTTCGGCTTCTCACAACTGTTAATTGAACAGAGCATAAAACTCCAGAAAGGTATTATTGTTTTTATACATGGAGATAAATTTTTGACCCATAATCAAGCCGAAAACATTAGGTTTAAATACCCAGCACTCCGATTATGCTGAAGTATATATTTAATTCAGATTTAATGTCAATGAACTTCATCATATTATAACAATAGACAACCAAGTCAGATCAAATCCCATACCCAAATCATATCATATTAAGTACTGGTTTTTAATCTGATTTTTCAGCATCCATGGCTCTCATTATACTCCACACGTTAAAAGCAAAACCAAAGATTTTGCCTCGATTGGGTAGGAGACAACGTCCAGACACCAATTAATGCCCACTAACCTTAGACTGGACCAGCTTAATGCAAACTGTGATTAAATGTTTGCTGTATTGTATTGTATGGTAACCTCGTGAGAACCCGTGATAGTTTTTGTTTTTTATTCAATTATTAAAAAAAAAAGTAACTTTTTACATCAAATTTATATATAATTGTGTTTTAATTATTGATTTTATAAAAACTAAAATAATATATTTTTATTAATAAAAAATTGTTTTTTATTTATTTTATATGTAAAAATTTAATAAAACACATATTTTTAAAAATACTTTTTAAAAATCACAATTAAAAATATTTTCTATTAATCCTACTCTTTTCAACTACAGCCACAAAAACTACCTATAAAAATACCAAACCATGCTAGCCCTAGTACAAACCGAAAACATCCACACCTTGAGAGTTAACAGTGTATTTTCAATTGTGTTTTAACTTGATCCTTGTACCAGTGTTTTTTCCTAATTCATCCCTTGATTAAAACTAGCAATTCGATATTTCCGCTGACTAGCGTAAAAAAATTAATAAAGTATGTTGATGATATTTAAGAACTAAAAGACTGAACTATTTTGGTTTTGGACAGTTAAGCAGGAGATGATTGTAAAACTAAAGGATCAAATTAATAAAATATGGGAATATAGGGACCAAACAACACCATTGACCCCATCAATGGATGAAGATGACGATACTTATGAGAAAAAACAGCTCCGTCATGTTTCATTCACAAAATCTAACAATATCACTACTGCACACACACACAGAAACAGCCTTATTTCCTCTATTTGTTTTTCAATCAGAAGAAGTCAAGCTAAGAAAATAAATAACGAACTGGTTTTCTTAGTTTTATTTTCATTAAATGCTCATATACTTCTCAGTTTTAGGGCTTTTTTCTCACTAACAAACTCTATTTTGTCTTCTGGGTCCGACTTTTCTCTCTTTGTAAGCTGTGGACTTGAGGGTTTGCTGCTAAAGGTACGCCCTTTACTACTGATCGGATCATCTTTTTGTCGTGTTATTTTTAAAGTTCTCATTTTTCTTAACATCGTTGAGGATAGTAGGCTACTGGGTTTCTTGCTTTTGTTAAATTTGTGGGTTTGGCTCTCTAGTGGGTGTTCATTTTTTTCCCTTGATTTTCAGTTGAAGTCACCAAATTTGTTTGTTCTTTGAATTCTAGGTTTCTTTTTTCTTCTTCTTTAAGTTTTTGATGATGTTTGCATCTGAAATTCTTGGAATGTTTTTTTTTGGCTTGATTTCAATCTCCCACATGCGGGGCGTGTTACCGTTTCTGTCATTAGATCTCATTTTGTTGGTGATAGTAGCCTGTGTGCAAGGTTAATGTTATTGCTAGTTTTCTTGTTAAGCTCAAAGGGTTTTTTGTTGCCTGTTGTGGTTCTGTTTCCCTGTTTCTAAAGTCGATTGGGGTTTCCTTTCATGCAACACAAATCTACAACCACATTCACCTGTTTGAGCAAAATTCCCATTGTAGTTTGGGGGAGAAACTTTTAGAAAGTAGAAAATTTGGACTTGCAAAGATAAAAGATTCTTTTGCATGTGCTTTTCATTGATGTATAAATATTTTAAGTGTTAGAGATATTTTGTGATGCTGTTTGGATTTTGCATCATCTAATTTTTTGGTGTTGAGATATTTGCTAGAAGCTTTTGTTGCCTTTTCTTGTATTAAGCAAGGCATAAAAAGTTCGCAGACTTAACTTTTCATGTTCCTTGGTGACAGGATATGGTTTTCATGTGTGAGGAATCTTGAATTTTATGCTGTATTTGATAGAACTAGAAATGTTTTGAGCCAACTTTCTCTCTAACAAGTGCTTCGTAAATAAACTACCATGGCTCGGAAAGGTAATCAGCATAGGAATGGGGTGGACCGCCATTCATCAAATCACAAGAAAAATGTTTCAGATTCAGATAATAATGGACGTGGAAAAGGAAGTGAAATGAAGGTTTACCCTGGAGAGGAACTCCCCAATGGCAACCAGCCAAGTAATCCTACAGATAGAGCGAGGAAAACAGCCCATGCTGAGGGTGAGGACAATCTTATGAAAAACTCTGGAGATTTTCAGAGAAAAGAGAATCAAGAGGTACATGAAGTGCTGGATGTTGAGGAGCCCGCCTCTTCTATGACCAATTCAATGGACTGTGGCAGTCCTTCGGTGGAAACTCCTGGTGTAACACAAGACAATGGAAAATTACCTGTCAGTGAAAGTGGCCCAGAGCATGCAAAAAGTGGACTGGGTCACTTGTTGAATGGTCTGCATCTGAAAAATATGATGGAAAATATGGATATGGTGGTTGGAAACTTGAGGGCATCAGCTTTGTCCATGTTGAAGGTGGCAGGTGAGTGGCTGGAGAGGCAGGAGCAACCTATTGTTTCTCTAAAAACCAATATATTTGCTTCTCGTGATTATGTTAAAATGAAGGTTGCAAAAGCATATCCTGTTGTTTTAAAATGGCTCTTGCAATTTGGGAACATTGTGCTTCTTTTGTCAATGGTATGGCTGGACTGTACTCTCAGAGGCATGGATTCCTTTTTACGGCTGGGGACAACATCCTTTTTTTCAGTCATTTGGTGTAGTATTCTGTCAGTTATTGCAATGGTTGGAATATCCAAAATTCTTATCATCCTGGTAAGCTTGGTTTATGCTTTCATCTAGACACTTGTTAGAATCCTTCCTATGCATCTTTATACCTATTCCTTTTAAAACCAAACCAGTCAATTGCTGTTAAATTTGTTAAGTTGTTAGTTTCTTTCTGTTATATTTTTAAAAGCCTTAAATTCTTAGACTATTGTCATATTCTCTTTGTAATGTTGTAATTGTATGGAATTTTGCATCACTTTGTTGTTGAATGTTGCATTGTTGCACTTCCCTGCTACCTCCTCAAGGTGTTTTCCATTGTCATTTTTTTTCAGTTTAACTGTCATTTATATGCATGGTTGTGATCTGTTTCAAATGTTGAATTACTCAGGCCATAGCTGCATTTGTGGGGGTTTTCATAGGTCTCATCCTTGGACTTTTGATAGTTGCCATTTCTGGACTGGTTTTCCTGTGGTTTTATGGAAGCTTCTGGACAACAGTATTTGTTATTATCATCAGTGGTAATTCCTTTTTCCCTTTGTTGACATTTAGCACCTCATTGTCTGGATATATTTGTCAAAACATATTGAGTTTTATTTCCATTATCATCCAGGCTTGGCATTCATGTTCAGCCAGGAACGTCTCACACTTTTGATCATCACTATATATTCCACATACTGTGTGTGGTCATATGCTGGATGGCTTGGTTTACTTTTGGCTTTGAATCTATCATTTATCTCAAGTGATATTCTGATATACATCCTAAAGAATAACATCAACCGACAGAGCAGATCTGGTAGAACCTCTGAACATTCTGCAGGAATGGAAGGTCGTCCAGGCTTCTTCAACGAGGACTCCTTTCATGCTTCATCCTTTGAGACTGGCCCGGGTTTTTCAGCAGATCGTAGCCCGGGAGTACCTTCAACCAGTGGGGCTGATTCCGAGTTGACTTCCGAAGAGGAAGTTGTTCGGTTATTGAACTGTACCGATCACTACTCTGCATTGGGTTTGTCCCGATACGAAAACATGGATGTTTCTGTTTTGAAGAGAGAGTATAGGAAGAAGGTAATGCCATTATTTGTCAGCTCACACACTTCATAATAACTATTATGCCATTCTGTTGCAAGTTTTAAAACCTTAACTATATGTATAGTCAGTGAATAAACATCCATGTTTTGTCACTCTGTAATGACTTGATAGATACGTTTCTTCAGCTGGTCACCCTTTAATTAGCACCAAATTAGATTTTCCTTTATGGAGTTTAAAGACAGACCCTGTAAACATGCATGATAACTTCTTGTAATCAAATGAAAAGAGAAAACTGAAAATTGCTTGTATATATCACTTCAGACCTTTTGAATTGGTTATCAGGCCATGCTGGTTCATCCTGACAAGAACATGGGCAATGAGAAGGCTGCAGAAGCTTTTAAGAAACTTCAAAATGCATACGAGGTAAATTTGTTTGCTTGGCCTGGTTTATTGCATGAAATAAAAGCACTTAGCATTGGATTCATAATCTGACTATATTGTTCTTATAATGTCTTTTTTAGGTGTTACTTGATTCCTTGAAGCGAAAAGCATATGATGATGAATTGAGAAGGGAAGACTTGCTGAACTATTTCCGTAGTTTCCAAAGCACTTCACAAAAGGTTTGCATACATAATTTCTGTTCCTTTTGTTTTGTGCTACTCTTGATAGCTGACCTTGAATTATTCTCCTATGCATCCACTTTGTATTGGTACCAGCTCAGTGGTTTATTTCTCTGCCTACTTCATTTTTTTTGTAGCTTGTTTTGCTTCAAAGCATTGCTGTGTGTTTGAAAAGTCAAAAATCACATCTTTTTTATTTGGACTTGTGTAACTTTCAGCCATTGGTCATTCCACAAATGTAACTGGAAGGGAATAAATCTAGTCCATGGTTTTGGAGTTCTCATTGATTGTGAAACCTATGTTGAAAAGAGTGACATATGACACCTTTGGCGAAACCGTCACTCATCTGGCATTTCCTTGTTCCCTATTTGCTCCCATAAGCACATTGAACTGTCTGAAATGTTTTAGAGCATTATATTCTCATATGCTCGGTCCTATGTATTGCAAGGAAGCAATATCTAGATAATCTCTATGCAGCCCTTCACTTGGTCTTGGGCAATAATTTCCTTCTCTGAATTATACGAATCCGTTCAAATAACCTAGGCTGATAATTTGATTGATTGACCAGAATGGAGAGCATGGTCTTTTTGCCTCTGGGTTTGCACGTTCAGAGGTTGATGGTGACGACCCTTTTGGAGAATCAAGGCGAATAGCTTGCAAAAGGTGTGGCAACTTTCATCTTTGGATATATACCAAGAAATCAAAATTGCAAGCAAGATGGTGCCAGGTTTTTTATATTCCCCCCGAACATTTCTTTTCTTGATTCTCATTTGTTTACAAAAGTTTGTATTCAGCTGATTACCATAGTTCCAGACTTGCTCCTTCCAAATGGGATGGTGGTGTTTTTTTTTTAAATTTTGGGCTTTTTACTTTGAAGGACTGCCAAGATTTTCATCAAGCAAAAGATGGAGATGGATGGGTTGAGCAATCTTCACAACCCTTCCTTTTTGGATTACTGCAGAAGGTATGTGCAATTGGTCAGAATTTTGTTTGTGGAAAAGGACAATATAAAATTCTCTTGTATGTGATATATATAGAAATGATCATTTTGTTCAGTATATTGGAGTATGATCTGGCTTTCTCACATAAAATTATTTTCAACAGGTTGATGTTCCCACTGCATATGTTTGTGCAGATAGCAAGATATATGATGCCACTGACTGGTATATTTGTCAGGTAAATCAATTTCCTATTGGTATCTGAAAGTTTTGAACATATCTTGAATACAATTTCTCCTGATATCTTGAACATACTCCTAGGTTATCTGACAAGGAAATATAAAACAATTTAGGAAAAATTAGTGATCAGGGATGACTGAAGGGTTGCTGGTGTCTGTTGACTTTATTTAGATGCTATTCAACGAATCCAATGGAGCAAGTAACATCAAGTTAATTGGAATGGCATAGTAGAATAGGAGAGAATAATTTAGCAGGCATTTGCAACTGCTTGCCCTCCTTCACTAATTTCTTGGTGGTGTGACTGAGTTATACTATCAACTTGCAGTGATGTGTTTGTTAAACTGTTTGATATTGTTTCTTCAAATGCCATTTCCACGATCATGAGATTATTTGAATTCAATTTAAAGTTATTTTATGGCAAAATATACAAGTGGCATTACTTTTAACGCAAAATGCTTGTATATCCTCTCACATAGGGACTGGGATTGAATGTTCATGATGTTGAATTTGGTGCAGGGAATGAGATGCCCAGCCAACAGTCACAAGCCAAGTTTTCATGTAAACACCAGTGTGACCTCCAAACACAATACCAGCAAAGGACCAAGTTCAGGACAAAGAAGTGGTCGGATGCCAGCACCCAATATGGAGGAAACCATGACAGAAGAAGAATTCTTTGAGTGGTTACAGAATGCAGTGCAAGCAGGCGTGTTCAACAACCACAGTGCTGGTACCTCTACTGAGAGCCCATCAGCCAAGGCTGGAAATGGTAAGAGCAGTGGAGGTGGCAGTAGTAGTGGCAATAAAAGGAAGAAAAAAGGGAAGAAGCAGTGGTGAAAGTTAGATATTCTTACATCCATGATACCTCAAGTCTTGTAAGCATTTTGTGACCCTATAAAGAGGGCTAATAGGCTTCAATCTTCAAGAGAGGTCTGTGATCTTTACTAATTTGAATGAAGGCCTGGGGAAAAGGTTTCAAGTCCATTGAGTTGGATGCTGCATGAGTAAAAATGGTTTTAAGCCTGCATCAAATTTCGTATATTGCTGCGATGTTTATTTACCTTGGGTTTTCTCTCTGTTGGAAATCAGATGAGGATCACATCAAACAAATAGATTGCCAGCAAGAATGGCAGTGACACTCAACACAGCTTTTACTACCACTGTACAAGGCTTCAGCTATATGCTTAAGTATTTGTTCGAGTAAACAGGCAGGCTCCAGCGGACGTTGTTAGCGAGTTAATTAAGGGGATAGATAAAGAAAATGTATTTTCAAAATAAAGGAAAAGGAAAAAGAAAAGTTTTAAATTAGAATAAATCATATCAAAATTATTAACTAACAATTGAAAAAAGTTTATGTTGATTCGTACTTCCGTGCTAATCTATGCCGATTATCTCTGATTTTTTTTTTTCTTTTCTGGTAAGAATGCGTCGGATTAAAGTACTTAACGTTAACACACACACCAGCTTTTTTCTTGCCGAAATTTTAAGAGTTTTTAGCGTATTCCATACAAAATTGTGATGCATTTACTAACTATAAATATTTTATTAATATTATTGTTTTTTAAATTGTTTTTTATATTAAAATATATTAAAATAATATTTTATAATTTAAAATATAAAAAAGTTAACTTTTAAACAAATAAAAAAAATAATTTTTTAAAAACATGAGTTAATACGCGTTTCTAAACAAGCTCTCACGGCACATTACACCCCAAAACATAACCTTACTTAGTATTGCCTCGATTTCAATCATAACTTTTCAAGTAATAATAAATGTAAATGCAGAACGATATAATTTGCCTGCAACATTTTTCAAATCATTTATCAAAAAAGAAAGAAAAAACACTTTTCAATTTAGCTGGGAAGCTAGCTTATTCTTTTAATTTGGGTTCCAGTGAAACCCTGTATGAAAAAGCTAAAATTATGTTTATGTAGAAGTGCTTCTCCCGGATGAATCCCTTGATCTTATTCAATGATCATGCACAGGATCTTTTTTATTTTATTTTTCTTCCGCTTAAAAGACAATCAATTAAAAAAATTAATTTAAAATAAAATATTTAAAAAAAAACATGATTTTATTCTCATTCCCAACAATATCTTAATTGTTTTCTTAAATCACACGAAGGAAACCTATTTAGTTGATTTTTGTGATAAGAAAAATAAGTTACTCGTGACAAGAAGTAGCGTACGATTCCATAACAATAAATAAATCTAGTAATAAACTGTTGTAGACATCAAATCCACCCACCTGTCAATTCAATCTTTTAGCATCATACACTTGTTTAGAATCGGAGCCTAAAGAGTACGACCATTAGTATCATCACCAAGTAGCAAAGAAAATCAAACTCAACAGAATAAGAACCATAACACTATGTACTTCTACCACCATAGCTATTCTTCTTGCTTCTCTAACCCTCCTTTTAGTTCCAGCTTCTTATTCGTCTCCACTCATTACATAGAAATCTAGAGACTTTCTAGTCCCGCAATCAAACACTGATCTTCTTGAATTTCCTTTAAATTTAGGGTACCTTGAGGCTGAGTTTTTTCTGTATGGCACCTGTCAATTCAATCTTTTGGCATCATACACTTGTTCAGAATTAAAGCCTAAAGAGTACAACCATTAGTATCGTCACCAGGTAGCAAAGAAAATCGAACTCAACAGAACAAAAACCATAACACCATCTACTTCTACCACCATAGTTATTCTTCTTGCTTCTCTGATCCTCCTTTTAGTTCTAGCTTCTTATTCGTTTCCACTCATTACATAGAAATCTAGAGATTTTCTGGTTTCGCAATCAGACACTGATCTTTTTGAATTTCCTTTAAATTTAGAGTACCTTGAGGCTGAGTTCCTTCTGTATGGATTTTTAGGTTAAGGATTGGACAAATTTGCTCCAAATTTAAGCAGGAGAGGACCACCACCTTTAGGTGCTATGCTAGGGTGGCTAATCTTGACCCTTTTACTAGAGATGTCATCATTCAGTTTGCATGGCAAGAATTGGGACACTTGATGTCTGACATTAATTCATCTTTTGGTTTAGTAGTCGATCCAAATTATGACTGTATACTAATGATGCAGAGCAATGAAGAACGCTTTGCAGGGATTCCCAAGGCCATTGCTGGACTTGAGTCCAAAATCATTAGCAATAACCATGGATGCTGCTCTTGGGAGAGCATTGTCTCCATCCTTCGACCCTTATGCCTCTTCACTTCACTATCTCATTGCATCCCATGTCATTCCTTA
>Ga0325404_1004600_pt1 | contig 14628 bp, 7 predicted proteins | sample PopdelMetagenome_18_FD_205664 | JGI IMG/M metagenome (GOLD analysis project Ga0325404, IMG submission 205664) | Populus deltoides microbial communities from Bellville, Georgia, United States - Xylem-Control-R1 | ecosystem: Host-associated > Plants > Phyllosphere > Stem > Wood/Secondary xylem... | reverse complement strand
TATATATATATATATATATATATATAATTTTTTGTTATTGCGTGCTTTTAATTATTAACAATAATTGCCTGGGTGGGTTCTAACGTTTTAGTTTAGGGGAAAATATCTTCTGAGTGGTTGTTTTCTTATAGTAGTAACAATTTTGTGCGTGCTTAGATTGTTGTTGTGATTTTTTATTTTTTATATATATTTAGTGCGAATTTAATGGAATCTCCTAGAGGACAACATATATACCAAACCGTGGAAGTGAGTGTGAGCATAAAAAATTGCGAAAAGCTATCATCACTTGTAAAATTAGACTCCATCATCGTCAACTTTGTATAGGGAACTTTGAGGACTACTGGATTTGTACAGAGTCCATAGTTTTTGAGTCTAGCCCTGTTTTCATATGGTATAGTATATGACTTGTAGAGCATGGCTGACATTTGGAGATGGTGGATGCTGAAGTGAGAATCGGTATTGAATATAATGTGCATTGGTTCTGCCGATGTCTTCGCATAATTTTCAGTATACTTTGGCTCTACCTTTAAGCTCAGTTATTGCAGCATACAAGCTTGTACTGGTTTGATTTTAAATCAAGAGTTGTATATTTTCGAGGTTTGTAGAGTTATTTTGAGGGTACCAGATTGTGCAATTTCTTATCCAAAGGATGATAGTTTTATGGACCCACTTTTTCCACATCATCTGAAATTTGGCCTTTGCTGAAGGTTAGGGAATTATGATTAGAACACATCAGACCACTTCAGCGATACAAAATTGCTTTTAAAAAATGTGGAAGATGGAAGATTGAATTGCACCGTCACAATTGAAATGTTGTTTACCAACAACTTACGATTCTTCATACAATTCAAGTGGCATCATGTAGGCTGAACTTGTCTTATCAAGCAAGACTACTTGTGCATTATTATCCCTTGAATATTCATGACCAAAGTTAAACCATTTTTGACATTATCCTTGATTGGAAGCGTAAAGAGATCAGTAATAAATGTCATTTTGTGCACTTATGACTGGGAATATTCATAGTTGGTAATCAATTAGTGGGTTTAAAAGGCATTGAATCTGAAAAAAGAAATGTCGTGGTCATCTTTCCCTGGTCATAATCCAATGCAGGTATTCTTGCAAGACATGATGAGGATTGTATGATGCTCTCATCATGTGCTTGTTTGTGCTGTCAATTTCTTTGAATGAATTTTATGATTTAGCTATGAGAAGAGGTTCATAGTAGATTTTTACGTTATTGTTTTTCTGGAATATTATTATAGTATTTGGCATGGTCTTATTTTCTTGACAAACAGGACTCAGTTTATTTTCATTTTGTTTTTGGTTAACCAGATTGCTATTCTGATCTTATGAACTAAACTAGAGAGAGTCTTGATCCTTTATTGTATCAGATCTTAGGTGCTTTCTGTTTGTGAACAATAGAAAGCACTCCTTTTCTTTTTATATCTTTGAATTTACTCAAAGTACATGTGCATGAGTGAATGGTTCTGTCTCCTCTTTGGTGCGAGTTTGGGCAGCTGAAGAATGCTCTTCTCCTCTTTTTTCTCCTCCTAATTCTTCTCCTCTCTTTTGTTTTGTTTTGTTCTTCATTCTTTTCTGGAAAAAAGCCTTTCTTTTCATTCTATAATCACAACTCTCTTTTTTATGACCTTATACAAATGCGTAAAATGACATGCACAACTGCACTCACACACCAAATCACTAATGTAAACAATACCACATTGACCAATGGAAGTGTATAGATGGAAACATGAGATGGCCTTTCTACAGTGAGTTTGAAGGAGGAAAGAAGGAACTTATACTTGACGCATGCATGACATGTTAAATCATTATGGATTTCACAATCGAAATAATAGACTTTGGGTGTTTTGGTCTTAGAAAATTTAGGGGGCCTCGTATGTTAGAGACAGAGAGGGACCAATTCCATGAAGGAAGAGAAAAATTATAGATGTACACTAGTTGTTGATAATTTTAGGTTGAATGTCTTGTGTGTTGTCATTGCATCCATGTCAATGTAATAGGTAAAAGGGTAGCAGCAGGTAGGGAATGAAACGACATTAGTCTTTCCATTTCTTGTTATAAAATTGTAACTACTGGTTTTTATTGTTGTTGATAGTTTTTGTTTAATTTAACATGCTTGGTACCTTCATAGCTTCAGTAATAGATTTTGGGTCTGCCCTTTTTCAATATATAATGAGGCCCCACCCTGAAGCTTTAGGAGCGCAACATGATTTCTTAACATCATGGCATCTGTATTTGCAGGGAGATCGCGAAACATCTTTCTCTTCCACCAGTTAAGCTGCACTGCAGCATGCTTGCTGAGGATGCCATCAAGGCCGCTGTGAAGGATTATCAAACCAAGCGTGCAAAATCAAATGTTGATTCAGATGCGGAACCTGCTGTGCAGGCTGCTAAAGCTTGATGATGTGCATGAGTGAATGATGATGAAAATATCTACAGACGAATCTCAATGGTTATCCAGTAGTTGTAATAAGAGATTGCACCTGGTCTAAAGATGTTTTGCTTTGGGTTCATGTCCTTCCCAAATGACACTTGTGAATCTGACGAGTGGATGCGGTAGTGGCAGCGTGATGCTGTTGTGTTTTCACTCGTATAAGGTGTGTATGTTCCTTGTATAAAAATATTTCCTTAGCTATCATTCTTGTTTGTGGTTGGTTGATTGGTTGGTAGAATTGATCAATTGGATTATGCTCCTCATTCAAGCACTGTTCTGCAGCGATCAGCATTTATTGTTTATCACTGATTTTAATTTTAGTTTTAAATCCCGGCACAGTTTGTCTTTATATGGATGCCTATGATGCATGGAATTATTGAAGCATTGTGTTTGGCTAGCTTGTGAGTTTTCATAGCAATAGTTTGCTCGACGATTTAACTATGTTTAATATTACTAGTTTTTCAATAACTAGTTTAAACTATGCTAAGTTCATATATTTTTGTTATGAGATTTCTAAAAGATAATTTTAAATAATCATATGAAAGCTTCACTTTTTTTTCCCAAAAATAACAAAGAAATGAGGAGAATATTTTTTTATTATTATTTTTCTTGCAATGTAAGTCAACAAGTGTTTCAATTACAATTACAAAAAGAACTATGTTGTTGAAATATGATAAACCAAAATCTAAAATTGTTTTTTGATCTTTTTTAATTACTTTATTTTTAGTAATATTTATAACTGAACTTTAAAAAAAAATAAAACTCCAAAGAAATAAAATAAGCATTTTTATTTTGTTAAAAATTAATTTTTTTAAATGTTTTGGATCGTTTTAATGTGTTGATCTAAAAATAATTTTAAAAAAATAAAAAAATATATTATTTTGATGCATTTCAGTATGAAAGGTATTTTGAAAAGCAACTGTAACTACACTCTCAAACATGTACCACGTTACCAAAATGTTTGGTTGAAGAATTTTTTATTTATTTATTTGGATTTTTAATTTTTTTTCTTTTAATTACATCATCTTGAGTCAAATTGAGGTCAATTTCTTCTTTTATGTTTGAAAAAAATATGAAATGAAAAGATAGAGAATCAAAATAAATAAAAAGATAAGAAAAATAGCTTCTCTTATTTTTTTAAAAAAAATATGAAATTAAAAGATAGAGAATTAAAATAAAAAAAAGATAAGAAAAATAGGTGGCAACGTTGAATTTCATTTAAAAAGTTCAGTTTGGTCCCTTTAATTTTTAGTTTATAAATAATTGGTTCTTTTAGTTATTGAAAATTCAATTTCCAAACAATATTTTATTTTTCTGATATTTCAGTTCTCGGTTTGATAGAGGAAAAAAAAGTTGTTGAATTCCGTGTAGATAAAGAAAATCATTGTAGACATTGATTTTAACCACCAAAACAGTTAATCTTGGTGTCAATAAGTTCTATTCGAGGAAGAAAATTTTTATCCAATTTGATTTTATGTTTTTTTGACCTTTTGGGTTCTTTAGGTTGATAAATTGGTTTTCATTGTTAAAATGGGTTGGAAAATGGGCTTTTAGGGCAAAAAATACTCTACCTTGATTTTTTAGGCAGCATAGTAGTGGTCCAAATCTGAGTAGACAAATGACATGTTATCTTTCTCAACAAAAAACGTTGTATGATTTTTTTTTTGAGAAAATAAAACGCCCACCCTTTAAAGATATAAAAATAAAACAAGTTCTCAGTGCGTGCGAGCTTGCGTTGAATGGCTCACACACCTAGGGTATTTCTTTTAAAAGCCCAAACACACTAGGCCAACAGACCAATGTGTTTAGGTTTTTTTTTCTATGTTTTATTTTTAAAATTTTGTTATTTTATATTTTAGTAAGAAAAAAAATTAAGAAAAAAATTATTAAACCTGGTTGAATCCATAACTTTGATCGCAGGTTTAACAGGTTAAACTACAACATATAGGTTGATCTAATATGTTGCCTTAATATTTTTTAATAAAATATGCCACACACAAACTAGGCCTTTTTTGAAAACTAAATTAGAGATTTAATGTAGAGTCAGGGACCAAAAAAAATATCTAGTGTGTTAGCCACACATAAACACCATTTTCTAGCGATGAGTAAGGCTCACTCCAGTATTTGATAGGGGTATTTTTTATGTCTATAGCTTCATATCACATATATGATATTTTTTACTCGACAAATATTGTAATCAGAGTCTCTATAGAGCTCCGACAACTTGTTTCTTTTTTCTCTTTCTCAATGAATCTCAACACCATCCCTTTTTATTTCATGCCAGATTAGGCCATTTAGCCTAACAGTTGCTTGGTTGGGTTTCTTTTTCTCTTTCATTTCTTTTACTTTTCTCTTCCTTTTTTTTTTCTTCTTCTTTCCAATCCAGTTGGGTCATTTGACCTAACATGCTACTTGGTTTTGGCTTTTCCTTTTTTTTCTTTCCTTTAATTCTTTCTTTCTCTTTTTTTTTTTATTGAACTATCTGGTTAGGCTTTTATTGTTTTTTTTCTCTCCTTTTTTTCTTTCTTTATTTCCTCTCCAAGTAAGGCCATGACGCTTAATTGCCGCCTAGATGGACAATAATATAAGTTTAAATGCAAAGAGTAGGAAAATAAAGTCTCATGTCATTCATTGTGCAAACCCCAATAATGAATTATAGATCCAAAAAACACAAATCTTTATTTAAAGAAAGAAAATCAAATATCTTCCTAAACTAAATGTCTTCCTTGAGATAAAAAAAAATGTGAGAAGATAATAAGGAAAGTATATGACATGCTGCTATATAATCTTCACTTGATGTATGTTTTTCATCCCAATCAAAGTCTAATTTAAGTCTTTTCTTGTTTAGTCTATCACTTTCACATCATTTGCACTTTAAGTCTTAAATTTTTTTTATTCTAAAATTTCATCTTCTTCGAACTTGATCCTATTTTCCATCTATAATTATTGATCACATATAAAATCAATATGAGAATTTAACTCTTTTTTATTGTTGTAATTTTGAAAATCTCTTTCTCTTTTGATTTCATATTGATGGTGGCTTCATGAAACTTGACCTATATGGCATTAGGTTGACCTTTCCATATATTTACAAGTAATGAGTTTCTCTTTTTTTGATGCATTGCTCAAATTTTAGCTCAAATATTGGTGTTGTGATAGGTAATAAATCTACGTCTTTAAAGAAATCCTCCATCATATTCATCAAAAGAGTAGGATCAACATTTGATTAAAACAATAAGGATTGTAAATCTTTAAGATATATTTCCTTCCTCAATAATAAGGTAGATAAGCAAGGTGAATGTGTGCCAAAAACTTAAAAAATCATTTTTTTTCATCATTTGTGCGAGGTCAATGGCAATGTGGATAAGGAATTGTAGCCTATAAAAATCTATGGATTAAAAAGAACCATATAGAAATCTAACACAATCTAACGTTAGGCTTCAAATATTAATAATATGCATTCAAACCGCCATAAAACCTTCTAATGATGGGATAAGAAGTGTAATTTTCAATGTTGGCATAAATCCTATAAAGAAAGTGCAGTGCAACCTAAGCATAGAGGTAATGCTCAAGAAAATTAGTATGTGCACCCTTAAACTCTATACCACCATTTAAGAGATTAAAAGTTTGAGACAAACCTTGATATACTGCTAAGACAAAAGAATCAAGTTATAAGTGATATTTGCTACTATTTTTCAAGCAGCTTTAAATGTACTAATATAAATGAAATATTTATTTTAGACAAACACAAATTGATGAAGTTAGAGAGATAAATAAGAAACGAATTTCAACTTATCATGATCTTCAAGTGTCTAATCATTAGCTAAGTATTTGAATGGATTCCCTTTTCATTGACCCTTTTAGCTTCTTTATGTTGTGAAAAATGCCTTGAAAATGCCTTTTTATGTGACGAGACTTTATTTGCTCTTATACATCAAATTTTGGCTATAAAATGGGCTTATACTCTTATGATAAATAAGGGATTGGTGCAAATAATGCACGTTAATACCAGAAATTAAGCCAATTCACTTGAAAAGTCCTACCACAATCTTTTTTTGTGCAATTAAAATAAAATCTCAAAATAAATAGAGACAAATCTTAAGTGATGAGGATTTACTTTCAATATATGAAAACTCCTTAAAACTAGAGAAAAATTCTTCATAATACTCTCCTATGAGAGATAAATTAGTGATGCTATAATGTTTCAAAACAAAATCCTTATTTCTCTTTGAAAAGTCAAAAATATGTTCTTGTCATGACATTTATCTTCAATTAGTGCTCGATACATGTTTTTGGCAACTAATAGTCAAAAGTAACTAAGTGGATTGCATATATCAACTCCTTATTATTCCTCTTTCAATGTTTACTAAATGTCTAAAAGTCAATCTTAAAATCCTTTAAGATATTGTATTTTACCTCATATGTCAAGTTTGGTTTTCTATTTTACCTTTCTCCTATTAATCAAGTCCATAGTGATTATTATTGTGATATAAATAAGCGTATAAAGAATGTTGATGATCTAGAATAGTAACATTAATAAAAGCTATTTGTTTTTATGATGGCTACTCACTAATGACCTCTACATCTAGTTTTATTAAAGGTGTTAGACTTTTAACACTACAAAGACTGGTCATTGATTCTTAAAAACAAGTTTGACAAGTTTGAGTTGTTATATTTTATCATTATGATTTAATAATAGTAATTTATTCTTGTGATGACTATTTAATGATGACCTCGATATCTAGTTCTGTTAAAATAGTTAAACCTTTGACACTACAAGGACTAATAATTGATTCTTAAACAACAAGTCTAAGTTGCTCTGTTTTACTATTATGACTCGATAAAAGTCATTTGTTCCTATAATGACTACTCACTAATAACCATCATGTCTAGTTCTGTTAAAGGAGTTACACCTCTAACACTACAAGGACCAGTCATTGATTCCTTAACAAGTTTGAGCTACTCTGTTTTACTATTATGATGGTATTTTAATTCATTGTCCAAAAACAAAATGTTTACTCTTCTTGCTAGGATCTTTAGAGATAGGATTCCATCCATTAAATAGACACCAGAGCTTGATAACTAGGTTATCAGAATAGTAAGGTGACTATTATAAATAGTTATAATATAGATGTGTTTTTTAATAAAAAAAAATTATTTTTAATTCTCACTAAATGAATACATTTTCTATTTTATATTAAAAAAAGTAAAATTACAGAACGAGAAGAAAATTATTAATAAAAAGAAAAATATTTTTCTATTACTTAAACAAGCCTTTTATTTTAAAGCTTTTCATTTTTTTTAGTTTCTTTTTTCTTTTGAAATTTTTAATCTCTATGTCAACCATTTTTTTAATTATTATATTTCTATCTACTACCATTACAATAATAATTAAGCTAGAATTATCTACATAACTAAACTTACAACTATAACACAATATTTAAACTATATTAATCTTGTTATTTTCACAAATAAATTTTCAATTGTGCTATTTTGGCTAAATATTTTAGCTGTTGTTCTAATTTAAAAAATTGTTTTTTAATTCAATTGGTCGTGCATATACGACTTGCATAGTTGATTACGTTAGTAAGACCTATGCATCTCAACAAAAACTATGTTATTTTCATAAATAAGTTTTCAGTTGTGTTATTTGACAAATTCTTTTTGTCACTGTGCTAATTAAAAAAAAAACTTGAAAATAGAGTTTATCTCATAGTTATTACAGTTAGCTGGACTGACAGATTGACCCAATACATTCATGTTTCGAAACATGATTTAGGTTGAGTTTTAATTTGAATTGGTTTTGACATTAACTTGGTTAAACTCTAGTAACTTGATAGGTTGACCTAGCCTAACCTAGTCCAAATCCAATTGGGGAAAAAACTAGTTTTTTCCTAAAAAAAAAACTCTAAAACAATGTTATTTTGGATAAAAATGATAAATCGAGGTCAACCTAGTAACCCACAAATTGATTTGATAATCTAAAAACTCAAACTCTTTTCTGTGTTAATTCTTAAACAATATCTAATAATTATGATTTTGTTTAGACGTTGATTGATAGTCATTATCACAGGAAAAGAGAAGAAGCGTAAAAGGATTGCATGAGTTTTTCTTTCTTACTCAAACCATTTTGTTTTAAAAAAATGGTCATGTTGTGAAAAGTGAGTAAGTCGTCCAAGATATGGAGTCCTCGTGCATTTAGAAGGTGTTTTAGATTGTGGTGTAGAGTACTTTTCAAAATAGCTTTTCAGTTGAAAATGCATTAAAATGGTTGTTTTATATATATATACACACACACACATCAACACATCAAAATCATCAGAAAACACTAAAAAAACATAAATTTAATTTTTTTTCAAGATAAAAGCACTTATAAAAAGCACCTAAAAGCAAAAGCAAAAGTTATGTCAAACACTCCTTTATAACCTCAAGGGAGGTCATATATGTAATATATTATTAAAAAAAATCAAGATTAATTCATTTATTTCACTATAAGTAAATCTCTTACAAATACCCTTATTACTATTGAACAAAACTTTCATGAAAAAAAAAAAGATCTTATTTATTCTTATTGGCCTTCCATATGAATATAACCCTCTCATTACAACCTTTACTATATGCATTAAACCAGTTACATTAAATATTTTTTATGGCTTTTTTCTCATGTATGAATTATGCCTTAAATAATAATCCATTCATGTTGACATCACTACTCCATCTATCAACTTCACAAATAGATAATTTATATTTGTTCATTTGTGGTACTGTTTCTTGTCGTGGCAATCATTATAATTCTTGTGAGCATTCACATGATCGTTTCTTTACTTATGACTCTGCCAATGTATCATTCCTTTCTAACTCATAACGTCTATTTTGTCAAATTTGCTCAAAATCTAGTCATACTACACTTAAATGATGACAACGATTTGATCAAGAATTTCAATACGCAACTCCTCCACGAGCAAATTTCACAACAATTCCAACATCATCTACCTCCACTCTTGTCAACTCTAATTGATTTCATGACATGATGTCAATCATCATATCAACTCCGATCTAAATCATCTTAATCTTTAAACCACTCATTACAATAGTGTTAGTGATCTTTAAATAAGCAATGGTTAAGGTTTCCATATTCACCATATTGGATATTTTATTATTTGTTCTTCTATTAAATAATTTTTTTCATTATGTTCTAGCTATTAATAAAAAAAACTTCTATCTATTTATTAGTTTTCTTATGATATAGATGTCTATTTTGAGTTTCACCTTTTTTTTTCTGTGTCAAGGATTAATACTCAAAAGCCACCCTTATCAAAGGTAATAACAAAAAAAGTATTTATCCTTTTCATGGTTTTTCCACAATTACCTAATGTCCCAATTCTATCTTGGTCAATGACATGTTTGTCTTAGTCATCCTTAGGAATTGTCAAAGAAATAATGTCTAGACATCATTTACTAGTTACAAATGAGTCTTTCCCTTATGTTTATCATGTTTGCTAACTTGGTAAGAGTCATTATCTTCCATTTAAATTGTCTTTAAATTCCTCTAAAAAAACCCTTTGAATTTAGTCTTTACTGATGTATGGGGATTTACTCCTCAATTTTCTATTAATGGATTTTGTTATTATGTTGTTTTAATTGATTATTTCTTGAAGTTTATCTAGTTATTTCCAATCAAAGCCAAATTTGATGTTCTATCCATATTTCTTTATTTTAAATGTCATGTCGAAAATCATTTTAATTGTAAAATAAAGGCCTTATAATCAAATTAGGGTGGTTCATATCTTAGGATCACACTCATCTTTAAAATCATGGTATTACTCATCGCGTAATCTCTCTCCATACTTATCAATAAAATGGTTTTGTTGAGCGAAAACATTGTCACATTTTTTAAACAAACCTTTCTTTTCTTGCTGATGCATATATCCTTCAAACATATTGGGATGATGTTTTTCTCACAACTATATACCTTATTAATTGTATGCCCTCTCATGTAACCTCTAATTTCTCTCATTTTTAACTTTTGTATCAATGACTTCCTAACTATAAGTTTCTAAAAACTTTTAATTATTCTTATTGACCTTTTCCTCATCCCTATAATCATTACAAGTTTGACTTTCACCTTTCATTGTATATTTCTAAGTTATAGCTCTCACCATAAAGGTTACAACTATCTTGACCCATTCACTAGTTGTGTCTATGTCTCTCGTCATGTTAGTTTTTATGAACATCAATTTTCTTTTACTAATATCTTTATTGTCGAAAAACTCATATCCAATTGAACTCTTATGTGTTATGTTCCCCATCTTTTACTTTCACAAGCTATTTCTGTTGCACAAGTACACACTTAAGAGACTTATCATGACTTTTTACCTCTCTACACAGAGTCTTTATCTCTATCATTAGCTACTGCATACACTTATACTAGATGTTCATTATCTCCAGCCTTAACAACCTTTGTATCACTAATGGATTGTCCTATTTTTACTGATTGAATTCCAAGTCATCCAATGACAATATGATCTCGGAAAAACATCTTTAAAACCAATCAACTACCTTCTAATATGGTAGCTTCAACCAAGCATGCTTTGTTCACTGTTACTACATCTCTCATTAATGAACCAAACTATTTAACCACTGCTTTTAAATATCAAGAATGGTGTAATGTGATGGCTGGTGAATTTTATGCTTTTATACATAATAGGACATGAACTTTATCTTCATATAAACCTCATATAAACATTATTGGTTGCAAATGAATCTTTCATATTAAGTTTCATGTTGATGGTGCTATTGAACACTATAAAGTTTGTCATGTTGCAAAAAGTTCCATTAATAACAAGGTATTGATTATGATGACACCTTTAGTCATGTAATTAAACTAGTTAAAATTCAAATCATCTTATCTCTTGTAGTGCAAGCTTAATGGCACATACATTAACTTAATGTTAAAATGCATTTCTACATGGTGTTCTCAATAAAGATGTTTACATGACCTAACCACCAGGTTTCTCTCATTCATAATTTTATGGTCGTATATGTAAATTATATAAAGCACTATATGGCCTCAAATAAGCTCTACGAGTATGATTTTCTAGACTCAACTCCAAACTTCTTTCTCTTGGTTTTGTTGGGTTAAAGAATGATACCTCACTCTTCATTCTTAGTATTACTTGTATCAAGTTCTTTGTGTTAATTTATATGGATGACATTCTAGTCACTAGTTCAAATACTCAGGAAATTCTCAATCTCATCGAATAGCTTCACACCAAATTTGTTTTCACGAATCTTAGTTAGTTAAATTTCTTTTTGGGTATTCGGGTATCTCCCATTTCTCATGGAATCATTCTATATCAGCATTATGACCTACAAATACTAATATGCATCCCACCAAACCAATTTCATCTTCTATGGCTTACACAACCAAATTGGCACAATTCACAGGTGCTCCATTTTTAAATCTAACACTTTATCACAACATAATTTGTTCTTTCCAATATCTCTCATTTACACAACCAAACATCTTTTATACAGTAAGCGAAGTTTGTCAATTCATGCATTCTTTAACCACTAATCATTAGAATGCTATTAAATGGATACTAGATTATCTCATGAACACCACCAATTATGGATTCTTTTTTGCTCATGCCAAAAATTCTCAACTTCAACCCTTTTCCAATACAAATTAGGCTAGTTATATAGATGATAGATGTTCTACTAGTGATTATTGTATCTTTTTTAGATCCAATCTTATTTAATGAAGTTCTCTCAAGTAGCAAACAATATCTCATAGCGGTACTAAAACTGAATATTGAGTCGTAGCCAACACTACTACTGAACTTTTCTGGATCTAATCATTTTTACGTGAAACTGGTCTTCTCCTCTCCTCATCACCTTCTCTTTGGTATGAAAACATCAGCAGTACCTACCTCACTGTTAACTTAGCGTTTAATGCTCGTACAAAACACATTGAAATTGATTTTCACTTCATTAATGATCTAGTTGCCTTTAATGCTTTCTATGTTAAATTCATTTCCTCATGAGACCAACTTGTCAATACATTTACCAAACCTCTTTCTAATCCCAAGTTTAGCCTCGTACGATCCACTCTTAATGTCTTTGAACCCCTGTTGTGACTACCGGGGGCTGTTAAGATAACATTCAATGAGCTGCAATCTCTAATAAACTAATCCTGCAATTAACACTACAAATAACACTAAACCAAACACAAATCCAACAAGAGAAATCCACTCCATTAATATTCAAACTAGCCATACATTATGCGGATAATAATTAATGAGAACAAATCTAAAGAGATGATTTTAAAAACTGAAGATAATGTTTAAAATTGTACTTTAAGTTTTAAATGTATCTTACTTTATAGATGTAATAGATTGTATATGCAAATATAAAAATATTTTATGCATGATTGAGAGCATTAAAGTTATTCTCAAACACTGTCTCTTTTTGTATAAATCTAGGCTAACCTACATAACTTGTAACTTAAATCATGGGTTTAATCAGGTTTAATAACCATGCTTTTTCAAATTTATTTTTATTTAATTATAGGATAATAGAAATAAACATTCACAAAAAAGACAACAAATAAAATTATGGAGGAGAGTTTTTTTTGTCAAAATTGTCTTTTCTAATTCTTGTAATTTTATTGTTGTGACACCAAAATGGTTTTTTCTATTAACAACATAGTTTATTGAATAAAAAACAAAATCAACAAAAAAAAATTAGAAAAATTATAATGATCTTAACTAAACTCTTAAAGTACTATAAACAGGCCAATAATATGAAAAATCCAGAAATAGTAATAATACATCAAAGTTCATCAAATATTATATTTGATCCTTAGTTATTTTCATATATATAATTTTAGCTATTATCTCATGCTACTTTTAACTCCTTTTCTTAAAATAAATAAAATTTCTATTATTATTTTTTATCAAAATATGATAATATTAAGAGAGAGAGAGAGAGAGAGAGAATTTATTTAAAAAATGGATTCATACAATTTTCATTTATTGTTAATTTATATTCATGCCACATACAATAATAAAAAACTTTAAAATAAAAATATATGTAAATAATATTATGCTAATGTTATTGTTATCATTATAAAAGTTAATGAGTTTAAATTAAACTTCTGTTCACTTCATGCACCCCACATGCTTATATAATATAAATAGATTTTATATGAAAAAAAATAACTCATTTTAACAAAAGAATTCAACAAATGTTGTAAAAAAATAGCAATTATGATTAACAAATTAATTAATTTGTAAACTTAGTTTGCCATCCAATGATTTATCAATTTTTGTTTTCTGTCAAACCTTTTACTAGAGTTTTAACCATAGATAATTGCTACAAAATTGAACTTGAAAATTATTAAATCACTATCGTTGCATATATAATAAACTAAAAGTGATAAATAAAATTATAAGAATAAATTTGAATACAAAATAGATGAAAATTCTCTTTGTATGCTCTTTAGATGTATCAAAATTGTTAGATTTGAATTTTGAATTCTTCAAGGGTTTATCTTTAATTTTGCTTTGAAGGAAGAGATTTTCATGCAAATTTAAAAGTTTTAATCATATCAGATTAATGTTTGATTTGATTTGACAAGAAAATAATTTTAATATTTTCCTTCATTTGTGGACTTAATTGACGTTTGAGAGAGTGTTTCAAATGTTTGTGCATGATTTTCATTTTTATTTAAAGGCTATTTAAAAAAAACAATACAAAAATTACTAAAAGCACCCTTATTCAAAAGGATATTAAAGCAAAATCATAAATTTAGTTGAATTGGGCTTCTAATTTATCTTGAAACCATATCCAACATGTTAAGTAATAAATTATTTAGACTTTGAGATGGCGTTGTAAAATCTTGATATCTTTAAATGCCTTTTAAAATTAATTTAATTTCAATAATAGTTAGGGATGAGTTGACTATCTTTCTTGAGAGTGTTTATTTGAAGATGTATTTGAATAATATATGTTTAAAAGCATGTAATAAATCTTTATTGAAGAGAGTTCCATAAAACATGTGAAGAGTCAATGTCAACAATAATATGAGTGGTGGATTATATGACATGTGAAGAGTCAATGTCAACAATAATATGAGTGGTGGATAGTCAATGTCAACAATAATATGAGTG
>Ga0325404_1004599_pt1 | contig 14628 bp, 9 predicted proteins | sample PopdelMetagenome_18_FD_205664 | JGI IMG/M metagenome (GOLD analysis project Ga0325404, IMG submission 205664) | Populus deltoides microbial communities from Bellville, Georgia, United States - Xylem-Control-R1 | ecosystem: Host-associated > Plants > Phyllosphere > Stem > Wood/Secondary xylem... | reverse complement strand
CAATGGTATAATCTTGGCAGAACATACATCAGCAATCAATACCTTGATGCTCGTACAAAATAGTAAAGACTCAACAAGTTGGAAGATAAATTTTCAACTGCACAATGTTCATTTCTACAAAGCCACAAATTCACTATCATGCATTCCCTAAAAAATTTGCATATTAGCTAAAGACTTTCATGTCCACGTCGTAAACATTTGAGCTCTAAGTAGATGCTACTTTACCAAAGACATAAATATATGCAATACCATAACAAATAAATAAAAAGCTTCTTCCCCAAATAACCAGCATATGCATTATCATCTTCATTTTTAAATTAGAAACATTTTGAGACTAATAGTCATTCATGGACACTTCCTCCTATCAGCATGGCAATTAAAATCTTAACTAACCACTATCCAATTCATTTAACAAAATCCAAACCAAAATCAAACTAAAAGCAATAAGAAATAAGTTACAAACTTGTCATTATCCTCATCCTCGTCGCATATAGCCACACCCCTCAACTCCTCTCCCTCTCTACCTTGTCCGAAAAGAACTTAGTAGCAAACATATTATCAACCAAATACTCCCTATAAGGATGATTCTTCGGAACAAGCTTTTTAAACTGCTCAAACTTTTTCTCCGCTTCATCTTTCTTCCTCAACAAAGTATAAATGATCCCTTGACACAAATACGGCCTAAAATCCCTTGGTTCCTCTTTCACCAACTCCTCATAAACCTTCAATGCATCAAGATACTTCTCCTCCATTACTCTAACTTGCGCAACCAACAACTTAAAATCCCGCAAATCCGAAGTCTTCTTTTCTTTTTTACATTTATCCATTGCACTCTCTATTCTTTTCAACACAACTTCCAAGGAACCACCGGATTCCGAATTCGCCATTACAAGGCCATGATAAGCCTCCACGCGAAGTGGATCTTTTTGTAAAATCGCTTCAAACCCATCTTTAGCAGACTCAAAATCTCCACTGTAAGTGTAAATTTGTGATTTCAACAATGGCCATTCATCTTCATTTGGCTCCAGCTCGATTAATCGATCAACAACTTCAATTGCTTCAAGAAGTTTCTTTGATTTGATCCTCACCTCCATGAGAGACCGTAGAGCTTCAATATCATTGGGGTTTTGAGACAGATAATCTTGAAGAGCTCTCTCTTGTTCTTCATACGAAACATTTTCTTTCGAAGATTCCTTTGTGAGTTCTACTGTGGATGACGCGGTAAGCGGGGAGGCGATTGCTGGTTTGATATGGAGGCGAGTGAAGAATAAAGCGGCTGCCGCGGTGAGAGTGATTGAAGTGGTTTTGATGATGGTGCCAAGGTTTTTATTGAGCGGGGTGATGCGGGATGAGGAGGAGGAGGAGGCTCTGATGGAGGTAGAGGAGAGTTTGAAGGGTGACGATGATGAGGGAGGTGGGGTTTTGAAGGAGAGGGAAATGATGGGTTTTGGAAATGATGGACGGTGGGGATTGAGTGAGAGATTGAAGGGTTGGTGACGGCAGTGCAGTTTAGCAACTGACTCCATTTTTTCCGAACGAGAAGGCTAAAACCTAAAACCCTGGTGATAAAAGGAGGGGGAAACAGTGCAAAACCCTGGGCTTGGAGCGGAGAAAAAGGAGATGTATGTGCCAGTTTTTGTACAGGAAGAACGAGCGGTCATTAACGCTGCCGTTTTTAGATTTTTGATGAGTTACGGGCCAATTTGATTATAGGGGTCACGTTGAGGACCGATTCGCTCCAAGGACTCATCATTATATTATTATTATTATATTAAATTATAATATTATTTTTAACTGTTCTAAATTAAACGTGCACAGACTTCTAATTTATTATTCATTCATTCACTATGCACTTTGTCTTTATTTATATTTTGGTTTCCATAGTTTGCAAAGTTTACAATTCAATCATAAAAGTTTATTTTCTTCGCGTTTAGTCCTTGAAAGTTTGAAGAGGAGAGAGAGTGATTAGGAAAAAAAAAAGGAGAGAAAAAGATTTTGAACAACCACATTCCATCAATAAAAAATAACAATTTTGATGTCTATAGGTTTGTTTTTATAAGAATGGTTCCATGAAGGTGATTTTGTGTATTTAATCATGCTGAAAAGATAGAACTAGGCTAAAAAACAATTTAGAGATCATTTGAGGTTTTAAGCATATTAAAGGGTATTTTGAAGTTGTTAATTGGATTATTGAGGTTTTTAGATTTTCTTTATATTTTTTAGGTAAAAATATATTGAAATTTGAGTTTTTACTTATTTCTACAAAAAGTACCTTGATCCATAATAAGTTTTTTAAGGATAAAATTAAGATACTTTTCATTCACTCTTGGGTTGCAAAAGTTATTTATGTCTTTGAAAATATTCAAGTACATGACATGACATCATTCTCATGATGCGGAGGCTGAAGTAATGGTGCATCATTCTGATGGTGAATCTCTCAAGCAGTTTAATAGAGTGCATTCTCAGTTTTCAATGAAATTACACAATGTGTGTCTTGATTTATGTACAAATAGGTTCAATCCATTTAGGCCCTTTGTTGTATCCTATTCTTGTTGGCTGGTCATACTAAAAGTTTAATAAATTTTTTTGGAGATGTGTATGAGGCTAAAGTTTATATTTTATCTACATTAATACTTGATCTTTATAGTCCAGATAGGAATATAGATGTTTGTCTTCAACTATTGATTGATAAGTTAAAACCGTTATAGTTATCTAGAGCTTTGACGTATGATATATCATGGAAATAAAATTTTTAAATAAAGATAGCTTTGATGTGGACTATAAATGATTTTTCTATATATGAAATGGTTACAGGATGGAGTACACATAAAAAATTAGTTTATCCACATTGTATGGAAAACAATAAGGCCATTAACTTAATGAATGATGGTAAAGCTTTTTTTTTTATTGTCACCGGAAGTTCTTGCCAAGTTGTCATTGATACAGAAAAATTAGAAAGGAATTTTTAAAAGGTAAAGTTGAAAGGAATGTTTCATCACTGATATTTTCAAGTGAAGAATTATATGATGTAGTATCATAGTATAAGGATATTGTATTTGGTTTTCAATTCGGTAAGTAAGAGTTTCATGGTTTAGTGTGACATATAATTGGGTTAATCAAAGTGTTTTTTGAGAGGTTCCTTATTGAAAGATTAATGTTCTTCGCTATAATTTGGATGTCATATATATCGAAAAGAATATGTTTGAAAATATTTTTAACACGATCATGGATGTCAAAGGAAAAATAAAAGATAACATAAAAAGTAGATAGATATAGCTTTATTTTATGATCATCAGGATATAGAATTATTTAATGATGGGGTATGTATCGTAAAGCCTGAAGCAATATATACCTTAGATAAAAAATCACAATTTCTTATTTATGAAGGACTTAAGAGTTTGTGATTTCTTGATGGATATGCTTCGAACATAGCTAGATAGATGAATTTAAAGTAATGAAGATTGTATGGAATAAAGAATCATGATTTTCATGTGTTTATGCAAACACCGAGAGATAAGGGATGCACCTACTGAGATTAATTATTTTTTTAGAGATGTTTGCTCAAACAAGTTGCATTCACAACACATGGAACAACTTGAAAGGAGCATCGTTGAGACCATATAAACTTGAGATAATCTTTTCTCTATCTTTCTTCGATCCAATGGAGCATTTGCTCATACACTTAGAGTATGAAGCAAATGCAATACAAATGGATGTATCTTTTTCAGAGGCTAGGAATAACATTCATCATAAATATGTAAAATATAGTTTTTTATTTTGATTATTATAAGAGGTGATTATTATGACAAGTTAGAAGAGGTGATTGAATTGTAATATCATAAGATGTAAAATATAGTTTTTTATTTATTCAAATGATATTAGTATGTTACCGATAGAGGAATTAGAGTACATTATCACCATGGTTTAATTGAAATTAATAAAAAAAGATAGACTTAACAACATTAATGATATTTTTGTATTTACCAAATAATGTCAAAAAATGTATTACACATATACTCTTTCATTTAGAAATGATCGTACAAGAGTTAATTAGTTATCCACTATAAAAACCAAACCTATGAGTCATGTCCAAGTTGTAAACTATGGTAAAGATGAAGAAAGCAAGGTAGAAGATGTATTTCAAATAGATGAGTCAGTTGATCTATATTGAGTTTCTCCATCTACTGAGTTAGAAGAGAATTCTTATTTTCATGTCACTGAAAATACTTATATTTATGTTGATATTGAAAAGTTAAATAATATATATTGAGTACCAATGGACATACATATATTGATAAAGATGAAAAGATCAAACAATTTCAGTTCAACGATGAAGATGATGATGTACATAAAGATCATGGGGATTCAAATTAAACATGGGATTTGAACTCATTTTAAATATAAAATATTACTGTACAATTAAGATATTTATTGTCATTCAATAATGCATTGTGTTTTGTACATTTATCAAGTGTTTATTGTTGAAGAATATGATTTTAAATGAGTTGTTGTTGATTTTTAAGTTATGAATATATTATTGTACATTTAAAATATTATTGTACATTTATTGTTGAAGAATGACACAAGGTCTATGAATTCTTGCAGGTGTTGCTGTTAAATTAGGTTAGATTAGGAACATATCAAAATGCATTAAAAGAGGTGGCTGGATAAGGAACATATCAAAATGCATCAAAATACATTTATTGTCGTTCTATGAATTCTCGCAGGTGAATGCAACAGAGGTGGTGTTTTATGTTTTGCTGAGAGTTATTTAGCTAATATGAAGGGAAATCATGTAAATTAATGTTTAGATTTTAATATCTGCTTAGATTGAAAAGCACTATGTTGTTTTCTAATTTATTCACCATGAGCATTTGTGTTTTATTTGAGTTTTTGAGGACAATCTTTTATATGCTTATCTTATCTGCATATAAGTATTTTAATGTGTTGAGAAAATATATGACCAACTACTTTCTCATCACTATAATTTATGTATTATCTCAATATAAGCATGTGCTATTTGAGAATCTTGTTTTACGATAGTATTAATTCTGCGATGTATGTATTGCTTATATATGGTAATCTTTTTTTTCATAATATGAATATGTGGAAAATATTTGGCAAAATATCTCTGCTATGCTTTAATTTCTTTCATCTTTTCATTCAACGGTTGAGTTAGAACTGCTTTCCTGCTATTCGAGTCTTGAATCTTCCCCTTTAGTTGGGAGAGAAGTTCTAATTGTACTGAAGGTCTAGTGATTTCCTATGCAATTAGTTCATTACTAAGCTTGAAGTTAAGAGCTTCAAAAATACTAGTTTAGCCATATTTTGCTGATGCAAATGAAAAGACAAAGCTACTAAGAATCACTACATTTTGCTATCATTAGTATATCTCTATTTAGAATGGAGATATTATGATTTATTTGGTGTGTATACATGTGTTGGGTTAGGTCTCGTATAGAAAAAGTGCTACTGGAATCTTGTTATAAATGGATAGATGCATTAAAAAAACATAAACAATGATGAAGTTATTTAATTATACGAGACCTAATTAAATATTCTAAGTAACAATGATTGAGTTTTTAATTAAATATTCTAAGTTATTTAATTATATTATTTAGATGCCGATAAAAAGTATAAGGTCAAAACATAGTAGTACTGTATCATCAAACAGTAGTGTTCTTGACCCTTCATTTTATTTAAGTGTCGATCATGAAGAAGCACATGATGTACCATTTAACGATGTTGGCTCATTGACTGCCGGTAGCAGATTTGGGGTCTCATCTACCAGAGATCCATATTCTGGCAAGTTAATTGCAAAATGAATGCCCAATTTAAGCATGTAAGAAAATCTAATTTTGTTCAAATATAACATCAAATTAATATTTACATGTTTATATAGCTTGGAGTTAATTATTTCATTTTCAAGTTTACAAATATGGAAGCTGTGAGAACAATAACATTGACGATGAAAGTGATGAAAATGCGTCTTTTTAAATGGAGTCAGTTTCAAGATCATCTAGAATAGAGGCCTATAGTTGAGGCTTGATAGGGAAAGTTTAAAGTTAGTATGTAATCAATAATTTTTAGAGGATAAAATATATTTTTACAATTTAAAAACTAATTATTTTATAAAAATGATTTCAAGGAAAAAATTGGTGGGATGAATATGTTTTTTATATGATAGTAATCGTTTTTCATAAAAAAATTTGTTTAATAAGTTTTTTAACCAAGTTGTGAGAGTTTTGGCATAATGCCCACTCATATGCTATAAGATATGCCATCATGTGTTTTTTGGAAGAATTGTAAACCTCCCCACATCACAAAGTGTAAATGAGAGAGATATCTAAAGTTATTTACATTGAACACTTTTAAAAGACCGTCACGGAAGGGGTCTTTGAACAAAAACAAGGAGGCCCACATGTTTGGTGATAAATATTGGCCAGCCTCTTTTTAAGGACCAACGATTATAAGTCATCGCTATATCTGTCGGTATAAAAATCACCAACAAATATGATATTAGAGACAAGATATTTTTTGACAACATGTTTCCATCAATAAATCCATCGATGATTTTTATATCTATAGAATTAGTGTGTTTACACCAACAAAATATTTTGTCGGTATTTTGCTATTTTCTAGTTGTGTTTTTGGAATATTTATTGCCATTTGGCGTTAAGAGGTGTTGGTACTTAATTTTTTTTATTTTTTGAGATTTTGGTTAGTTGGAGTTCACACTTCACAGGTAGAAAAATACGTTTTTTTTTTTTTATTGGATGGAAGCTTAGTTTTAGTTTTTCTTAACGCAAGGACTTGATTCAATTTTCAATTTCGTTTAGGAAATACTGCCATTAAATAATTTATTTATGTGTCAACCAATAGTTCAGGATGGTTTAGTATATTTTACCCAATTTATAAGAACTAATTTTCTTAGCAAGTGTTTTGCATATATTTTATTAAAAAAAATTATAGATTTTTTTTCTTCTGATTTCCCATATATGGTTTTTAATCCTAAACAAATAAATATGTATGAATAGTACTATATTTAATTGTCGAATTTCTAAGTTCTTGATAATTTTTTATAAATTTTGATAAGTTAAAATTAAATTAGTTTGTTTTATTTTTAAAACATAAAATTGAATTATCTTTTAATATTTAATTGTTGATAGATAGGTAAAGAAATCATAGAAACAAATCATGGATACAAATTGAAATCATACTTTTAGTATCAAGTTTTAAGAAAGTTTTATGTCCTAAATTTAAGGATTAAATTTGATATAATCAGCAAATAATATAATATTTTTAAATTTTTCACAACTTCCGGAAAGTATTTTCCGTTTAAAATTAAAAAAAACACTTTCCTAGAAACCAAACCAAATTTTTCTTTAACTGGAAAGTGTTTTTCGTTGACTGGAAAGTGTTTTCCGTTAACTAACTTTTCTAATGGCAAACAAACACAGAAAAATTTGAAAATTAGTTTTCCGGAAAACAAACGCACTTTATTATATTTAACAGTTTTATTGACGAAAAATTCTTTCCATAATTATTTTATGAATAAAAACTATTTATTAGAAAAACACTAGTAAATAATTTCTGTCTATTAATAAATCTATCATTAATAAATTTACGGATAATTTTATAAACATACCATGCTGCCAAAAAAAAAAAAAATTCCTTGAGTATACACTAAATTTATTTATTCTCTCGTCTTTCTAACCTCAATGATGAAGAGGCTGAGCCCATCTATTTTATTTGTATGTACTTTAGTTTGGAATCGTGGGTGCCAATTATTCATTTGCCTGAAATCCCGTGAGAGGTCGGTTAGTTACTTTTTAAAATATTTTTTATTTAAAAATATATTAAAATAATATTTTTTAAATTAATAATAAAAAATTGAAGCGGCAGAAACAAAAAGCCCTCAATTCAGGTCTCGTTTTTATGATTCATTCAAGTAGAAGCCATGAATGCACATCATAGCTGAAAAGAGGGCGGAACGTTCTATGCCCACATTTTCTCCTGCAGAGATTGTGGGTCACTTTTCCTAGTCTCTGACTTTTACCTTCCATACCCCACCGTTCCAACAACCAAACTGGAGAGGTTGTAGGTCACTTCACGGGGTCTCTGATTTTCACCTCTGGAGTAAAATTTTCGTCAAAGCATTGGAACAATTAAGACATGTTTGATTTTTAAAAAGTAATTTTTAAAAAATTATTTTTTAAATTTTTTTATATTTATTTGTCATTAAAAAAACTGGTCAATGGAAAACACTTTCCAGTAAACGAAAACACTTTCTGGTTAACGGAAAACACTTTCCAGTAAAAAAAAAATTTGGTTTGGTTTTCAAGAAAACATTTTTTCTTTTGGCTGTCTTTGTTTTCCGGAAAGTGATTTTCAGGAAATCACTTTCCAAACTTTCCTATGTTTGTTTGCCATTAGAAAAGTTGGTTAACGAAAAACACTTTCTAGTCAAAGGAAAATTTGACTTAGTTTTCAGGAAAGTGTTTTCTTGGAAAATTTGGGCGGAAAACACTTTCTGGAAGTTATGAAAAATTTAGAAATGTTATTTTTTGTTGATTATATCAAATTTGATCCTCAAACTTTTGATTGCTATATATAATTTGTTTTGAATATTTATTTTTCAATTTCATCTCTTAAAATTTAATTTTTATATTAATTTTGGTCCTTATTTTTATAATTGCTATTTACTTTTTCCTTATCATTTTTTTATTGAAATTTTTTATCTATCAAATTTGGTCCTTATTCTTTTGATTGTTACTTATTTTATTTGAAATAATTTATGAAATGTTAATTATTATTATTTTAATTTCTTCATCTTTTATTTTTTAGATTTAATCCCTATTATTTTGATTATTATTTATTTTATTTGAGATAATTTATGAAATTATATTTTTTTTTCAATTTCATTCTCATTCAACTTTTTAATTTGTAAGATTTGTTCCTCATTATTTTAATAAATTTGAAAAAAATAAAACATTAATAAATTATTTTTCAGCTTATTTTTCATGACATAATCAAATACTGGAAATTGCTTTCCAACTTATTTTTCATTACACTACTAAACATTAAAAACTAATTTTCTAAAATTTACTTTCCTAAAATTTATTTCAAAAAAAAAACTACTTTTTAATAAACAAGGGGCTTGGAGCACTACAACTTACAATATTATCATTTCCTCTGCAATGCCTGTTTTTCACTGTAAGGCGTCATTATTTATCTTTTTCAACATTACTATGATAGGATGTGTGAAATTTTTTGTTTTTTTAATTTGATTTTTAATTTTTTTTGATGATTTAATTCTAATTAAAAACTAAATTTCTCTTATTTTATTTTTACCATCATCCAAATTAACTTTAAATTCATTAAATTAAATAATTTTTTTTTGAGTCAACTCCACGTATATAGGATGCTCCAGTAGCTCTTATGCTTACATTACAGGTCACGAGTGATAATGACCTTTTTTTTTTTCCAGAGCTCACAGCTACATCACGACGACGTAGGAGTGTTAATATGCTCAAGGTGACAACTAATTAATTGTGCTTATATTCATTGGGTCATGAAAAGTGAAAACCAAAACTGTCAGCAGATTGCGTGGTGCGGTGGATCCTAACAACGAAAATGAATCCTTGTATTAAAATCACGGAAACCAAGTTTCACATTAGAATTTCTGTGTCAAGTTCATAACCCAGTTGCCCGAGCCATGCATGATACCCACGATCATGTGACCGGTAATGGTTCAGCCGTTCGGGTGCTGGTGCAAAGCCTATTCGCATTGCCTCCACAGTAATCTCCTATGCGCTGTGTTTCTATAAAGGATATATGTGGAGATTCAGAATCAGACAAAAATGAAAACGGAGTGAAAAGGAATTCCTGGACATGCTAATGGCGGAAAAGCAAGATGATAAGCAAAATTAAAATTTAAAGGAAAATTCAGTCAGCGGAGGGGGGAAATAATCTGAGACATGCAACAAAAAATATTGATTTTTCCTTCATCTTCACAAAACATAATCTATACTATACCGAACAATTTGGATCAGAAACCCAAAAAATAAAAGGCAAATGGGCACTGGAGGGAAGGAAATACACTTGTACTATACCGAACAATGGTACAATCAACCTGAAATCAAATAACAGTGATGAATCAACCTGACATCAGCCAACACCAACCGTGCATGTTTTCTTTGTTTATACTGTTGTTCAAAGCTCATCACAGTGATGAATCCAGACTACAAGGGATAGCCATATCTTCTAAGATCTCTTGAGAAGAATGGGTGCCTTAAAGCTTCCCTGGCTTTGAGCCGCTCTGCTGGATCATGTCTTAGGAGACCTTGCAAGAGATCAATTAATTCACCAGCAGAATGATCCACGTGCTGCATTATTAGGTTCTGCCAAAGAAATTTTAAACAGTACATAAATTTGCAACTGCATGAAGTGAGGAATCAAAAGGCAGCATATTATCGAAGTGCATTTTATAAAAGGGTTAGAAAACAAAACCATAACCAATATAGAATTTCGACACGAAAAACATAAAAACTGATCAAGAGGTTACTCTTTTTAAAATGAATGAATGTAATTGATTTGTTTCTTTCAAGAGAGAATGAAGCCAGGTAAGAAAAGCTATTTGAAAGATCCTTTTGTTAGCCATTCTGGAATTGAGAGACAAATATGGAAGATACTGTCAAGAATTTAAGAAAGGCAACCAGTTCTTATTCAATTATGCCTTTAACAAGACTTCTCATCGTGGATTCCATTTGCCTCAGTTAATTCTGGTACTTTTGCAGTGAAGTATAGGCTGCCTGCAGGTTATTTCTACAAGTGAACTAATAGAGTTGGATTCTGAAAAATTACAGGCAAACGAGGCAACTTCATTACTGCTTTCATGCTTTCTCTTGAGGTTGCACCCTCAGGCCAATCCAATCGCATGCCTCTCCTGAAATATTTCTCAGCACGTCGACTGCAACAAGATCAGGCACAAAGTAAGTGATTCATCCACATGGAGAGATGGAAACAATCAAATAGAGCAATAACTGTGAATTCTCTTACTCAGCCCTGACCACCATATGTTGTGGCAACGGCCCTAAAACCCTCTCCATCATGGCAAGATGCTCCAAGTTCTCATGAGTTTGAAAAAGGGCCTCACCCTATTCATAGAGAAACCAAACAACAAACATAAATTAGCATCCTTCAAGTATGCAATATGAAATTTAGTTTACACTTTTTATGGAAACCCATCAGATCTAACGACACAAATCACCCTAGACCATTATTAATGAACTTGGCAGATAATAATGGCTACTAGAACTTCATCAAACAAAGAATATTAACACTACATATAAGAAAAATTCTATTTTCTAAGGCAGTTTCCAACCCAAAGCAGCCTGTCTTGCTTAGCCTTTCACTTGAACTTTCTGGCCAATAACATTATTCAGCGGTATCAATGACTAGTGATCTCACATGCAAGAAAATGCAGTCAAGGAAAGAAAATAAAAAGCTGAAGTTACTTACAGAACATAATTCAACAAGTATGCAACCCACACTCCATATATCACAGGGATAGTTCCATCCAAGACCTGCAGAAGATATGCCATGGAATGCCATTAGGCGACAAGCATCAAAACATCAGAGCAACAATAGTTTCACAGCAATTACCTAAAATAACCTCCGGTGCACGATAATGCCGTGTTGACACCACATAACTGTGGTCCTGATGTTCAAATGTGGTACTTCCAAAATCAATGAGCTTAATAGCACTTGACTTGGGAAGATTCTTGAAGTAGGAACCATCTTTTGTGGACCGCGAAAGAAACTAAATCACATGAAGTGGGAAAAATCATAAGGCTATCAACTTTGAGGGGAAAAGAGTAAAACACAAAATTCAACAATGGCTTAGCAGGGATTTGGAAACAAGAGAAAGCCCCATTATCATGTATCTCCTGGTGATTATCACAAATCTAAACAAAACCTCAAACTGTGAATATGCTATATTATTAGCATATAATGTTACGTAAGAGTAAACCTATCTCAACAATGCATGACATGGCACCAAATATTCTAACAATGTTGCTGTAGATTAAGAGTCAAATCAAAATTTTTGTGTATCTTAAGAACTTCAAAAGGTGTAAAAACATACATCCAAGAAAGAAAGGAAGAAGGCAAGTTTTTTTTTTTTTTGGATAAGAGAAGCTCTGGTTGCATTCCAAATTTCATGTCATTTCTACTCTTAAACTTGCAGATACATATTTAAAGTCCTCAGGAAAATGCAAAATAAAAACGAAAAAAGCATAAAACCAAACCTTTGAAGCATTACCTTATAATCTGGCACTTTGATGTACTCAGAGGAAACCAGTAGAATATTTTCAGGCTTCAAGTCGGTATGAATCAGATGTAAATCATGCATAACTGCAAAGGTAACAAACTAATGAACAAACTGAAAAACAATCATCCCTACTATCAACCAACTCCATACTAACACAAACAATATTTACTTAGGGGCTCAAGAAAAATATGAAAATTGCAAAAAGAAGTAAAAAAATATGCCTATATTTTGCTTCCAATTAAGAGCATATGAGCATGAAGTTTATATAAAATATAAATAAAAATGGTAAAGAATTGTCCACACACATGCAACAGACTCCAAAAGTTGTCTGCCAAGCTCCCGGACAAGATCAATGGGAAATGAACGATAGCTGTTTTTGCGGAGAAAATCGTATAAGCTTGGTCCAAGCTTCTCAAATACCTGTTGAAACCATTTAAATTCATCCGCAAGTCCTTTAACTCACAGAATATTTAGGCACACAAGAGCATTTATTGCTCCTGGAAATTAATCAAATCAGAAATACTGATAAATACTTACAATACAAATATGATTACGATAGTCAAACCAATTCCGTATTTGTACACAACTGCAAAGAATAAAACCACTTATACCAAAATCACTTCAAACTTCTGGAATGAACAAAGATAGGAAAAGAAAATGCAAAGCCTTACCGTGTGCTACCAATATCATGCCTGGCCAGCCTCTGCAATACATCAATTTCAGTCATGGCAGCTTCGCGATACTTGTGTATGGAGCGGACAATTTTGATTGCCACTAATTCTTTCTTTTCATTATCAAAACATTCCAAGACCTGCCCAAAAGTCCCTACATGAAAGAAATCACAAGATTACCGTTAAAATGATAGAAATAACTACTCAATTATAGGACACAATCAGATGCAAAAGCCTCCAACAAACATGCTTTCGATGAGCAGGCAATAAAACTAAATATCTTGAAACTGAAAAGCAAATTCCACTGAATAAAGTAGCCAAAAATTAAAGGAGGATGTAATATAACAAAATCAAAACCCAAAAAGTACTCACCTTCGCCCATCTTGCTAAGAATCCTGTCTGCAAAATGGAAGGAAAAAAAGATTATCAGAAATGAAAATATATGATCAGAATCAACGGATCTTGAAGCCAGAAAAGAGAGTCCGCATGCTTAATTCTCCAATTCATGGAATCAAGTTAAGCCAAACTTCACATTATAGAAGCGGCCTTTTCAGAACCCTCTTAACTGCAAATATAAAATCTCCATTTTGCATATAAAAATCACCATCAGGCAGATAGTAAGAAAAACATTAGGCAATTTGATTCAAAATAACATTACAGACGCCTCGAATTTTAATGCGGGGGGCACGGAAAGTACTAACAGCGCGGAGTCAAATTGTCTCCAATAGCAAAAACATAATGCCCATCTTTATCATCAGGTCTCCAAGGAGGTGAACCATTCCGATTGTAAAACAACCCGTAATTTGGAATCACTCCATTCCCATTCCCAAATTCCTGACCACAGAACATTCCTGGAACCACCTGCAATAAAAAAAATATTAATTTCTAGCCAAAAGAAAAAAAAAATTCTGATTTCTTAGAAAGAAAATCTGAGACTTACCTTCGCAGGAGCTAAGAAAGGAGGAGGAGGAGGAGGTATGTCCCATGTTAAACGCTGTCGTTTCCTAGGACGCTTATCCATGTTTTTATGTGGAAACTCTGTTATTCTCTGCGTCTCCATTTCTCTCTCAGTTCTCTGGACTTAAAGGAGCAATCGAAGAATCCATCACTCAATTTGAATCTAAATTCTGAAGAACTGACACAAAACTTGTAAATTTGAAAGAGAAAATTTGGGGTTTTTTTTTTTTGAAACCCTAAAAAGTACAATCTTGAATAGAGGAGAGAGAAAGAGAGAGATCTGGGAAGCTAAACCTGAGATGGCTTGAGTCTAACCAGGGTTACGTTCACACAAGTATTGTGAACCCAACGGATCGTTTAAGTTTCTAACTATGGTTAATAGGTGGGTCCCAGTCCCAGAGCGTTTCATCCTCCTTTAATTCTTTCACGGGACCACCCAGTGATGATTAGGGGACGCGTGTGTCGTTTAGATGTTGGGCCGGAAGGTTAATTGGGCCTGTTTCACATGCTCTCACGTGCCAAGGCACTAGCCACTGCTTTCGTCGTATAATTGTGTCCATCGCTTGGAACTAAAAAACCCTAACAGCAGTTTTGTGAGTGGCCATTCCCCAGCTCCGCAATGGCTCCTAAAGGTATATCAATGGCTATCTTCATTTTCTTGATGAT
>Ga0325404_1004594_pt1 | contig 14642 bp, 6 predicted proteins | sample PopdelMetagenome_18_FD_205664 | JGI IMG/M metagenome (GOLD analysis project Ga0325404, IMG submission 205664) | Populus deltoides microbial communities from Bellville, Georgia, United States - Xylem-Control-R1 | ecosystem: Host-associated > Plants > Phyllosphere > Stem > Wood/Secondary xylem... | reverse complement strand
TATAAAAAAAAGTGGAAAACTTATATTGAGAAATTGTGAAGAATTTCCAAAATGTGTTTTCCAAACCCATAAAAAATTTGAGAAATTAAGAAAACAAGTTTTTTTAGTTTTTTGGATAAAGAAATATTGTAATTTAATAAAATATAAAAAAATCTCTTGTCCTAAAATTATATACATATGTTTGCATTTTACAAGTATTAACTCTTTGTATTTTTAGTTTTTGCTTAGGCTCGTCAATCGCTAAAAACAAAAAAACCTTTAGCTTTTGTAATTTATAATAAAGTCTTGGTTTCATTCTATAAATATAAAAATATATCCAATTTCCACAACCAAGAAAAAATAAAAAGGACGACAGTGCTTTCTACGAAGAAGAAGAAAAAGGTAAATATTGACCGTACGGGGGTACCAAAACCCACTCTGTACATAGCCAACGGCTAACGCTTTTCTGTATCATGGTCTACTTATATTTTAATTTTTTTTTGAATTTTAGAATTTTTTTATGTATTAATATTAAAAATAAATTTTAAAAATAAAAAATATATATTATTTTATTATATTTATAAATAAAAAATATCCTAACGACTAACGAGTAAACTTTACAAAAATATGGTATAAAGTGCCGGTCACGGGATTAAAATTAAAAATAAAACGACTCTTTTATGCAAAATAAATATTTTATTAGTTTTGAAGAGCTTTCCTTGTGTGCTTCCATTTCTTTCCCCGTTCCAGAGCTGGCCCTTATCTCTCAGAGGCCATGGCTACTTTTTATCTATAAAAACGCAAGGAAAGACAGATCCAAGACATGTCAAGTTTTCAACAACGCTCGTCGAGAAAGCAAGAAAAACAGTACCTGCATTTACTATATCATATATATTTTTCAAGCTCATCACGTTAACTAATAACATAAACAGCACCCCCACCCCTTGCCCTTTTTATTTTTTTAATCTTTCAATTTAAAGGGCTCTTTAATTTCTCTTGATTTCATATAATTTTAAAACCCACCCACCATGGCTTCTTCTCGAGAGCCTTGGTTAATGTTGAGGTTTTTGCTGGTTTTAGTTTTCGCTGTGTATAAAACGACAGCGTTTGGAGAGGTCATGAGGGCACCCCAGATAGAGCAGCAGCAGCAAGAGGGGCAACGCCAGCGGCACAAAAACGCATATGCGACGATGATGTATATGGGGACGCCAAGAGACTATGATTTCTACGTGGCTATACGTGTCATGCTCAGATCTCTTGCTAGATTACACGTGGATGCTGATCTCGTCGTCATTGCCTCCCACGATGTTCCTCTCCGTTGGGTTCATACCATGTAAGAGTCCAAATCTCTCTCTCTCTCTATCGTTTTTCTAAGGTCGCCGGTTTTTGTCCCTCTCCGTTATTCTAATGACGTCGTTTTAACATAAATTGCTATCGTTTGGGCCACTCCCATATACTTTCTCTGATTTTTACTCTTACAAATGTTTTTGTCAAATTTAAAATCTCGGTGTTAGGTGAAAACTGAGTCGAGATCAGTTGTCGGAAGAGCATAGGGTTTGGGATCAATAATTCAACACCTACTTTTCTTGGCAGAAAAAAAAAAAAAAACTGATTGAAGAGTAACATTATTCATAAATGTACTTATTCCAGAGTCATGAGACGTTTGAGTTTTAGTTAAGAGTCCAATGGGGATTGATCGGTTGATACTGACATAGACGGGACATATAGCAGCAATTCACTGCTAAGAAAGAGCACGTGACATGAGTTGTTCTAGGCAAGGGCCAGAGAGAACATGCTCCTCTTTTGCTGGCATTGATCCTTTTAAGCAAGTTTCGATTAACGTGGCTTGATTCGATTGGTAATCAAGTCTTTGATTGAGTTAAGGTTGCTGACCTTAATTCGGAGATGGTGCCTAGCATAGCGGGGAGGGATTTCTTGTTCAATGCCTTCTCCTTGGGGAGATTTTGACTGGGGGGCTTTTTTTATATTTGAAATATATAAAAAAATATTAATATGAGATTTTTATTAAAAAAATTCAAAAATAAAAATTATCCGGACTCGCAGATGGGGAGGACTAAGATCACCTGGGGAGGGAAAGATTACTACTGTAGTTGTTATTTGGATGGTACTAATGGAAGGAAAGATTGAGTGTTATTTGGTGGATGGCTATATTATATTTTATTTTATTTTTATTTAAAGTCGACTTCCAACCAAGTACCTTTGTCCAAAACCCATGAAGTCTTTTTTTTATTATTAAAATATAGAAATTTATAGATATTTGGCCTGTTTGTTTCGCGTTTCAAAAGCGATAAAATTTAAAATTTTTTTATTTTTTTATTAATTTTAAATTAATATGTTTTTAGTGTTTTCAAATTATTTTGATGTGTTGATGTCAAAAATAATTTTTAAAAAAGTAAAAAAATATTATTAACATGTATTTTAGCATGAAAAGCTATTTGAAAAGCAACCGCAACTATACTGCCAAACACACGAAAAGCTTCTTGAAGGAAATAAGAAGCGGTCCCGCTTATTAATTCCTCAAAGCAGTGATGGATTTATTGAATAAAATAGCAAAAATCATTAGTATGTAATCCGGAAATTCAGAAGAGAGGGTGCTAATCTATATAGTAATGATAGCTTTTAAGATAATTGGTAATAAATGCACAGGTCTAAAACGCGTCAAGGATACAGACGGGAAGTTTGAAATATTCAGATCGTCCACCCAATCAACTGCTGTGATTTTTACTCTTTCCTTGAAAGAGAAAGAGGTCTAGTGGACCGTCGGTAGATAATGACCACGACATATTTAATACATGCTCTTAGCAGTCATTAAAAATATCTACTTCCATATTGGATCTAGGGTTGAATGGTAGTTGTCTCTGCTGGTCCTGTGCCTGTTCGTTGAGTAAAGAATTAGGGGTCTGGTTCGATTTTCAAGCAAGTTGCTTATTTGTAATCAGGGTAGCTGGCTCCCATGTCTGACCGAAAATCCACTTGCCACGCAAAATGGGCACCGGCGGATTAATTAAATGCCCCGGTGGCTGACTGGATGTGCAGCCCACGTCCTTGCATGTGAGACTGGCTTGGTCTCTTGCCAGAATTCCATTGTCTGTATGCGCGAAGTTATCGATTTTCTATCTGATCTTAGCGTCCTTTGTCAAAAGTCACCCCCTCTGCATGTGCCGAGTTAGAGATGTACAGGATATTAAATTGACCTTACATTTGATGTTTTAATCAATTTATGAGCCTACTCGGGAATCAATGCAGAGGAAATTAAAGGAATACTTGAGTCAATGTTCCATTCGATGCCCCAGCTTATGTATCTGGGAAGACAACTGCTTTTGTTTAGTGAGGGAATTAGTTAAGTTAAACGTACGGTGGTTTTGATCTAATCGCTGATTTAAAAAAATAAAAAAGCGTGAGTAAAAAGTAGTTGTTTTGTGATGCAGGGAACAGGAAGATGGCGCAAGGGTAATGAGAGTGGAAAATGTGGACAATCCTTATAAGAACCAGCCCAATTTTAATAGGAGATTTAAGTTAACATTGAACAAACTCTACGTGTGGAAATTGATTGAATATGAGAGGGTCGTCATGCTTGATGCTGACAATCTTTTCCTTAGAAGAGCTGATGAGCTTTTCCAATGTGGACAGTTCTGTGCAGTCTTCATCAACCCCTGCATCTTCCATACTGGCCTCTTTGTGCTGCAGGTATGTTGATTCACCTCGCCCTCTATTTATTTATTTATTTTAAAGTCCCATCAATCAACAAAGTAAATTTATTTTCTTACTCGTGTTTGGCATTCTGTATTTGCTATTGCAGCCATCCATGGAAGTGTTCAAGGACATGCTTCATCAGTTGGAAATTGGGAAAGAAAACCCAGATGGTGCAGACCAAGGTTTCATAAGTGGCTACTTCCCAGACTTGCTTGATATGCCGATGTTCCATCCACCTCTAAATGGCACCACAGTCAACGGGTCCTATAGACTTCCTTTGGGCTACCAAATGGATGCCACTTATTATTGTGAGTCAAACAAGCGCCCGCCCAATTAATCAAATTTGAACTGCTTCTGTCATTAATTCTAGATGTCATCATATAATGCATTTGCAATATGACTAAAATCACAAGAAGAATGTGATGTGACCGTATCTAAATCGTGCTCGGTTCTTGTTGGTTTCAGATCTTAGACTCCGCTGGAACGTACCCTGTGGGCCTAACAGCGTGATTACTTTCCCTGGTGCATCATGGTTGAAACCATGGTATTGGTGGTCATGGCCTGTCTTGCCATTGGGCATTCAATGGCATGAACAACGTCGCCAAAGTCTCGGGTAAGTTTTCTTCTCAACAGCCAAACATTTCAAGAAATCCTGAAAGCTGTTGTAGCAATGTTGGTAACAAACATTTCTCGTGCAGATACGGGACAGAAACGCCCATGGCACTCATTCAGTGCATAGTTTACCTAGGTATAATAGCAGTAACGCGTCTAGCACGGCCAAATATCTCCAAGATTTGCTATCGGCGAACAGAAAAGAACATCTCCGTAATACAAGCCGGTCTTAAAATGCTAGCAATATGGTCAATTCTTGCATCCTATTTACTCCCCTGCATCATCATTCCTTGCACAATTCATCCATTATTAGGCTGGGGATTGTACTTGCTCGGTTCTTTTGCACTTTGCTCCATAGCTATCAATGCGTTTATGCTGCCGATGTTACCAGTTTTGACTCCATGCCTGGGGATATTCGGGGTCCTCTTGGTCATGGCATTTCCTCTCTACCCGAATGGTATTATAAGATGTTTATCTATTTTTGGTTACGCATTTTGTGCTGCACCTTTTCTCTGGGTATCACTGGTTAAGATCATGGCAAGCCTTCAAGCATCACTTGAAAGGGAAAACTTCTTCCCTAGATTGGGTGAATCTTCGCCACCTTCTGGATTCAACAAGTTATATTAGTGGATTAACGGCTACAATCGTTGTGTTTTTTTTGTCTTGGGGACTTGAAGGGATCATCTGATTCTCGACTGATTTGAAGGTGGTTTGTCTACGTGCGAAGAAAGGATAAATGGGGAGGTTTGATTTTGCTTCAAGCTTCCTTGGCTCGTGCACTATTTCATTGTAATATTTGCCCCAGTTCTGACCGGGAGACCCCGGATTAATGTTGGATGAAAAAATGGCCGCTTTAAACGTATAAAGATTGTTTGATTTGGGTTCATAGCTTGGTCACGAGAATCATGGAAGTTGTATTTCTAGTGCATTTCATTAATTTATACTCCATTTTTGTACAGATGCTTCTTATTCTCAATTAAGATCCCATACCTTTTTCCCATTTCTTTGTGTAACTATCTTCAATGACATTATTATTATTTTTTTAACATGAATATCCGGGTTAGTTTGTGAGCGTCTCAACTAATCTCACAATTTCTAAAGTTAATTAAAAAAAAAACCAAATATACTATAAATAAATAAATAATTAGAATGCTACCAAAGATAGTTTGAAACAAATGAAGAACATGTTGGGCAAGCGCCAATCTCAGTTTAAGAAGACAAGCTAGTTATAGACGCGATAAATCCATGTTTTATAACATTTTTCACGCTTGGTCCATTCCAATGCTTTCGGCCCGAGACGCGGTCTAAGTTATGCAACCTGTGATTGTTAGATTTTTTTTTTTTTTATAAAATCTAATTTTAGTTACAAACTTATAAATTTTATCAATTAGATATAAAAAAAAAATCCTACATTTTTCCATTCCTTTTAATGACTTTTCCTTTTAAAAATAAAACAAAATATAAAAACTCGTTTATTTTACTTTCTTATATTCAAAACAATTCAAACTGAGTAACAAATTTTTAAAACTTTTGTAGAAAGAAAAGGAGTACTCAAAATTGATTGTTACATTATTAGCTTTTATAATTTAGAAGCTAAATCGAATTTGCATGGGTCACTTAACATAGCTTGAGAAGTACATTGTCACGTCACCTGAGAGTCGGGTTGGGGCACAAGGAGTTTGTTGGGGCACAAGGAGTTAGGCATTGACCGAATGTTGAGTTTGGGGTCTCGCACGAGAGGGACCTAGTTTGGAGCTTCCGAGGGTTTAGCTAGGATTCGGTAGTAGATAGCTCCTAATGTTTGGTAGGATAAGTGATTTCTAGGTAGTGTTTGGATATTATTTTAATATAGAATAGGCAGATACATTAAAGATAAAGTTGATAAAAAAAGAAAAAGATATGAAGACAAAATTATATTTGGTAACATGAGTGTCTACTAGGTAGTCTTTAGTTAACTCGTATTAATCCTTTCGATTTGTAACATAGATCTTGTCTCGATCGATCTTTGAATTAGATTTTTAAAATTATAATAATAATTTTTATTATTACAATGACCTAAGTTAATTCAAGTTGATCTATTTGATCCGTACTCGGGAACAGGTTACTCCCGAATCAAGTTTTAAAACTTTGATAATAATTATTTTTATTTTATGTTGATCCAGGTCAACCCGAGTTGACCCTCCCGAAACATGACCCCTGAATCGGATTTTAAAACTATGATAATAATCATTTTTTTCCTTGCATTAACTCGGGTTAACAATTTACCCCACTCGTAACTCAGGCGTTGTCCGGGGTTGACTCTCGAATCAGGTTTAAAACTATAATAATAATAATCACTTTTATTCTTACGTTAACTTGGATCAACCCGGCCCGTGACTCAGGCCTTAACCGGTGACCTGAGATTTTAACCATAATGACCCCCGAGTTGAGTTTTAAAACTATGATAATAACTATTTTTATCTTTACAAGTCTTAGTTGGACAATTTTAGAATTGAGGGTTTTTTACAATAATATTTTATGAATAAAAAATATTGTCTTTGAAGCTTGTCTCCTTTGTATCTTATGTTTTAAAAGTATTAAAATTCACTTTAAAATTATCATAAAAAAATTATTTTTATGTCATTATTTTTTTAACCAAATAAATTTTTATTTTTGTCGCTTCTATTACCTGATACCGACCAAAAACTAACCTAGCAACCCAAGTTTATCCAATAAAACAAAAAAAATACAAAAAATCATGTATGCAACCAAATTTTTTTTTTCAAATGTTAGAAAAGAAAAGAAAAGAAAAAACCCCGGAAATATACTAAACAGGCCCTTCATGAATACATTGAGGTATTTTTTTTGTTTTTAATTAATAAGAGGTCCTACAAATCTTTGACAGCCATCCCTCAGAGCTTTTATCTGTATCTTGATCCTATCCAAATTAATCTTCTATTTTTAAGGCTTGGCTATTGCGAAAGATATTTTTTGGTCGACGGCTGTGATTCACTCTTCTCTACTCAATAGGATCAGTGAGATCTCCTCCCCTCGTACAAATCCGATTCACGTGCACATCCATCACGTAACCTAACCGGTGACAGAGGTTTATCACCGGAACCCAACAGAGCCTCTATTACAACAACAACAACAACAACAACAACAACGTCGTCGTCCCACCCTGAAAGGTAATTCCAATTTCAGCAGTCACATCGGGTCAGACCCGAGTTGTCTGCCATCCACCGTTGCCCCACTTAACATAAACCCAAAAAGAGAAAAGAAAGCATCTTTTGGTTTTAGCTGGGATCCAAGCCTCCAATCAAAATCGATCATAACCAGCGGCTTTCTGGCTGCTTAGAACCAGTTTTTATCAAAAAAGAAGAATTCGGATATTTTTTTTGTCCCATGCCCTAATTGAAGGATGCATGCGACTCTATGGTTTACCCCCAACGTTCGAACAAAATGGGTTTTCCAAGCAAGTGGGGTCTTTTACACTGTTCTATTAATTGGGACCAGAGCATGAATATACAGATGAGGTAGAGATACTCCATGCCTGGACCATAATGCGATATGGTAAGAGGTGGGTGCCCTCTACCACTACTACTTGAAGATGACATTGAATACATGTGATTCTTTTTTATTCTAATTTTTCAGCATGTTCTGTCTTGGACCTTTTATCCAATAAAATATGGGATCTAATCTTATTTATGCTTCTTTTTAAAGTTGATTTTCCTCTAATATTTGGAAAAGGCATGTGACTTTCAATCCGTTATGCGTTTCTACGTTGTTCATGTCTTGCGACCAAGTCATTTCAACAGAAGAAAGAACATGGTTGCTTCCCGGAGAGAAGACCAGAAAGAAAATAGAAAAAAATGTATTATTATATTGCATCTTTTAAAACAAATTAGTAGCAATGCCAGCCATCTTGTCAAATTATTCTATGAAGAAAAACGATGAGAGATATATTACGCTATAGACCAATTCTTCCCGAGCTCTGCTTATGGAAATTCTCATGAAGATACCCAAAAGATTTACATCATGTCGTGGGAATAAGAGCGAAGGATCGAGTTCTCAGCCAACGCAGCCATATGATCCATTCCAAATAAATGGAACCTAATTAATTTGGTATTTACCATGTATAAATGGTATGATAACCGAACCAGTACCATGAATTTGGTATCATACAGAGTCAAATGTCATGAAACACCATGACTTGTTGTCCTAAAGCATCATTAACATTTAGACTCAATTAGCATACAGACTTAATTAACATTTAGACTAAATAGACATAATAAACAGAACAACTTAAGGTGAAGAGGAAGCCCTTGATGATGGGGGAAAAGGAGAGGGTTGTTGGTGAAGAGGAAGTCTTCAATCTCACGGTGGTTGGTTGATTGTTGAATTTTAATTAACAAACAAAATTTAGAATTTAGTTCAAAACATGATCCCAATTAATCATAGGTTTTTCAAGGTTAGTGTAAAAAAGTGATGAAATTGTATTTTTTATATTTTAAGTTATCTAAAAAAAGGTTAAATGATAACAAAGAATTAAACTATATTTAAAAAAAAATTAGGGGAGAATACATTAAAAAAACAGTTCCAGATGTTGTGTCATAATGCGTCTAACTATCTATCCGTGTCAAGAACTTAACCGGATCTAATAATTTTTTTTATTAAACTTATATTACATATAAAAAAAGAGTTGCAAAAACAAAAGTCTCACAAAAGACTTTAGGTCTGCACTCCCTAGCTTTATACTATTTTTAATATTTTGAAGGAGAGGATTCCCTATCGCCTATCTACCCAGAATGCAACCACACTATGGCAGTCGGAAAATTAGGACAAAGATATTTTTGCCAAAAACATTCTTTTTTTAATATATTTTAACAAAAAAAAAATCTCATAAACACTTTCACAACACCTAGAAATCAATTTATCAACCCATGAAACTCCAAAAACAGTCCCAAACACATGAAATCAAATCCGGTTAAATATTTCTTCCTCGACTTTGATTTAGTTTTTTAGGTAATATTGAGGTTTAAAAAAATCATCATCCAATGAAACCCATGGACACTAATATCAATCAATTTGGTGGCTGAAATACGCGAAAATAACGACTCTCTCTATATACTAAAATCCGTTAAAAATTTATCTCCTTAAAAAACTAGGAATTTAAAAATAATAAAAATAAAATTGAGTATCAAAATTGAATTTAAAAAAACATAAGGAACATAAAAGACCTAATTTTATAAATTTGGAGATCAAAGTGTGTTTTTTACGAGAACTTTAAACACAACATCTATTTTTTGTGCTTTTTCTAAATTGGTCCTCTATCTTTTAATTTTATCCATAACCAATAAATTTAATGCAATTGGGTGCTAATTTCACAATTAAAGGACACAATCAAAAAATAAAGTTAAGGGACCAAAGTGAAAAAAAATAAAAATAACACAACTCCAGTACATAGCGTGTTGTGATTGTGTGAACAGTATTTGTCATTGTTTAAATAAAACCTTACGCTTTAGTTTGTTTTGTAATTGTTATAATAATATAAATGGAGGTGTTCTCCCTAGCAATTGGTTAGTGGTTACTAAATCATTGATACATGCTAAGTTATGAATCAGATTATTTTTTTAATATAAAAAAAATATTTAAACATTACTAATATTTTTTTTAATAAAAAAATTAAATTATATAAGAATTGATTTGAAATGACTTGTTCTCGATCACCTTGATGAGTCCAAAAACAACTTGAATGACCAATAAAATAATTGTTTGAGTCAAAATAAATATTTAAAATGAGATTTGTTTTAATAAAAATTAAAAGGACAACATATTAGATCAAATTTTTTTTTACATGTCAATTCACATACCGGTCATGAAATTATGACAGCTCTATATAAAAAAAATCAAAATAGAATATGAAACATAATTTTTAATAAATCTAATATTAAAAAATAAAATTAAAAAAGAAAAAAAAAAACAAACATTATATGAAGAGAGTAAAAAACCCTTTATTTTTATTTTTATTTTGAGTTAATGAGAAGCACCTCCCCTGTCAAATGATTTGGATTAGTATCAAAGCAAAGTCCCTAACGACTTCAAACAGGCACAGGATGTGGTGAAAAAGCCCCTGTCCCCTCCTCCCTGGAGGAGATAACATGATTATGTTTACGCTTACATATGACTAAACCACCATGAACGAACTTTAAAACACCTAAAGATCCTCTGTAGGAGCCATCTTCTTTTAATCACCCTGGAATAAAATCCAAAACCTTCCCCAACGCCACTTCCATTTGCTTTAACATAGGAAAGAGATTTTTCTCCGTTAGAAGGCTCTTCAAACATGGTTAACCAACTTTGAGGTAATGCTTGTTTTTTGTGTTCATCTCAAACAGTAAGTTGCACTTGTGTTCATCTCAAACAGTAAGTTGCACCCTTACGATTTTGGTTTGACTTGGATCGATCATATTCGATTGACCAAACTGTGAGTCAATTTAGCCCCCCCAGGTTACAAAGCATTCTGATAACGAGGTTTTGTAAACACAGAGAAAAAAAGAAATGAAAAACAAGGTTTCAAAGACAGTACCTTCCCCGGCATAATCTTAGAACTGGAGTCTGAAAAGCGCAAGTGACACTGAAGATCATTTTCAATTAGTACACCAATAATATCAATGTTGTTTATACACAAGGTTGTTTCTAAGAAGCACCAAGCAATTTATTGTTGAATTTGCTTCAAAAGCCCCCTTTCCACAAATCTAGGTTCAAATTTCCAAGAAACCCTCAAATCAGATACAACTTACAAGTTCAAAATGGATCAAAAGCCCTAGTAATTGAACACTTCTAATTGTTACAAAAATTGAAAATCCTTAAAATCTCACCAAGCTAATTTTATTTTGCAGAAACATATCAAGAGAACTACCTAACTGATAGAGGGAAACAGCAAGTGAAAATGGGAAACAAGAGGAAAGGAATGGCTTCACATTATGCAACAATTCCCCTGGGCCTCGAGCATCTCTGGAGATCTACAACACAAGGATGTTGGTCAGCTATCAGATTTTTTTTCTTTAAACTTTGAGCCAGATAATTTTCCAGTGAAAAATCAAGGACTCTTGCTTCCTATTTTTTTCCTTAGTGAGACAAGACAAGACCTAAAATCCCGTTCCAACCCCACCCTTTGGCACTTGATCCAAGGTTCGAAGAGGTTTAAAAGATGAAAAGCAGAGATAGTCATCCAAGAATGCCAAAAATTGCATATGATAGTTAACTTACATTTGGCCGAGATTAGCAAAGTCGATATCTGGAGCAAGCTCTTGGACAATATCATTTGGTGGTTGGCCACATTCTTGCATTTTCTGCATGAGATCAAATATCTTGTTATAGTTACTAGGATCACTGTCGTAGACATCATTAAGATCTTTTATGAGTTCATATTGATGTGAGTAACGCTCATGGTCTTCTTTGTTCAGACTGGCTTCGTGTTCTTCCAACCACTTTGGATATCTTTCTCCAATTTCTTTCATGGGTTCGTAAAGAATCTCCTTAGATAAAAGCTGTTGCATCATGGTCTCCACAATAGATTCCATGTCCTGGAGAAGAAAATTAAAAGGAAAAAAAATATAACACGTTATAACCTACAAAGTGAAGCACACACGCCATCTACAGGAGAGGAAGCAAGTTAGAAAAAGACAAATGAACAACGTTACAGTTTCCAATGCTCTCTGGCCCAAATCCAAAATTTTCATCATGGGGAAGATAAGGAACAGTAAGAAGACTGATGGGCAGTGGATATCCAGAGAGAGAAAAGGTAACCATGAAGAAGAGCCAGCTAAAGCTTGGGGTGCCAAATTAGTTTCCACTTACATTTTAAACATGTAAAACCAACAGACCTTGCCTAATCTCTTCCTCAGAGTAACATGTCAAACTGATATGACTCCAAAAAGTAAACCTACTTTGGTTTTCAAAAAAAGGCATCTCAAAGTATTCTTAGCAAGTGAAGCAAGCCATTGACGGATGCTCATGCTACTGAGGCATAAAGCTCAATGTTGGTATTGCAGCAAACATTACACTGAATTCCAGTTCTGCCATGAACCTTGTCATGTGAAATGAAAAGGCCTCCAAGACATTGCTCCATAGTTGAATAATATTTGCCTCATATCTAATAGTGTTAAGAGGTCAACATTACCTTTAAGAAAAAAAAAAAACATTCAGTAACTAACTTTTTACATCTCAAACAATTCCAAATCATGGATTGAGGCAATTAGCCTATTATAATGCAGAGCTCAACCAGCATTGTGCTTAACTACACCACATTCAATATGAAACACAGAAAGGCGCATAACCAATTTAAAATCATCTGTGTTGAGCACATCATGGGCATATGAATTTCACTTGTTTATTGATATGTATAAAATATAAGTCAATATTTTGAGAGAAGATTCTAGATCGATAAGTATAGCAAAATAATACTGCAATAAGTAATTTACAAGATACACATAACCTGGTCCAAACTTGAATAGCAAATCAGAGCTTTCCATCCATTTCTAGGCCTACTAAGATGCTTGTCATGAGAAATCAAGCAACAATAGAAATATCTAAATGTTAAGTGCCTTTCACCAAAATGAGCCAATGTGGTGTATAATTTGGAAAGCATCCAGAGAAGTGATTAAGGGTAAAGATGCAAGTCAGTCTAACTACTAATTGTGTCACATGAATGCCTAGTGTTCCTCGACAGATTCTGCATTCTAAAGAACTTGTGCACCCTCTGTGTTTCACTTTCCGCGAAGGTCAATAATAACATTTATAGGCTATGCCAAAAGAGCATCACCCAACATGCAATGACAAAGCATAGTAACATCAAACTTACTGCAAGTAAATTACCACAAGCTTTTGACAGAAACATCCTTTAATTCTTTCAGTAGAGCAAGGTTTTCCTATCCGCATACAAAAACAGCTTTACAAGTACAGAATTAAGCAGGGTAGCCCTACCTGAGTGATGATCAACTATTTTCAAATATATGAAACCACAACACAACCAAACTAAACTATTTTAAAATGAAGGATAGCAGAAAAAATTGGCATCTAAATTTCCTACAAACTCTTTACCATTATGAACCAGTCAGGCAATATAGCTATTGTTAAGCAAGTGATCGAATTTGTAAACCCCGTAACCCAAAACTTAAGACAGAATGCACTAAATCAATCCCCAATTACCAAACAAAATCTCACCAATATTCATAACCACAATTATCGAACCTAAAACTCGAAAGTGAACTAAAAGTTATCCTCCTGATAGGAACGAGGAAATAAGCTATGTCATGTAAATCAACAAAAAAAGCCTTCCTCGGTTCTAACTACCCTAAATCTCAACAATAAGTCATAAACCATAGAAAAACGCAATTGAAAGGAAACAAAGAGAAAAGGCAAAATGATATACCTGAGAACCAGCAAGCTCCTCAAACTGCTTAACCCAATCATCCGTAAATGCATCCTTGGTAGAATCATCAGGCTTAGAAGCGGCTGTGACAGACTCCAATCCTTTAACAGCCTCCCTAGCCTGTTCTCTAAGCTTATCAAGAGCCTCCTCAACATGGGATTCTTTAGAAACCTTTTTTTTCCCCTTTTTCTTGCTTTTTAAGTCAGGCAATCCCATTCCCAACCCTTGAACACCAGTTGGCAATGAAGGAAGACAGGTCCCTTTCTCTTCGTCTTTCTGCTTTCTGTTCTCTTCATTACCATCTCCACTTCTATAAATTAAGCCATAATTTTCAAAAATCACCAATATCTATTACCAAAGATAAAATTAAAAATAAAAAAAATATTGAGACAGACCTTTGAGAAGCAGGAGCAAGGTTGAGAGTCTGGAAATCATCAACAGCACCTGTAAAGAGATTGAAATTTATATATAAAAAGAATTGTCAGATTTTTTATAGAGAAAATGAAGACATGGGTTTTAGAGAGAGATAGATTACTGTCAAGGAGTTGTTCTAAGTCGTCGTGTTGGTCCGCCATGATTGAACTAATAATCTCTGCCCCCACCTCTCTCTCAGCTGATACACCAAGCTTTTCTTCTTCTTCTTCTTCTTTATCTTTGAGGGAGTTGTGCTTGTGCTTGAGCTTGAGAGGGTGAGTGAGCGACAGCGATACAATGTCTCTCTTGTGAGTTTGTGACAGCACTACTCCTTTGCCGTGGAATTTTTTTTTTTCTTTTATCTTTTCTTAATTAATGTTTTCCATTTCAATTTTCTTCTCCCAAAATTTCTCCATTCTAAATTTGTGGTAAAAGTAAATTTCGATATATTTTTAATTAATATAAATATTCAGATTAATTTTATAAATTTTAAAATTAATAATCATGT
>Ga0325404_1004593_pt1 | contig 14643 bp, 7 predicted proteins | sample PopdelMetagenome_18_FD_205664 | JGI IMG/M metagenome (GOLD analysis project Ga0325404, IMG submission 205664) | Populus deltoides microbial communities from Bellville, Georgia, United States - Xylem-Control-R1 | ecosystem: Host-associated > Plants > Phyllosphere > Stem > Wood/Secondary xylem... | reverse complement strand
AATTTTTTGTTTTTTTTTTTTTTTTTTTTTTTTATAAAATTTTTTTTTTTTGGGTTTCCCCCCCCCCCCCCCCCCCCCCCCTGTATTCTATTATATAACTGCATAGAACTATCATATTAAAGCAGCCTAAAGCAAACTGCTAGATACCAATGGTAGAAGTTTAAGGCTAACAAAAAAAAAATGTCTATGGGATGGGAGTATTCAAGGCCATTGAAGATTTACCTCTAGGACTCTAGGAAAGTCTGTTGGTAAAATGCAAAACCATTTCATTGGTATTTCTGCTGGCTTCTAACTTAGAAAACGATATTTCCTAGGATTTTTCAACAGTAAGAAAAGTTTTAGGCTTCATATATTGTTGTCACATTTCTCCTACACAAAGGCTCGACAAAATCAGTCTTTTCACCGTCTTCCCATTTCATTTCTCTCCGTTCGATTGTTTTTACAACTCCAAGTTCATCATGGGTGTTATCACTTATGAAAGGGAGGTTAATACCACAATCCCTCCAGCCAAGATGTTCAAGGCCCTTGCCATTGATGGTAACGACATAGTTGCTAAGGTCTTCCCACAAGCTATTAAGAACATTGTCAATCTTGATGGAGATGGAGGGCCTGGAACCATCAAGCAGATTAACTTTGATGAGGGTCAGTTACAATAGCTCGAATCCTTCCAGAAACATTTCAAAATCTTGGCATACTTTCAACCAAATAAAGAAGGCATACCATTTAAATTTCTGATTGAATTGGTAAAGAGCGGACGATTATTCTGAAAAAATCTTAAGGTACTGGATACAGGAATAGAAGGTTGATGCGATAGACAAGGAGAATTTCACATATGCCTACAGCATGGTTGAAGGTGATGCATTGACAAACAAATTTCATATGAGGTTAAATTTAAGGCCTCCCCTGAAGGAGGATGGGATCCATCTGCAGGAGCAGCACCAAGTACTACACGATTGAGGACAATGAGATAAATAAAGAAGAAATTAAATCTGACAAAGAAAGGTCCGTGGGAGTATTCAAGGCCACTGAAACCTACCTCTTGGCAAATCCAGATGCTTCAATCAGTCTGTTTAGTACTGTTTTCATGTTAAGCCAACTGTGATGTATGTCAGTTTCTTCACGTGAAACTCTAAAAATGACGATTAATTCTACTTCAGTTGTAATCAAGCCAAATTTTTTCAGGTCTTAAAACATGATTCTTATTCTAATTACTATTTATAATCCTACTTAAATCCGTACACATAGTATGCTACATGTTTGATAAGGTACATCCTGTATATAAATATATTGGATCACACTTAATATTTTTTTAAATATAAAAAAATATTAAAATTATAAAGAATATTTTAAATGATTTAAATCTAACGATAATGCAAGATCCAAGAATCTTGAAGAACTTTGAGTCTAGCGGCCATGTTTAATTAATTTTTTTAATAATTTTTTATAAAAACAATTTAAAGTATCCTTAAAATATCATAAACAAAAATTCTAATTAATATTTTTAATTTTTTTTTATAAAACAAAATATTTAAACCTCCCTTAAAGTATCCTAAATAGAAGTATTAATTAATTTTTTTATAAATATTTTTTATTTTTTCTAAACAATATATTTAAATTATCCTTGAGGTATCCTAAACAGAAATTCTATTTTTTTAAATTTGTTTTATTTTTTATAAAAAATATTTAAATTACCCTTAAAGTATCATAAACAGAAATACTAATTAATTTTTTTAATATTTTTTTATTTTGTCTATTAAAAAATATTAAAATTATCACTGAAGTATACTAAACAGAAATTCTAATTATTGTATTTAATATTTTATTAAAAAAATTTAAACTACCCTTGAAGTATCATAAACAAAAATGCTAAGTAATGATTTTTTTAGAATTTTTTCTATAAAAAACATTAAAAGTATCCTTGAAGTATCCTAAATAATTTGTTTTATAAATGTTTTCTATTTTATATAAAAAATATATTTAAACTACCCTTAAAGTATCATAAACAGAAATGCTAATTATTATTTTATACTTTTTATAAAAAAACATTTAAATTACTGCCCTGTCTGAAATAATATTTTTAATAAATATTTTCTATTTTTTATAATTTTATAAAAAAACATTTAAATTGCCCTTGAAGTATTCTAAATAAAATACTAATTATTTTGCTTTTTATGTTTTATAAAAAATATTTAAACTACCCTTAAAGTATCTTAAATAATTTTTTTATAAATATTTTCTATTTTTTATAAAAATATTAAATCATCCTTGAAGTACCCTAAACAAAAATTCTAATTAATTTTTTTATATATATTTTTATTTTTATAAAAAATATTTAAACTATTCTTAAATTATCTCAAACAAAAAATTTAATTATTTTTTTTATTTTTATATAGGTTTTTCGGTTTGGCGGTTAAGCCAGGCTCTTGGATCCGGCAATGATGCCAATAAATTCAATTGATCAATCCCCACTTTCTACTATATGCCTATTTATACATTAAACAAAACCTTAAACAGTTTTTTTTAAATCACCCATAGCCTATATATAGTTCCTCTATTTTGACAGTTAAAACTCTAAAAATACTTAAAAATAAATCCAAAAAATGCAATAATTAAATTTTGAATATATATCATTTATTATTATGTTTTACTTCTTTACATTAAAAAAAGATTCATAAATTTTGTTATATGTTTTGTAATCAATATTGTTGCTAAAAATTAAAAAATGCTTTAAATAAAACATTCATAAATTTTTTGTTCATGCCAATATTTTGAATTTATACACATATATACCACATATAACTAAAATCCAAAAATAATAAAATTACATCAAAATTAAATTTTTTTATTAAATTAGACTTTCGTTATTATTTTTTATAGGGGGTTTTGGTTATTTTCTTATTTTATGTCTTGACTCATTTAGAGGAAAGTATTTATACATTTTGACAAACTCTACTAATATATAAAAAGAACTTTTTAATTAAAAGATAAAATGAAATCTGGTGGCCAGGAATCACAATTCAGAAACAAAAAAAAAATTGGTGGCGTGATACTGAATTAATGAATCATCGTATGCAAATAAGATGTGATTTGTTACATGGAAAATTATACAAGAAGGCTGGGTTCTCGTTTTGGTTCTAGATTTCAATGTTATAGATGCATGTGGCATCGTCTCTTTTGAGAGCCTTAAGCTGGAGAACACGTAATTAAAGTCTACAGACTAACTTTCATTGAAAATGCCGTTGCATTTTTATTTATTTTCATATTAATTGTGTTATTTTTAACAAGTCTATTTATTTCTTAATAATGGTATGCAATAAAAAAAACAAAATGAAAATCTGTGGATTCAAAGAGCCTTATGGCTTTGTAAATGTAATATATATCGTTTTCTATTATTAAGAAGAATTCCATTAAATTTAATTGAGTACTGTTTGTTTGTAAAGTCCACTGTACGTATTTCATTAAATTGTGAAAGCTCTCATCCTTTACCCTATTGATTTAGGGAATGGCCGGCCGGGGAATTAAACTTATAAATGAAATTTCTGAGATATGATACAAGAAATGGAAGACCGTTTCAAAAATCCTAATGGTGTTTTGTAATTCAGATCCATATTTTTGTTCTTTGCTGTTTAATCTTTGCATTTGTATTATGAGATGTTTTAAGTTCCACAATCTCTTGTTGTTGGAGATATAAATTTGAAAATGACATGCCTCATATTTGTAGCATGTAAATTGGACAAGAACCAAAATCTAGATTATAGGCGGCAAACAATTTATTAAAAAAAAAAAAATCCTTAATTCCTATCTATAAATACAAGCCTTCACCATCTCCACTTGTGTGCAAGTTCAAAATTAAAAAAACTCCCACCTAGCAACACACGACTCTCCCTTTCTCTTACTAGGCTATATATCATGGGTGTCTTTGCTTTCAGTGACGAGTTCACCTCCCCAGTCCCCCCTGCAAGATTATTCAAGGCTTTGATTCTTGACTCTGGAAACCTCCTCCCAAAACTCTTGCCACAGCTTATTAAGAGCGTTGAATTCACCCAAGGCAATGGAGAGGCTGGCAGCACCAGGCAGATCAGCTTTCAAGATGGTGAGTGTGAATTTTAGGTCAACCTAATACCTGCATATATAGAAGAAGAAAATCTTAAACGAGAAATTATAATTATAATTCATTACAGCATAATACTAATAGCCAGTAATAGTGTGTCTTGATGTGAATGTAAAAACTTTTTTACGCAAATATTATAACAAAGTGCACATGTGTCCATGGTATTATTGCAGGTATTGGTCTTAGGTCTGTTACGAACCGAGTTGAAGCTATTGACCCAGAAACTTTCTCTTACTCGTACAGTTTGATTGAAGGTGAAGGATTATTGGATAAGATGGAAACCGTTGTTTACGAGGTACAATTTGTGCCTGGTCCTGATGGTGGTAGCATAAATAAAATGAAAAGTACCTATCACACCAAGGGTGATATTGTGCTTACCGAAGAGGAGGTTAAGGAAGGCAAAGAGAAGGCACTGGGGATGTACAAAGCTGTGGAAGCTTACCTCCTTCAAAACCCTGAAGCCTATGCTTAAGTGCTTTTGCACTTTTATTATATATATCTCACTATATCCTTAATGATACCGTACGTGTTTAAGTTAGGCTATGGCTCTGGCTCGGCCTGGCTTGGCTATGGTGGCCATAATTTGGGTGGGCAGTGTTAAAAACATAAAATAAGGATTTGATGATCATCATTCACTTGTGATTTTGTTGTAATGTTCCTTCCGACAGAGTTCTCCTTCTGATCTGGTTTCTTTGTTGTAAATTGAGAACCATATGTTGAGATTGGAAAATAAAAATAAAATATATGACTGTTTGAATAAGTAGTTTGGCATGTGACTCTTTCTTATTTTTTGGATTATGGAATCGGCTGCTGGGTGTGTTTTTGATTCTGTGCTTTAAGGTCCGAATTAAACAATATTAAATATTTTGCTATACATATATATATTAGGATAATAGAAACATAAACATTCTGTGGGTTTTGTTGTAGGATAAAAGAGGAATCAGATTAAAAGACAAAAAAAAAAAAAAAAAAAGATAGAAGAATTAAAGAAAACTCTCTAAAATCAGGTTTTAGGCGCTTAGCTTGCAATTCTATGTATCTCTTGTAGTAACTACGAGGAGCATGTTTTGACGAGAGAATGTCCAGCGATGACGTTCACTTTCGTCTCACCGCCCTCCATATCCTTATCAATCCCAAAGATATTTTTCCACCAAATAAACTGTCAAGAGAGCATAGAAAGAGCACCAAAATGAATAAATATAAAAGAAAACGAAAAGTTGCTACCGAACTGTAAAGAGAGTGGGTGACTTATTGGATTGTAGAGAGGTATGATTCTGGTAGACAAGCGAAATCAATTTAAGAGGTTTGATGAATTTATTATGCATGTCCAATGAAGATGCTAATTTGCAACCAATTTTTCTCCTTAATCATTTTAAGAAGTTAGCACACTCTTTCAGTAGATTAAGCACGATCGCCATCTCCATACAAAATCTCCCTACACACCACTAAGAAATTGGAAAAGGAAAAACTTACGTAGGCAACTATACTGATGGAAACATGTCATCGGCAATATGCTCATTGTGGATTTGTGTTTCATTGTAGTTTTTTTTGCAAATTATTTTTTCAACCAAGTCATTGATGGAATATTCACGCTAAAAAAATTTCAGATTTTACCATCAATTCCATAAGAAATATTTCGTTGCCTATTCTGTCGAATTATGAGTGGCCATTTTCGACAGCATCGCCTATAGAATAATTTTACAAAATATGTCTTCAGTGTTTCCATTAAAAATTCCAAAACCTTCTATAACTTTTCAACAAAATAAGACCTAATATAACTAACAAAAATATTGATGAAATAGTCAATTCCATCAACGTTTCTATCATAATGTCATATTTATATTTTGTGTTGTTTGGTTGTTATAATCTCAAAATGCATTTGGGATTATAATCCTAGAAACTCACAACAATAACAACAGAAAAAAAAAAAAAATTGGGATTATATATATATATATATATCTTATTATATGACTATATAAACTCTACATGTGTTGAATGTAAAACATATAATCAAATTATTGAATAATATTTTTTTTTTCTGCTATTCTAAATTTCTATAGTATCCATCCTTTCTTTTAAACTGATTTAATTTTGGATGGAAATGTTATTGCTCAAGAGACCAAACCATAATAGACACTCAATTATCTAAATTAAATTTATTGGGATGTTTGTATAAAAACCAATACTATATGGACCTCTATCGAACATATGAATGCCTTATGTGTTTATAGCATACGTGTTTAATATTGTGATATTGTGGTACGTGTATGGTGTTTTTCAAAAGTGTTTTTTGATTTAAAATACATTAACATAGTTTTTTTAGATTTTTTAATTTTGATATTAGTACATCAAAATCATTGTAAAATACTAAAAAAACATCAATTTAAAACTTTTATCAAGTCAACATATTTTTAAAACACATCCAGACACAGGTGGAAATTAACACAATATCAAACAAGCATGTACCCATCTAACTGCAGGGAAGACTAGAAAATATATGGAAATGGTAGATTAGAAGTTTTGTTATTTCCTGACTAAATTAACAATAACAAAAAAAAAAATGATTACTAATGGAATTGTTTACAGTGAGCTATTAAATTTACTGTAAGTTGTAAGAAAAGTGACAAATTTGATGTAAACAAGGTTTTATTTTTTCCTTACTCGTTAAAAATAAATTTGACAGGATTTAAATTACAATATAAATTCAATGATGGATGTTTAATTATCCTTGAGAAATATTTATCTTTCTATTTTTTACATTCTTGCCAATTTTACTTTTAATTTCTAGAATTGATTTCTTTTATTTTATTAGTTTTCTAAGTTGTTTTTAGTTAGTTTAGATCATAAACAAAATCTCCCTTTTACTTATTGTTTAAAGAATATTTAGTGCATCTTTATTTGGGTTGCTTTAAAATTTAAACTTAAATAACTTGTTTTAATTAAGTAATTAAGCTTTAATACTCGTATTATTGTGGGACGATACCTTTACTTTTTTATATTACAAATAATTAATTTTAAGGATTCAAATTTACCCGATTTCTACACTCTAGACAACAAACTTCCTACCCCTCTCTCTTTAATTTTTCCTAGTTTATTTTGTTATAATGGATAACAACCACTTAATTATATCCCATACCTCCATAATCTAGAGAATTTAGAGAAGAAAGGAAGAGAAAAACAAAAATTCCCAAGTTTTTCCTTAAACAATGGCCAACAGGTTTTCAAAGAAGAAGAAAGGGATTTTTCTTCAAAATTGCAGCAGTGACACTCATTTAAATGCCTACATGTTTTTTTAAGTTGAATCTCTAATTATCAATATTTTTCATGTATAGGCTTAATACTTTATTTCATCCAATATTAAAGTTAATTTATCGGGGATTTTCACCTCTTATTATAAAAAATTTCCTCTTAAATTATTATTTTAATGTTGAAGATTACCCTATTTAACATTGGTTTACAATTTTGAGTTGGAGGTTTACATTCCTATCAACCCATGCCTCAACGTACCGGGACCAACCAACCCAAGCCTTAATAGGTTGGGACTTACTGACCCAAGAAATCCAAGGCAAATACTCACTAACCTGAACACCGATAGTTTGGGACCTACCGACCCAAGAAAACCAAACCAAATACCTACTGACTCGAGCCCTAATGGGTTGGGATCTATCGAACTAAGAAATCCAAGGCAAATAATTATCAACCCTTACATCGACAAGCCATGACCTATTAACTTAAGAAACCTAAGGTAAATACCTATCGACCTAAGCCCTGACGAGCCAGGACCTATGAACCCAAGAAACCCAAGGCAAATATCTACCTACCTACCTACCCAAGCCCTAACGAGTCAAGACCTATTAACTCGAGAAATACAAGGCAAACACCAATTGTCTTGAGAAATCCAAGGCAAATTCATATCGACCTAAGCTTCGGCAGGCTAGGACCTACCAACATGACGAGTCTAATGGAAATACCTACTAACTCGAGCATTGATGGGTTGGGACCTACCGACCAGAAAAATATAAGGAAAAGACCTACTGACCCAATAACAATTCGGCCAAGACTTTTTGACTCGAGAACTACCTAGGTAAGACTTGTCGACTTGATAAATCCAAGGCAAATACTAACTGACCTAAGCACCAAGGTGCCAAGACCTGTCGATCCAAAAATTCTAAGGTAAATACTCAAGCTCAGACATGCTAAGATGTGTTGACTTGAGAAATCCAATACAAATATCCATCGACCTGATAAATCCAAGGCAAAACACACACATACATATATATAAAAAAGAGAAAATCTAGTTTTACAAATGCAGATAACATTAACAAGAAGTAAATAAAATAAAAATACATAGGTTAGTAGTAACCTATTTCCAAAAATTAAATTTTATATGCATGCATATGTAAAAAAGAAAAAGAAAATGCTGTTTTACAAAATAAAGTTAACATTGTTGCAAAGTAAAAATAAAATAAAATAAAAATGCATGGATGAATAGTAACCATGCATGAATAGTGTAATATGCCTAGTAAGCACTCGTTGTTGAAGATTTAATTATTTTTTTATTTTTAATTTAGTCTTCATTTATGAGACTTTTTGACATACTATTTATTTTATAAGAAAAACAGCTTAAGCGCAAACCAACTCCAATATAGTTTATATGAAGAAACTTATATAAGGAAGGCAAATAGGGGGTAAGTAGTGAAAAGGTTTATTGATAATATAGGAGAAGCGTTTTGTAAGTTTTTTTTCATAATTATTTTAATTAAAATTCATATTCATTTGCAACATTCATATGAATTTTGAATTTTGACCTTTTGTTTTGTTTTGTATGAGACCTATAACTCTAGCATGGTTGTCGAACATGGAGAAGTCGCTTTCACTCATTCACTTCATGATCCTTAATTATAGTTGGAGACTAGAGTAACTGATGGACTCGATAAGAATCGAGTTTATGGTAAGCCTATGACATCAATTTGATATATAAGATCGAGTCATATTATTTCAATAATAGGCACACAATATTCCAGCCCAAGTTAGACATCATTGGTTGTTGATGAGATGGTCTAAGATAGGGCTCGAGAACAATTGACTGAAATAAAGGCACAACTAAAAGAAGAAATGAGAGTAGAAATCGAACAAGAAAATAATAAAAAATGGGAGGAAATTCATGCATATTTAGCTTTAGATTTTTGTCCACCTCCTGAAACTTTCAATTCAGGATCTTTTTCTCCCCTCTATCTTTTTAGGAATTTTAATCTCTTTGAAAAAAAATTATATGGAATTCATTTTGATATAGTTTTTGTTTATGGAATTCATTTTAATATATTTATTGTCTAAAAAGATTTTTTTTTGCTGTTGTTATTGTTATGAGTTTCTAGGATTATAATCCTAAATGCATTTTGAAATTATAACAACCAAACAACTCAAAAAAGAAATATGACATTGTGATAGAAACACTAACGGAATTGACCATTTCATCGATGTTTTTGTCATTAATGTTAGATCATATTTGGTGAAAAGTTATAGAAGGTTTTGGAATTTCTAATGGAAATGCTAACGACATATTTTGTTAGAATATTCCATCAATGATGCTATTGAAAATGGCTGCTTAAAATTCAACAAAATATTTTTGATGGAATATTTCATCAGTAATTAAGGTGAATTTCTTATGGAACATATGATGAGATGTTTTATCGGTAACACTACCAGAAAATCAATGAATTCAAACAAAAACACCGATAGATTTTTTCCGTCAGTATTTTGCGGTGATTTTTACTAACCGAATTTTTTCATCGCTAACTCCATCGGTAAACACCGATGAAAATATGTCATTGGTATATACTGAGAGAATGCTAATCAAAATAAAAGGATTAAAAAACTAAACAGTTTGATGACATGCAAGTTTTTACAAACGCCGTTACTATGGAATTACAGTGAAATTCAAATAGGTAAATCGTACAGTGACGTGTCAATTATACCGACATAATTGCTGATGGATTTATTGTCACGATAATTCCATCGATAAATCCATTGATAATATTTAATATATAACCTGACACTCGACCTTCCTTTCCCCCTCACCTATTTTTACTTCTTGTTTAAAAAACCTTTACACAAAACAACCTCCCTCCCCCCACATTCCCCCCCTCATCTCAACACAATTCATCCTTCCACAACTTTTTTAGTCACAACAACACTCTGTTTGACAACATCCGTGTTCTGATTGAAATTTTATTGCGGATTTTCCATCTTAAGTAAGCAAATTTATTTTTTTTTAATTTGAACATAATTTTAAAATGTTAATTTTTTTATTGTATATTTTTGTAGTATATGTATTTTGTTCGGGTGTTTACTTGTTTTATTGTTTTTTCTCAAACAAACTTGTTGTATGGATTTGTGATTTTGTACATGTTATGGTTTGTTTTAGATTTTGTAAAATTGTATGTGTTTGTAAATTATTGAAACTTAAATTACCAACTTAGGTGTGTTGTGATGAAATAAATAATAGCTTATTTAACGAGTCCATTTTATATTTTGTCAATTTTATTACCGAGTTGTAATTTCTGTAAATGTGTACAAATTTGTATGTACGTAGACAATTGATAATGAATTAAGAGAAAATTTAAAATAGATTGAATAATCTTGAGCTAAACCAATATTTTTGCAAATTTATTTAGTTAACATAATTAATTAATACACATTGTCATCATTATTTGATATAGGTTCGATAGAAATGATGGATCTTCATTCATGGATGTATCAAGATTCATCTTATGGATGATTGGGTTAACTTCTAGTGCTAGCAATGTGCATAAAGTTGTAGATGACAACAATAATCCTTATAGGACTATGATTATGGATGCGATGAGAATGAATTAGGGTCATGGTAGTCAATGTCTAATCATATATAAAAAAACCTAATGTAGATGTGTCCAGGTTTTTGATCTTTTAAGAGATTCTAATGAATTATTATCAACTGTTGCACAAGTGTTTACCATCAAGTCAGATTATGGGTTGAGTGAGGCTAGTTATGACAGAATTGTCGAATAAGCGAGAAGCATTTTACCTGAAGGGAACAAACTGAAAGATAACTTCTATGCTGCTAAGTCCATGATGAAACCCTTCAGTCTAGGATACTAGAAAATTGACATGTGTCCAAACTTCTGCATGTTGTACTACCTAGAAAATGTTGAGCTGACCGAGTGTAGAATATAAGGGCATTCCCTTTATAAACTCAGAACTGGTAGGGAAAGGACTCTAGTCGCATATAAAAAAATGTAAATACTTCTCAATCACACCTAGACTACAAAGGTTATTTATGTCATCAAAGACTGCTGAACACATAACATAACACTAATCACATGATATGGTGGATGGAGTGATGGTGCACTCTTCTAACGGTAAAGTATGGAAATACTTTAACAGTGTGCATCCCCACTTTTCAGCTAAATCAAGAAACATGCGTCTTGGGTTATGTACAAACAGATTCAATCCATTAAGGTCATTTGCCGCTACTTATTCTTGTTGGTCGGTTATACTCACGGTTTACAACTTGCCACTAGGGTTGTGTATAAGGTTGGAGTTCATATTTTTATCTATGGTTATACCCGATCCTAATAATCTAGGGAAAAATATAAATGTTTGTTTTCGATCATTGATTGATGAGTTGATGCAGTTGTGGCCCTTCGGGCTTTGACTTATGATGTATCGATGAAATAAAATTTTTTTATGAAGGCAGCTTTAATATGGACTATCAATGATTTTCCAGGTTATGAAATGGTTTCTAGATAGAGCACGCATGGAAAACTAACATGTACATACTAATAAACGGTTGTAAAATGTCTTTTTTTAAATTGCCACCAGTGTTTCTTACCAACAAATCACAGATACAAAAGGAACAAAAAAACTTTTTTATTGGCAAAGTTGAAAAGGATGTTGCACCTTCGCATCTTTTGGGTGAAGAATTATATGACATAGTGTTAGAGTATAGTGATATTGTGTTTGGTTTCCAATCTAGTAAGTAGAAGTTTTCAAATTTTGGTTTGACCTATAATTGGGTAAAGCGAAATATTTTCTAAGAGCTTTCTTATAGGAAGACCAATCTCCTTTATCATAACCTTGATGTCAAGCACATAGAAAAGAACGTGTTTGAGAATATTTTCAACACGGTCATAGACGTGAAGGGGAAGATAAAGGATAATATCAAGGTTAAAATGGATATAACGTTGTTTTGTCATCATAAAAATATGGAGTTGGTTTATATTGGGTTACTGGTTACAAAGCCTAAAGCAAGCTTTGCCTTAGACAAGAATGCATAACAACTAGTCTACCAATGACTTATGAGTCTGCGTTTTCCTGATGAACATGCCTCAAACATATCAAGGTCAGTTAATTTAGAGGATTGCAGATTATATAGAATGAAAAGGCATGACTACCACGTGTTTATGCAAACACTTATTCCATTAGTTTATTGGGATTTATTACTAAATGGGATATGGGATGCATTCAAGAGATCAATTATTTCTTTAGAGATATATGCTCCAACAAGTTGCAAACACAACATCTTGAGAGGCTTGAAATGAATATTGTTCAGACAGTATGCAAACTTGAGATGATATTCTCTCCATTGTTTTTTGACTCGATGGAACATTTGTTCATACATTTATCATATGAGGCAAAAGTTGGAGGCCCAGTCCAATATAGATGGATGTATCTAGTCAAGAGGTTAGAGATTACACGTGCAATGTAATTTAAAAAGTATTATTATTTTTTTTGTTAATTGAAAACATTCGTTTAATTCCATGCAGGTACTTGTTCAACCTTAAAAAATAGTTAAAAACAAGGCGCATGTTAAGGCTTTGATATGTAAGGCTTATATTGTTGAAGATATCTCAATATTTATCTCATACTATTTCGAGTCTCAATTGAGAATAAGAATCAATCACATTCCAAGGCATGATGATGGTGGTGAAGTGCCTTCGAGTGGGAACTTGTCAATATTATCCAATCTTAGACGACCCACACCAAAAAATATTGTTAAAGGGAGATATTTTTCTGAAATAAAATTAAGATAAGCAAATAATTATGTGCAATTTAACTGTGATGAACTAAGACTTTTATTTAGTAAGTATTCTACTTAAATTTTGTTATTAATGGACTATTTATCTCTTGTAATATCGCTAACTCATACATTGTTGAATGCCTCATAGGCAACATCGTTATAATGGACTATTTATTCTACTTAAAAACTTACAACTAACTGAATACCAAATATTTCAATTACAAGATGAACAATTTACCACGTGGTTCAGAACACATGTAAGTACTATTTAATTATCATTATTTATTAGGATACTTAATTTCGTTTCATATTTCTCCTTCACTGTTTATTGTTGTACTTTATGTACCAGGTTTATAAATTGGAAGAGAATGCTAGTGGTACATTGTCTTTATTAAGTTTGGGTTTTGAAAGAAAGGTGAAGTGTTACAACATGTATTTTATCAATAGATACATGTTTCATACTGAAGAATATAAGCAAGGTAGAAAGACATATAACAATGATGTTTATGTTAAGAGATCAATTTCTAATGATTTTAAAGTTGACTATTATGGGAAATTACAAAAGGTAATTGAATTGTAATATCATATCGAACATAATAGAATATTTTATTCAAATGCTATTGGTATAACACCACTGACAGAGGAATCAAAGTAGATCCCCATCATGGTTTAGTCAAAATTAATTTAAAAGTTAGACTTTGCAATGTCAACGATGTCTTTGTTTTTACCAAGCAATGCCAACAAGTTTATTACATATACACCCCTTCATTTAGAAAGGATCATTTAAGAGTTGATTGATTATCCGTATTGAAAACTAAACCCAGGGGTTGTGTCGAGGTTGTTCAGGATGAGAATGATGAACCAAATGTGAGAGATGATGTCTTTCAAGTTAGTAATTTGGTTGATCCATATCGAGTTGCTACATTGATTGGCTTAGAAGAAAATTCAAATTTTCATGTCTTTAATAATATTTTTGTTAATGTTGACTCTGATGAGTTGAATGTTATTCTGAGCTCCAATGAACAAGCACAAGTTGATGAAGATGATAATAGCAATGAAATCAACATTTAAGATTATGATGGAGTTGACGACAAGTCAATTGAAGAAGAAGACAATTCTGACTAACTATCAAAACACGAAAGTGTAATGCCATATAAATTATAATGTAATATTTATTGATGAAATTCGCTACAAAGAATAATTTATTTTATTATTATTATGTGAACTTGCATTATTGTGTTGTGCGTGCAACTTTCAATTTAAGTATTTACAGGATGGATAGATATCGAATACAGATACAACCTAGCGTCAGACACTATTTCATGTTGATGGAAATACTGACAGTTCGTGATGCGATCCAACCATCAAAGGATCCATTGGAGGTTCCAGTTGGTCCAGTTACTAGGCTTAGGGCTAAGAAGTTCAAAGAAGCTTTCAATGGACTTCTTCAAGATACATGGGCTAAGGTGGACTT
>Ga0325404_1004589_pt1 | contig 14650 bp, 5 predicted proteins | sample PopdelMetagenome_18_FD_205664 | JGI IMG/M metagenome (GOLD analysis project Ga0325404, IMG submission 205664) | Populus deltoides microbial communities from Bellville, Georgia, United States - Xylem-Control-R1 | ecosystem: Host-associated > Plants > Phyllosphere > Stem > Wood/Secondary xylem... | reverse complement strand
CAAAGAATAAACTCTAATTATTTAAATGAAACAGCAGAATGACAGCAAACGAATTTCAAAAAAATGGCCAGTGCTTCTCCGGTTGAGGTGGCCACCACAATCACCGTCGGAAACTGCTGGCGTTTAAGAACATGTACGGCTTCTATGTTGGTCAATGCTTAATATATAGTCCTTGAACTAAAAGTTTTTATTATTCACCACCTCAAACTTTCAATGGTTTCTCAATTAGCCCTTTCCCATTGGATTCCAAGTTTCACCATGAACTACGGGAGCCCGTTTATTTTTATTTTTTATATTTTAAAATTATTAAAAAAATAATTTTTTTATTTTAAATTAATATTTTTTTGATGTTTTCATGTCATTTTAATATGTTAATGTTAAAAATAATTTTTATAAAATAAAAAAACTTTATTTTAATGTATTTTCAAGCAAAAAAACATTTTGAAAAGCAAACGCTACTACACTCCTAAATACTTATACAAGAACTTAGTTAAAATAGCCGCTAAAATTCTGAAATTCACATTTTTTTTAATAGAAAAACTAGAATTCACTTAAACTACTAATACAAAACTTGTTTCTTTTTCTTTTTCTAATAAAAAACTGAAAAACATGTTCTTTTGTTAAGAACGAAGATGAATATCTGTTTGTTACATAAACTATAGCTATAATTATAAAGTTTCATATATATATATATATATATATATATTGGTTTTTTCACTCACATGGCTCCCATAGGAACTTGCTCATTGTTTTGTTTATCGCTCAGCATGAATCTGCCAGGAGTAGTGGAACTGCATGCAGGCATTACATGGTTTCCACTTCAGCAACCAATAGGTTAGTTTCAAATATATATAATTTCTCATGCTTCCTCAGATTGGATAATAATCATTTGTTTATTATTCAATGATTGCGTGCTTTGCCCTTCTGACCCTTAATTAACTAGATAAGACCTAATACTATTGTCAACCATGCATTAATCTAATTAGATGAAATTAAGTCTCTGATCAAGACAATCAATATCAGTTTAATTTTATATTCATTAATATGATAGGTTGCTCAGGCAGTTAATTTCCAGTACTACTACAACGTTTATAATTATCATAGCTTAATTTTAAATGTTAAGAAGTATATGAAGTTAATTATATATGCTCAAGCAATCTCGTAATCTGTACATCCAATCATCTAGCTGCAGAATTAGATCCTATACAAGGGAGAAAGGTGATCATTAGAAGGAAAATGAAGTGTAGATTAACAAAATATCGCAAGCAGCAGAGCATCGCTAGAACAACCAAGTCACTCAAATATATGAGCACTGTTGTGCTTCCCAAACCTCAGATTTGACAGTAGAACAAGGGCTTGCACTGGCCAATTTCACCAACAAGGGATTGATTAGTTCTATGTTTTCAAAGATTGCCATTGTTTATTCACCAACCACCCGATCTTTTTGCACAACTAAAAAGGAAAAGAAAGGGAAAAGAAAAGAAAAATAAAATATAAAATGTAATTTTTAAAAGAATAGAAGCAAAATGAAAAAATAAACAAACTATAAGAGAGCTCATGTAATTTAAACCTAAAAAAATCTCAAATTTAAATATTATTTTATATAAATAAAAGTAATAATATTAACTATCTTTGACTGATTGTCAGAGCTAAGGATAACTATTAGCTTACACATCATACATGGTAGAGGGAAAGAGAAATGGAAATCCTGCATAGGAACATAAGAAATCATCTATTGCAGCAGATTGTCTGATTAGGATTCCAAATGAGATTAAATTCAACGCACCATCCATGATTGTAATTAAAAACTCGTAATGTTTCCTCACATTATGGATCGTTAGAGTGCAAAAATCTAGAGGAACAGTCTCCACTTACCTCACCTGGGAGAAGCTATGATCTCAAGCTCTTAACTAGACAGCTAGATCTAAATCAAGCTACGTAGATAAACGAAAATGAAAATGGATTTTATAATGCTGAGGCTACCGGTACAGATCATATAATGTTGCATGAAATTGTCCTTTCCAAAAAATAAAAAAGTCATCACAGTTTCATTTACTTTCGAATCAATATATTGGGATTTGTATTCTCCTTTTTCATAAAAATATTTGAGATTTATGAATAAGTAATTGCATGATGGCCGGGTTTTGTGTTTTCATGAAGAGAAATTACAATGTAAGTATTTAATAATTTCATAATAATAAATGCCTCCAACATGGGTTTCAAATAGTTATTACTAGATATTAATGTAAGAAAAATTGATCAGACCATATAGAAAAAACAATATTATTAAATATGACCTTCAACCTTGAAAACTCTCAATCCCACTTTTTATTTATTCCAGATTTGAAATTAAATTATACAAGAATTGCTTTGATGTAAAAAGTAAAAATAAAATCATTTTAAAAAATAAAATAAAAACAAATAGTCAATGAGTTTTTACCTGATTTTGATTAGGTTTGTCTTAGGTTGAACGAGTCATAAGTTAACCTAATATTTAAATTTTTTCACACTGGACTTTCCTCTCCAAATTTCTTTTGAAACATGGCCTAGCCTAGGCCCCGGATTAACTTGTTGGGTTGAACTGAGTTAAAAAATTATAATTTTGTAAATGGGGTGCTTTCAATTTAATTACTAGGCAGGATCACGAGTTTAAAAATTTAACACATGTTGACATCATTTTTTTAGCCCCGATCACATTTTTCTAATTTTTTTATTTAATAAATAAACTTTGTTATTTTCTCTAGTTTCCTTTCAATTATGTTATCCGCATCTTATGATCTATATAAGAGGTTTGATCGGGTGGTCTAAGTTTATTTTAGGCTGTTTTTTTATCCTTTCCAGTTTCATCCTTCAAAACTCGATTATTTTAAAAATAATCTCTTCTTCTTACTTTCTTTTTTCTTTTCTATTTTATTTTTTATTGGGTTATTATGTTTGCATGATCCTGCTTGTAAGTTTTGGTGACCTCACCCAGGTTTGCTAGCACTTTGTTTTTTTAGATATTTTTTTGTTCACTAATTTTTTTTCCCAATTGATCCATTCATGTTTGGATTCTTAGAAATTGATAATCAATTTTTTTTTAATTTTGTTTTTATTATATGAACTGTTGATTTTTCCCTTCTTTAAAAACACTTGACAACATTTGTGTATTATTTTTTAATGTTACAAAAAATTCAGCCTAGCTTGCGATAAAACACAGACTACCTATCTAGTATATATATCTATTTGTCTAGCTAGATGGGAAACCACCTGGATACATTTAGAGTTTCAATTCGCACCCGATGAAGTGTTCATTCACAACCTTTGCCGATAAGTAACCCGATGCAAAACTAAGTATGAAATGTGTTCCCAATTAAGAGAGACGTTGTTGAAGATGAAGTCATTTTTAGTAACCCAGATTGACTAAAGAACACAATTTAGAACAAGACATAGTGATTAAACCCGACATGGACGAGTTAATCCAAGTAATCCTAGTCAATTTAAAACTACATAATTTTAATATTAAAAAAATTAAAATAATATTATTTTGATAAACAAAATTAAACTTTAATGAAGTCCAACAGGTCTGTTTTAATCAACTTCCACCAAATTTATTTACAAACCTGACAGATTCCAAGTTTACAGGTAATGAAGCTAATCAAGGAGCGAAGTTGGACTTGGCAAGGCCTAGTTTAACATCTGTATGAAACAATGTACAGTAACTTCCCTTGCTTTCGTCCCTAGCAAAAAAATCTTCGTTGCTGAAACAAAATAACTACAAATTTTTTTAATGTTATGTTATGGTCATGAAGTACTAGCTTTGTCGCAAATTTTATATCAATTTCTTTTGGTTTTGACACGTGTTTTTTTATTATAAATTCTTGGATGAATCATTATTAAAAAAAGGGACATGAATGAGAAGATATATAGACAACGTGCATGGCACAATAGCACTATAAGAAGTTTAATTTGATCATTCAATTCATCAATTGATTTCAATAACATATAATTTCATGATTTCGAGAAACATATATGTATCATATTCTAATATAAATTTCTGTGTGAGAACATTTAATTATCATATTAATTTGATTTGTACAATTCAGCTTGATCCCTTCACGATCGCTATCATTTCACCTTTTCTAGAAATGAATCCGTCAAAAAGTCCACACGCACACACACATTAATTAACAAGAGCCAAATGCATTGAAATTCTCCTGTTCCCCAAATGGTTACTCAATATATATATAATTAATTGTTCTCTTATTGTCTTTCTAAATATTTTTTACAAGATCCTGGATATGTGGGGTAACACATATTTCCCCTTTATGCATGGGTGTCATGGAGTTGTGGATTTGAACGTTAAAGTGAGGGATTATAATTAAGAACGTCAGTTCATTGATAAGAAAGAAATGGTATTCTAATCATCCATTAAAAATCAGTATTTCTTGTTTGGATAATTATACCAAATTATACCATGTATGATGTAATTGCATAGTATAATTTGATAATGTATTGTTTGGATAATTATACGGATATATATGATTATTAAAAAAGATTGGTAATAACACGATCGAGATGGGAAAAAGGATTAAGTTTTGGCTTGATAACTGGACAGACAATGGCAGCTTGGCAGAGAAGTTTCCTACACTATTTCAGTTATCCAACGATAAAGAAGCCAGCCTAGACAAGATGGGAATGTGGGACGGTCATGCATGGTGCTGGGTTTTTTCCCGGAACAGAGTTTTGAGAGGCAGGAATACTGGACTTCTTGCTAAAATGTATGCTATTCTGTCAAGGGTGCAATTGGACAAAGAAACAGAGGATATGCTTGTTTGGAAAGCAAATAACATAGAAAGATTCTTGGTTAAATCTCTCTATGGGCTTTTAAATCCCAGTCCTTCATTGAACACTATCTTCTCCTTTAGGGCGATTTGGAGAGGTCTCGTCCCCTCTAAAGTAGAGGTTTTTGGCTGGACGGCTATCATCAACAAAATCAACACCCGTAACATGTTAGTTAAAAGAGGCATCTTGGATACCTCAGCTGCAAACTGTCTTATTTGCCTAGTTGAGGAAGAAATGGTCGACCACCTTTTTATCCATTGCTACAAGCACTGGCTCATTTGGTCCAAAATCATCAACTGGTGTGGCTTAGCTTGGTGTTGGCAAGTCTCTTCTCTCAGTAGGACTCTTTGGTTTATGGAAAATTTCAGAAAAAAGCATGGGTGATGTTGTTCTTCTTTGTGGCATGGTCTATGTGGCTTCTCCGCAATGATGTGATATTTAAGCAGAAGATCCCAAAATATGATACTCTGTTCTTCCTTATTGTTACTCGACTTTGCTTATGGTTAAAGGCTATAGAACCGGATTTTCCCTGCTCCTCTTCAGATTTGCTAAGATTCGTCGAAGGTCTGATTCGATGGACTAATTCTCAAACTTTGAGGACTGGTGTTATGTGGTCTCCCCCTATGACTAATAGATTCAAATGGAATGTTGACGGATCCTTTATCGAAAAACCTGGCCCCTTCGGAATAGGTAGTTTTTTGTGGAATCACCATAGAATACTTTTAGGTATTTTTTCTTTGTCGGTTGGGATCTTAGACTCCAATGTAGTTGAGCTGAGAGCAGTAGTCAAAGCTATCGAATTATCAGCCTTTAATTGCTTCCTACATCATAAATATATTATTATTGAATCTGATTCTGTCAATGTCATTAGCTGGATGAATAATCTTCATAATAGGCCTTGGATTCATCATAAACTCTTCTCTTCAGCTCAGAGGCTAGCTTCATGTTTTGATTCAATCACCTACACTCATTCTTACTGGGAAAGTAATCACATGGCAGATCACCTCGCTAAACAAGGAGTGCACAAGATATCTGATTTTGTTGCTTGGCTATGACCCCCCTAGATAATCTGTTGATACTATGTTTAGCCTCTGTAGATTGTGGTATTTTGGGGCAATGTTTTGGTTACTATGCAGGGAACAGATAGTGGAAAGATCTTAACTGATCCGAAGATTATGTTTCTATATTTAGCTAGTTAGCTCAGCGAATTTCTATTCTGTGTAATGTGATTGCATAACACAATTATGTCTTATTTAATCCTATTAGCTTCTTTAAAAAAAAAAAAAAACACAATCAAGATGCAAAAGATCTGTTATGACAGATCAAGTAACAAAAAATTCAATAAAATCATTCAATTGGCTTCGGCTGTACTTTTGGAATCTTGTATATCAATGCTATAGGGTTTTCATTAAATTGTTGTGATTAATGTAGATTAATTGCATCTATACACATGAAGATTAAGCACTTAAATACAATTAAACATATATATATAAAAACACAGGAATATAATCTTATAGTTTGGGATATTGTAATTCATAATTATATAATCACTACTAATCACGCACCCCCCAATCCCAAATCTTAAATAACAATGCTTTGATGAGAATTTCGAAGAACAGAAACAATCCTGTGATGAGTATCATAAATTTAATTCAAGATATTCATTAAGACAGTGTTGTTTATTAAATGGTAAATTTAATTATATAAAAAAAAACTCTTTGCCATATCAGCTATGCATCTATTCGTAATGTATTTGATCTATGTTTAAAATATGTGATTGATTATATGAACTCCTCGAAATAATAAAAATAAATAAATTAAAGATAGTGTATCGATCTTCGTACATAATTCTCAACAAATGAGTTTATAAATTCAATATTTAAATTAAGAGAAGAGAAAAGTAAATAGTAATGATTAAATTAAATGAATATAACTTGTAAAATCAAATTATGTGGGACACAAATAAGTATGCCAACGAAAATCCTGGTATCTAAAACCAAATTTATTATTCATTAAGTATAAAAATCATATTTTTAGATTTGATATTCAGATGTTCTTACCTCATTATAATTTATTATTCAAAATTAAATAAAAGATTTAATTAGATGTTCTTACCACCATAAAGAGTTTCAAGAATCTCTATAAAAGAAGATAATTAATTAGTGTTTGCTTTGTCTAATTAAGTTTGAGACGTGGGGAACAGACTGGAACGTCCTTGGGACGAGTCTCATTGCAAATTTTTTTATAACTCATGATAAAGAAAGGGTGATTTTCAAGATATTACAATATTTGAATTGTTTCTTTATTCATTATTTCTGGATATGTATCATAATAATGATCAAATTATGTGGGGGAAAAAACATTATATTATATATTAAAAATCCTGGGTGGATCGACGTATTGTCTATATGAACAATAAACCTTCTCGAGTTATTTTTTTTGTTTTTTTAATTCATTTGCATCTATTTTTTATTTGGTTCTTCAAAAAGAATTTTACCACAAATGTTTTTCTTTTCAATTACATCTTTTTTTTTTATTAAATCCTTCATACTTTTTTAATGGAATATAATTATGAAATTTAGACTGGATTAACATGACCCCACAAGGTTTAATTATTGAGTGAAAAAAATGATTTTTAAACTCATTTTGAATATAATTTAAAAAATGAGCTCAAAATTTAATTTATCATTTTTGTGGGTTTAATATCTTTATTTTTAAAGTGAGGATTAAATCTTGTAACCCGTTCCAAATCATTTACTTAAAATTATTAGCTTTTATCAAACATGTACATAACAATTTAGGAAATCAGAGCAAGAATACAATAGATAATTTTATGATCAGATATAAGCACAATAAAACTTATTATAAATAAAATATTTTGAGGTAATGTGTTTTTTCTTTAATATATAATCAATGAAAACTCGTACCGTAAATTATATAATAATTCTTTATTATCCATTTTTAAATCACTCATATTTTAATTTCGCCTACAACTGTCTAAAAATATTTATTGAATTTGGAGGAAAGGAGTGGATACCCACTGCCTTACAGAGTCCGAAGAAATGGTGCTTGATAGGACCACCGGCATTGCGAAAATTGGCACTGTTTTTTTTTATTATTATTATTGGAGTATTAACACGTGTTGAAGAAATTGCTTCAAAAGGAGTTTCAATTTATTAAACATCCCATTTTTAATTATGCTCTGTTTTTCATGCATATTGATTTTTTATATATATAATTTCGGGGTGTGTTTTTATATGAAAAAAAATCTAATATTAAAAATAATATTTAAATGCATCAAACCGATATAAAAAAATGTTGCTAAAATAATTTTTTTAAAAAAGATTATATTTACTTAATTTACTAATTAGCAAAAAATGTTTTTTTTTTTTTTTTACTTTCATAACTATGTTAAGAATTCATGTTACTTTGAATAGTAAAAGATTTAATAGTTGACTGGAGGAATTTTTATTGCCTCGAATAGTGGGAAATTGTTTTTTTTTTTTTAGGGAACGTTATGTGTATAAAAAATTATTATTTGTTTAAGAGACTGTTATTTAATTGATAGGAGGAATTCCTGTTAATTATATGAAACAGCGGGAAATTAGGAAGAAATAAATTTATTATTTTTCGTGAAATTGTAGAGTCTCTAGCCATTGCCTATGAATGGAATCTGTTTATACAAGAAGACAAATTGTTACTTCAACTTCCAAGAGCCGAACTAGGCCTGATAGAGATTTAGGCCATAATTTACAAATGGGTCCAGTATCAATGGATTTGATTTTTCAGAGTGTCTAAAATACTCTGGGCCCAATGAGCCCTAAAATGTTTAGGGTCTGGAATCCATTCAACTTCAACGATTTTAAGGCACCCAATAATGATAATTGTTATTAAAAAAATATTATTTCCAAGAAAAGCGCGTCATGTAATTTCACTAAGCTATTTAAAGGGTGTTTGAAAATGTAGTAGTGATTTTTTAAAAAATATTTTTTATTCCAAAACATATCTAAATAGTATTTTTTTTATTTTTTAAAAATTATTTTTGAGATCAGCATATCAAAATAATCTGAAAACATCTAAACATATTAATTTGAAGTAAAATAAAATTCAATTTTTTTCAAAAATACTTCTAAAACATAATGTAAAACTAAGGTTGTTAAAACCGCGAGTTGACTCTTAAAATCTTACGATTTTACGAGTCAACATGTATATAACGTGTCAAATCAGGTTAAAACTCGAAATCGGTCAAACTCAGTTAAAATCAGTAAAATCAGACCGATTTTATGATTTTGATTGAGTTTGACCGATTTCGAGTTTTAACCCGCAAAAGTTAAAAAATTTATTGTCTCCCTGTCCAAGTCCCTTGACACTTCACTACATAGTCCCCACTCCCCAGTCTCCCCTTTCCCAGTTGCCCAAATCTCAAATTTTCAATCTTAGTAGACTAACACCAGCATTAGAGGATCTTGGCTATGGAAAAGCCTTATACTATATTTTAGGCCGGGAAGATATGATCGGAGGATCGAAACCATGGAAAGATAGAGGTAGATGATGAGGAATCAAATGAGCAAAATAAGAAATAAGAATACTTATATAGAGAGAAATACTGTGTTTTAGACTAACCATTTGTTAACTACAAAGAGAGATGATAGAGACTCAGAGAGAACTTGAAATGCATGTCTTGCTTGGCGGGATATTTGGACATTATTTCTAGGACTTGTTACTAACATAAAAAGGGTGGAAGATGAGGTGACATGAGATTAAATTGATGTCATTTTATACGTTTTTGTTCTTGTTGTCACGGGTTCACTGTATTGGTCTCTGTTAATTTTTTTTTGAAGTTGGTGATATACCTTAGAATATTATATCATGTCACTAGTTGCCTGCAGTGTGTTTCAAGACCTGTCCTCTAGAAAATGTTCTGAAACTATCAATAAAACATAGTTGTTCAATCTTATTTTTTTCTTTTCGTATTTTTAAGTTATTTAAATCATGTATGAATTTTTATTTGAATTATGTATTTTAAGGTGTTTGAATATTTGTATTGTTTATTTCACTTTTTATTTTAATTATATTATATTACTTACTACTTGACTGAAATTATCAATATATAATTAGTTAAAATATTTTTCTTGTGATTTTATGATCCGAGTTTATATTATATATTTCGTGTCGTGTCAAAAAAATATTTTTGACAACATTGTAAAACACTACCTTAGTTATGCATGCAATTTAGTATCTATATTATTTCATTCAGCTTTGAAGTTGTACCAAGCCAGCTTTTGAGTTTAACTTGAAAAAAAAAAAACAGAGAATGCCAAATACTACCTTAGTTATGGAAATTCTGGATTGTTCAAATTTGGAGAAGAGGTGCGAGAAAAAAAAAAAAAAAAGGACATTTCTAATAAAGATAGCTCACATCCCTTCCATTCGAATCAACAATAAAGAAATCTAATGATACTTGGATTGTTCAAAGGATGACGACTTCATATGGCAATTTAAATTAGAAATGATTATTTTCAGATTGGATTGACTTTTATAAAAAAAATTAAAAAAAATAAAACTGAACCGAAAGTAGTTCAAACCGACCGGTTTCGGTTCAGTTTTTTAGAATAATAACCGGTTCAAATCGGTTTGACTCGGTTTTTTTGGTTTGGCTCGGTTTTTTGACACTTTGAATTAGGGATGATCATTTTTTATTCGGTTCGGTTTTTATAAAAAAAGTAACCAAATCGAATTAAAAAAAACAAACTGGTTCAAACCGATCGGTTTTGGTTCGGTTTTTAGAATAAAAACCGGTTTGGCTCGGTTTTTTTCTGGTTCAGTTTGGTTTTTTCGGTTTGACTTGATTTTTTTGGTTTGGCTCGGTTTTTTTCAGTTTGGGTTCGGTTCGGTTTTTTCGGTTTCAGGCTTATAAAACCAAAACCTAACCGAACCGATCAGTTTTTTAAAAATTATAATCGGTTTAATCGGTTTTTTTTCACGGTTTGATTTTTTTAATTTTTTTTTAGCTTTTCAGTTTAATCTATTTTTCAGTTTTTTTACTCATCTCTATTTTAAATACGAGAGTAAACTTCTCACCCCTGTAAAGTTGAAAGCAAGCCTCCACACTATTTCACTTAAACCACCATCAAAATCTTTCATTTCCATTAATATAAAAAATAAAAACATTTCTAATAAAATTATTTTAATATATTTTTAATAAAAAAAATACTTTTAAAAAACACATTATATTACAATACAAAATATACTTGAACATCTACTTATCTTTTTTCTAATTTCTTTTTAATTTAGAGACCGTTAAATTTGACGTTTCAAAAGAAAATATTCTTAAAAAAATTTGAATTATTATTTTTATTTAAAATTATTTTTTTAATATTTTCAGATTATTTTGATACATAAATATTAAAAATAATTTTTAAAAATAAAAATAATTATTTTAATTTATAAACAAAAAAAACACTTAAACAAAACCACTGCTTCAATCCATGCTAATAAATTTCAACCGATCATGTTAGAAGATGGGCTGGCACAAACCTGGTTTTTTTTTTTCATAACCTCTAGTAATCTTAATGTACATTAAGATGAGAAAAAAAAACTTTAAATATATAATGGATTAATGAAACTTATTTTATATGATCTAATAAATAATTAATGTATATTCTTAAATTTGTTTTCAGGATGCGTTTGTTTGGAGTTTAATTTTTTGAAGTACTTTTTAGACTTCAAATTTATTTAAATTTTAGATGTTTTCAATGATTTTAATATATAAATAATAATAATAATAATAATAATTATTTTAATATATTATAAATTAAAAGGTATTTTTTACAAAAGGACTAAAAACACAAACTTATCATGTTGTTTGGTATTGTGGTAGCTTTTGTAATTTTAGTTTGAAAAAAATTGTTTTATAAAAAATACTTTTAATTGAGGTTGATTTGATATTTACATATGTTTGGTTAAAACTGTTGTTGAATTTGAGGTTGAACAAAAAATAATTTAATATATAGAACATTACCCATGATAATGCACAAGATCAGTTATATTATTCTTATTTATTTTAATATATATACTTGAATTAAAATTATTTGGATTTTTTTTTCAAATTAAAACATGATTTAGAAATAATGATTACAATTTTTTTTTTTACAGTTGTAAAACATGTTGGCAATAACTTGATATTTTTCTTACGTTGAAAAAATCCAATACCACCTATCTAGTGATGATTGGTGGCACAAGGATGGCAATATGATTGGTACTTGGTAGCAGTAGTCAAGGAATTAGTTAATTATTTTAAAAACTAAAGTGATTATTTAATTTATTTTAAATAATTAGGGGACTAATTTATAATTTACTCATATTTGTTGTAATGGAAGTAGATTTCAGAGCAGTCGTCCTTTATACTCATTTCTAGCAAAAAAGAAAAAGAAAAAGAAAAAGAAAAAGAAAAAGAAAGATTAAATAAATAGAAAAGAAAAGAATAAGCATTCTCCATAACGAATTGAATTTTCGAACCTAAAAATTGAATTAAGATGAAAGTTGTTAACCCCAGTTGATGTGCCTTTGGCAGGGAGTTCGGGTTTGGTTAAAAGGAGATGAAGTTGCTTAGAGTGAATTCCCCATGTTTCTTGATGCCATATTTTCTAGGGTTTTGCATTTGCTAGAATTCTTTTTATTATTATTATTAATGTGGTTGTCCGGGCTAGTTTGCGCATACCTTGACTAATCTCACGAGGATCATGAAGTTAACGACCATATAAGTCTCCAGTGGCCCTATGATTTGTAGGACTCGAATTAATAATCTCTAGAAAACAAATCTAAAACCTGACCAGTTGAGTTACACCCAAAAGTTTTATATTCTAGAATTCTGTGTGCTGTGATATATATAGCTTTCTTGCTTGGTTTCTCCTTCTGATTTCTCTTATCTGGCCTTTTCCATGTTTCCCATAGCTGCTCTGAAGTAGATAATCTCTTCGGAGTCAAACAATTGTCATGCTATGTACTCTTAATGTTGTCTTTGGCTTTGATGTCGAGAATCTGTCACCGTGATAGGCGAGGAAAAAGAGATGATCATCTCTGAAATTTCTGTGCTTTATGATCTCCTGAAATTTGATCAATATGACATTTAATTCTCCGGCAGAAAAATTCAGGTTGATATTATTTTGTTTTTCATCTTTTTTTTTGAGATAATGACATATGAAGTGTATTTTTTTTTTTTTATTAAAGTGCTTATATTCATAAATTTTAATTAATCAATTGCCTTCTTCAACAGTGGCGGAGCCACATAGAAGCAAGAGAGGGCAATTATCCCATTAATCTTTTTTTTTAAATATTTTTTATATTAAAATATTAATATAATAACTTTACAGGGTTAATTTTCTTTATTAGCTACTAATTGATCTAAGTTCTTCTTCTTCTTCTTTCACTATTGTCTCTGCCTCTCTCTGTTCTATAAAATTTCTCTTCAACTCCTAAGTTATTAATTAGTTAAGCAAGTAGTCTCTTATGCTTTATGTTTTAGGGAAGTTTCCTTCTTTTTTCTATTTGTTTTATTATCTAATTTTAGTTTTATTTTTTTATAATTAGTTATTGAAAATGTTAGGGTTTATAATAATTTATGGGTTTGTTGAATTAATATGTGTATGGGTAATATTATATGCTAATGGATATGAATTGAAATGAGTTTTAATGAATTTACTAGTGATTAAAAATGAAGTACAAGACAACTAAAAAAATTAGGGACATAATAGATAAATTAAAAAGAAAAAATTCAATATTTATGTTTAATCCACTTGTACAAAACAACAAGTTAACAAGAACAACATCAATTTGTGACAATCCTTTTTAGCTATGATTTTAGAGGTTATGTACCATATGTCAGCATAGAATTATTGCCAAGAACTTCCCTAGTCCTTCGAAGATTTAGAAATAGATAAATGAAAGTTTGTTGTATATATTAAGAAAGATATTTTTAATGAGATTAAAAATAAAATTATTATGAAGTAGTTTTAAAATATAAAATCTCGAAGAGAACAATTATTATGTAAGTTTTTTCATTTTAAAAGTATTTTTAAATTAATTTTACTTGACTTGAGTTGATACATATATTTTAAATTAATTTATTTATATAACACATATCTATATAGCATATAATATTAAATATTTATTAATAATTTACCTTCTCATTTAAAAATTATAGCTCCACCACTTTTATTAAGCTTCTAGTACAAATCACTTGACTTGTTAGTTATCTTTCATGTAAATGGGCCTATATGTTTAAGATCATCATTATTTTTTTATTTTCCAACATTTTCAAGAAAATCCAAAATAAAATAAAAATAATTAATTGTTTTCAACTATTTTACCATTATTTTTAAATACAAAAGTAAAAAGCCACAGACAATATTATAAGGATCTGAATTATCCCCCTTCGATTCTTTCCTGCGATTTTCCTTTTGTGTTCTGTTAGAACACTGATGTAAAAACGCTTTATTATTTTTTTTATAAACAAAATTATTGAGTATAAAACTAAAAAAAGTGGTATTTTTATTAAAATACTAATTTGTTTTATGAAATCATAGCGTTTTTTTATGTACAGATTATTTTTTAAAAATCTTATTAGAGCGCTACATTTCTTTTTGTTGTTTGACTAAATACGTTTTAATGTTTTTTTCGTTAAAATTTATAACATTAGCCGATTGTTATTTTTGCAGCTCTCCAGTCTCCACAATGATTTTAGCTTAAGATAAAAACAAAAAAAAAAAAAAACTTTTTTAGCTCGTAATAATAAAGTTTCTTTGTTGCTAAAAAATACGTTGGTAAT
>Ga0325404_1004588_pt1 | contig 14652 bp, 8 predicted proteins | sample PopdelMetagenome_18_FD_205664 | JGI IMG/M metagenome (GOLD analysis project Ga0325404, IMG submission 205664) | Populus deltoides microbial communities from Bellville, Georgia, United States - Xylem-Control-R1 | ecosystem: Host-associated > Plants > Phyllosphere > Stem > Wood/Secondary xylem... | reverse complement strand
GAGAAGCAATGATAAGGATTCAGGTCTAGCCCTAGGCCACGCCCACATGGGATAAGCACATGGGATGGGAGGTCTTCAGACCTGCAGGGTCAGAGTTCAGACATCTAATAAACAAACAAAAACAGCTTCCATTCATATACGAGTATCTCTCTGCATGGTATTATGATAATTATTGTAGTTATAATTTAAAAAAATTGTTTTATAAAAAGTATTTTTAATTGAGGTTGGTTTGAAAAAATAAGTGTTTGATTAAAACTGTGGTTGAAATTGAGATAAAAAAAAAATAGTTTTAATGTGCTTGGTTAAGAATGCTTTTGAAATTGTGGTTATAAAATAATTTTAAAAAATATTAATATTGATGGTTTTTTATTTAAATATTGTGGATTTAATATTGCTATTATATCATGAAATAAATCACACTTTATATATAAAAAAATTACTTTAATAAAAAACTATCTACAATTCCATTACATATAAAATTCATCCGACAAGAACTACAAAATTAGATAAAATATTATCAAGAATAAAATTAAAATTACAGTACGAGTAAGTTTAATTATCCTTAAACTAATTTTAAAAAAAACAAAAAAAAATTATTGTTCATATTCACGTGAATAATGCGAGTGAAATCGATTAACTACACTGATTTAAAAAAAAACTATTTCAAAAAAAAAACTGTTTAGCAATATTATTGATTATCAGCTGCCAGCTTCCAGGCAATCTTATCTTTCATTGCAGGAGAAGGATAAACTAAGCCACTATCAAGATAAAAAAAAACAATTACTAAAGGTTGAAACTTGAAACTAGATAAAAGTAAAGGTTTAGATCCATGTCAGCAAAACAGGAAAACTCAAGAACTTTCATAACAGCTTTGCCTCAGTTTGGACCTGCAAAAAGCAACAATTTGCTGCTTTTCATTTCCCTGCGTCTCGGACGCATTAAATTGAGAGATCTACATACAGTAAATAGTTTGTTTTTCTTAACCAAACACAAGTTCAATGTGTTTTTGAAGAAATACAATCTCTATCTCGTAGCCAAATAGGCTCTTCTTTCACTTGTTTATATTACTTTCTGATTAATTTATATTAACCCGTCAAACCTGAGTTAAATTAAAAAAAGAATTTTATTTTCCAAGATTTGTGATTTTAGGTTTAAACTCTGATGAATCATTCAATCTCACTATTTCCGCAGTATCTTCAAATGGATTGACTGTTGATTCAGCAAGTTGTTTTGATTTGAATTGTGCATGATTATTGGCTGTATCTGCTGCTGTGGTTTTCTGCTGAATGAGGTGTTGAATTAGTACATGATTGCTGAGAAATATATGATGACTTAACCATTATTATTATACTCAGCCTGGCGGTTGACAGGGTAAAAGGATTGAGTACTGAATTCACCTTAAAAAATAAAAAAAAATTATGTTAGAAGTTTTAATATCTCATATTAAAAGAATATATATAAATGTAAATTAAAAAAAATAGGATATGAAGTATAATATAATTATCGAACTTTGAAAAGTTAAAAAATAATTCATATGAATATAAACTATAGAAAAAAAAATATGAGGCATGAAGTATAGTATAGCTATCCCACATCAAAAGGTTAAGAAACAATTCATGTGAATGTATGCTATATAGAGTTATCTCACATTGAAAAAATAAAAAATAATTCATGTGGATGTAGATTATAAATAAGAAATACGAAGTATATTATAGTATAATATAGTTATCTCATGTCGAAAAGTTAAGAAACAATTTATGTAGATAAAGGCTATATATAGTTATCCCACATCGAGAAATTAAAAAATAATTCATGTACATGCAGGCTATAAAAAAGAAACGTGAGGCATAAAGTTTAGTATAGTTATCCGACATCAAAAAATTAAGAAATAATCCATGTTAATGTAGGCTATAAAAAAATACGAGGCTAAGTAATCAACAAATAATTTTACATTTTCTAGGTTTATTAAAAAAAATCAGGTCTTACCTCGGTTACACCAGGTCACCTGAGTTTTGGATTGACTCAGCGGTCACCCGAGTTTGACCAGGTCAATTTCATCATTAGGTTTTATGGTTTGAGACCTAGTCAAGGCTCGGGTCACCCAGGATAACCCGTAGGGCCAAGCCAAGTTTTATAATTATTGTTTTAGAGTCCTTCGCAATCGCAACGAGAGTTCACAAACGTTGAAAGTGCTTCACAGATGATTGAACTTGAGATTAGAAAAGTGAAGGTATCTACAAGTTGATCACGTGATGGGATGAACTTAACATATAGAGCATTAGAAGCTACTAAATCATAGAAAAAGTGAAAATCAATTTCAATATGTTTTGTTCGTGTATAAAACATTGGGTTAGCAATCAGAAAGGTGGTTTTAATGTTGTTGCACCATAGGGTAAATGATGAGAAGAGGGGAAAACCAATTTTTCATAATAAAGATTATATCTATAGAAGTTATACAGTGGTGTTGACAACAATATGATATTCAATTTTAGTGTTGTTGTGAGAAATAGTTGCCTACTTGTAGGGGTTTCAAGAAATGAGATTTGATCCAAGAAAGATGCAATAACCATTAGTATACCATCTATCATCAGTAAAACTAGCCCAATCTACATCAGAAAAGGCTTGTAGTTGAGATAAGTTGTATACCATCTATCATCAGTAGAACTAACCCAATCTACATCAGAAAAGGCTTGTAGTTGAGATAAGTTGATTCGTGTGAGAAGTAAACCATGATACACTATGTTTTTAAGATAGCATAAGATCTGTGTAACATCACTCCAGCGATTAGTTGTGAGAGAATGCATGAATTGACATACTATACTAACAGTATAGGAAATATTAAGATGAGTGAATGATAGATATTGAAGTGAGCCAACAATACTGCGAAACAATGTAGGATCGAAAAATAGAGCCTTTGTGAACTAAGATAGCTTTATGGTGGAGGGAACTAGTGGGGATACTAGTTTGGCACCATAAATATTTATAAACCTTGAAAAAATGAGAATAAAACGAATAGCATACAAATTAATATAAAAAAAAAATGTTAGTGGAAATATTGGTTAAAAATTAATAACGGTATTATGAAACGGTAATAAGCCATAAATGAACCTAAAAGCAAAAAAATTAAATAAATATATTTTGGAATAAGAGGATGATCATAAGGATTTATTGTAATAATTAATATGATATATAGAATAGTGAAACTAGAAGCTTAGATTTTTAGTGTAAAATCACCTCTTAATCAGTTCTATGTTATCGAGTATAACTTTCAATTTGACTATTAGATCAAGCTCAAATTTTATGAGGAGTATTATAACATATTGATTTATGGTAGGGTAAAACTTTAGGACAATTAAAGTTTAGGAAGGCTATGCAAAAATATTGACAGTCAAACATAAATTTAAAAGGGCTTATTAAAGGTAAAATAGTCGATTGAACTTATAAGCTGGAAAAGTCAGCCTTTTCTTCTTCCTTAAATTACCAGTAGAACTAGAAATAAACAAGATAAAGAGAGAAAAGAATTGTGAGAGACAAACATTAAAAATCCTTAGGAGAAAAATAGAAATCGGATAAGATTTATTAGTTAGGAAGTGTGAGACACCAACTAATGCATCAAAAAGATTTAAGTGGAAACAAAGTGAGGGAGAGTAGAAATCAGGGCTGTAACTCATGGCAATGAGAAAAAAAATCTAAAGGGGTGGAAAAACCTTGACTGGTTAGCTTTCGAAATTCATTTTATTGTCGGGTAAGAAATTCTAAACTTATTTAAACAATTTTAAATGGAAAAAAATGGATAATGCATAGTTCTTAGATTTTGAAATTAAGATTTTAGGAGAAAAATGGAAAGCAAAAGATACTCAGTGTGTGCTTGACATTATAATAGTTTTTTTATGGTTGTATTTTAAGAAAGTAAATATAAAAAAAGTTATAATTTTCAGTTGAACTTATTCAAAATTGTAATGTGTGATATAAAATATGTATTGCACTATAAGAATAAGCTATGCATTAAATTATATGTATGCATATAGCTAAAATGGAGATAGAAATGATTATTTGATATAAGTTGTTGACGAGTCCCAAAATTCAAGATGCTTAAAAATAAAGTTGATGTATTGGATAATTGATTAATCTCTTAGTTCAAACAATCTGATATATTCTTCTTAGCTAAAGTGTTTAACGACTTGACATGGAAAGCCAAGATGGTTGGTAATAGCAGGTAATGCTTGGTAAGCGAAGGTGGCTAGTAGCTGTGATAGTAGTAGGTGATGCCTATAAAAAAATCCCTTTTAATGGACATGGACTCTCTGATAGTAAAAGCAGTAACTTTGTAGGGTATGATGATATTTTAGAAAAATAGACTCTGAAAATATATATACTAAAAATATTAGGAATAAAGAGATTATGAATATTTGGCTTGAAGAATTCATGGTGTATTTATAGTGTATGAGTCTTGTCCTTTTATGCAGAGGAGTGGCTAAAGTGTGATCTCACACTTGTGACATTTTGAGTTGTATTCTACTAAAAAAAATACTTATTAGATTAGTATAAAATAATAAAGGATTTGCACAGGGTCCTGAAAAGTTCTCTAACAAGTGTTGGGCCTGGACAAAGTGTCCGGGCTCATTAAATAAGAGAAATGAATCCAAACGTGCTATTTGGAACCAAACATGTTGGGCTCAAGTGTGGAAGCCCGATCCACAAGAATACTGAGGTGCACACCCAACACCAAAGATGTTGGGTGTGTGCCCAACATGAGTTTGATCTATCACACTTAAGCCCATACTCCTTTGGTGTTGGGCTCGGGCTTGGTAACCCGAGCCCAAAGGGTGTTTTTATGTTCATTTTTAAGGGGTTTTGGGTTCATTCTATTTGGATCTATCAGTAGCTCCTCAAGTCTTTATGGTATTAACTCGTAAAAACTTGTAAAAATACTCGATTACCATGGCGAGTTTGTTGAATTCTATTTATATAAGAAAATGGGTTAAAACCTTTGGGTAATAAACTGGAGAGTTCGTGTGTATGGGTGTGTACCATGTTTGAAGAAATTTGTAAGTATATAGATACTTAGAAAAATTCTTATGATGATGATGTGAGATATAAAAGACTTCATACTTAGAATATTTTTCTAAGAGGTCAAAGGATACTTATAGAAAAGTAGCTCATACTTGAAAAATATTTTAAGTGGCTAGTGGAAAACAATGGAGGGTGAGCTTATACTTGGAAAATATTTTAAAAACTTGGGGGAACTTAAGGAGGGTGACCCATAGCAACGACCATACTTAGAAAAACTTTTAAAAGGTTAAGGGGAGCGAACTCATGTCAACACCTATACTTAAAAAAGTTTCTAAGAGGTGGAAGGGAAGGATCCATGGAGAGTAGTTTTATTGCACTAGGAAAACCAAGTTCATCTTTTTGAGTGTGGGGGTATGTGACCTCCCTAAAATGACATGAGACATGAAAGCCTTCAATTGAAGAAAGATCTCACCAAAAAAATAGAAGGTTTATAGCCTCTCTGATGATAGTGTGGGGGAGAGCTCCTTAGAGGTCTATAGCCTCCATTGTGATGATGTGAGGGTTTAAAAGCCCCCAACTGAAGAGTGGTTAATGGTGTATGAGAGGTATGTGACTTCCTTGGGATGGTATGGGACCTGAGAGCCCTACACTAGAGAGTGATGTCAGTCTAAGACTGCATTAAAGAGGCGGGAGATCCAAGATCAATTTCTAGTGAATTGGTGAAAGGCTCTTTGGCATCACCTGGAGAATGTGCCCATTCAATACTACACTAGAGAATGAAAGGTCTGAGATCATCCCCTGACGTATTGATGAAAGGTCCTTATACATCACCTAGATAATGGGGGATCCTAAATAAATTCATGATAAATTAGTGAGAAGCCTTTAAACATCACCTGGAGAATGAAGGATCTCAGATCAACTCCTAGCAAATCGGTGAAAGGCGTTTAGACATCACCTGCAAAATGTATCAGTCTGATACTACAAGAAGATCTGTAAACAAAAAATGTATGTCAAAGATACAATATTTTTATTTCAAAAACAAAATTACATTTTTTTTTAGGATTGTACATCTTGAGGTGACCCAATTGCCAAGTATGGGGGAGATTTTTCAGTTATATTCTACTCAAAATAATACATATTGAATCAGTATAAAATATTGAGGGATCTGCATGGGGTTCCGGAAAAATTCTCTGGCAAATGTTGGCTCAAATAAAGTGTCCAATCCTATTAGACATGAAAAATAAATTCAAACACATTGTCTAAATCCAAACATGTTAGATTCAAGTGCAAAAATTCAAGCTCACAGGAGTGCTAGAGTGAACGCCTAGCAAGGACTCGAGCTACATGTTCGAGCTCATTTCTCTTGAGGCTTAGCTATATATTGGGTTCTGGTTTGGTAACATAAGCTTAAAAGTGTTGTTTGAAATTATTTAGGTGTTAGGTTTATTTTGAAAAAAAAAGTAGATATATTTTATTTGAATTTATCAGTTGCTAACGAAAAAAAGAAAAGATTAATGTTGGACGAAAAAAGAAAAGATGAATGTGGAGCATATGACAGAGACATGGGAGGAAATATTGGGCAAGTGATCTTAGCAGTGTATCACGTGACATCTGAGGATGGATATTCAATGAACTGAAACAAAAGGAGTTTCAAGTCAAAGCAGGAACATTATTGGAGACGGGGAAGCGTTAGATTGTGGAAGAAGAGCAAATCTCATTTGCTTGCTAAGGTAAAACTACTTGAGCATTTTAGAATCATCATCTAGTTTTAAAATTTTTGAGAGCAAGAAACCATGAGAAAGTAAAAAAACTGAAAACCAGGAGAAAATAAAAAAAACTAAAAAACTGATTAAAATCAGAAAATCAAAAAAAATAATTAAAAAAATCAAACGGTAAAAAAAATCTAATTAAACAGATTAAAATTATAAAAAAACTGACTAGTTTGGTTTGGTTTCGGTTTTATAAGCGTGAAACCGAAAAAACCAAACAAAACCCAAACAAAAAAATCAGAAAAAACGAGTCAAACTAGAGAAAAACGAGTCAAATCAAAAAAATCAAATCAAACTGATTTTTATTCTAAAAAATCGAACCGAAACCAAACAATTTAAATTTTAAAAAATAAAACATTTCAATTTAATTATTTTTTTTAATTAAAACCAACCCAACCAAAAACTATCAAGAAACTTACAATTAATCTCGATATCTTCTCAAGAAATATTGCAATCACATCAAGGAAAGACAAGGTAGGGCTAGTGAAACAATAAAGCAAATATGGAGAGATTTTTCCTATCTACCAACTAGGTAGCTAGCTTGAATTCATTTATCACCTGAACAGGCTGCACGGCAATTATACTCTCTAGTGACCCCCCAGCATAATTGAGACAGACTAATTGATTCGTAGATTCAGCCCTATGCTTTGCTTGGTTGCCGAGAAGATATTGAAAATTACAAGAATTTATAGCTCAGCCTCCATTGATTACATAGATAAGATATGTAGCCAAAGGACGTGGCAATCGAACGTCTTTTTATGTTGTAGTTTTTACTCTCTTTTTTTACCCGTGATTTATTTTTTAGTCTTTTAAAAAATATAAAGATATTAGAAAGTTAAAAATTTGATATATACTGATTAAAAAAAACTTTTAAAATAATGATCTACATAATTATATAATATATTGTTTTTTAAAAAAATCTTAAGATGAAGGAACATTGAATTCATCTCGGTAAACAATGATAAATCTGAAAAACTGATTATTGAAGACAGGAGAATATAATAACCTCATAGAATTCATACAAAACAAATTAAAAAGGTCAATCGTGATGATTCAAATAATAAAAGCTAAAAAAATATCTAAATCTAAAAAAACCCAAAAAATAACTCAAGAAAATCTAGATTGGTGGTTGGCACTACCCGTAGGGTAAAAGAATTTTAACCGAATGTGAAAATAAAATAAAAAAGTCAAGGCAATATAAGTGTTTCTAAAAAAATAAAAAGATTGAGACTTGGATCATTGAGTCACTTGCATTTCATAAGATCATTTAATTTAATAACATGTAAAAAAAGCAATTGTAATTTAATAATATGAAAAATCAGGCAATTCTAAGTGAATCTTCTAAGAATGGGTTAATCTCTTAAATTCAAAGTCCGTGAAATCTTAGACTCAGGTTCAACAAAAAAGTCCGACTTCTAACTAATTTAACATTGAATGATGAAATTAAAAAAAAATCATAAACTCAGATCACTAAGTTAAGTGATTTAATAAGTTTGGTTATTTTAATAATATAAAAAAGATAACTCTAATTTAATGATATGAAAAGCTAAGCGAACTCGATCGAGTCTTCTATACCTGGGTTAATCTTCTAGATTTGCAATGCATGAAATTGTATACTGAGTTCAATAAAAAAAGTCTAATTATTAGCAAATTTAATATTGAATCATGAAATAAAAAAGAATATATTCAAAAAGTTGTCAAAACAAACAAAAAGAAAACAACAATCAAAAGAATATGGATTAAACTTCATAGGAAAAAGAAAAAGATGGAGGATGAAAAAGAAAAAGATGGAGGTGATGAAAAAATTAAAGGGGGATGAAAATGAAAATAATTTTCAATTTGAAATAATTAATTGAGATAAAAGAATTGCAATTAAAATTAAAAAGACTAAATCTCAAGAAAAAATAAATTGAAAGGTTATTGTGATTTTTTATAGGAGCATTACAATAATTGAGGTGGAGAGAGGGGAAAAGGATAAAAATACCAATTCACCCTTGAAACTATAGGAAAATTATGAAAAAATAAAGATGAAATACCAATAAGCCCTAGAAGAGAAGGTTAAAAAAAATTAAATTCTAAGGACTATATAGTCACTATACTATTAGTATAAAAATAAAAAGTTCAATGAGCCCCTAAACCCGGACCCAGGTAAAGGGCATTTAAATAGTTCTAATGTGCTAAAAAGTAAGAAAAGGTTAAGCTACTTCCAATTAAATAAATAATGACTTATAAATCCCTTAAAAAGATTGATTACCTCTTATAAAAAGCTTTGTATTTTGGGTGAGAAGGTCAAATTTGTCACTCTATTATTTTAATGAATAGTGATTTCTCTCTTAAGTTATAGTGGTTTTTCTACGAGATTTATGCATGTTTGGAATTGTGGTAGTGGTTTGTGGTTCAAAGTATTTTTCACTTAGAAATGTATCAAAATAAAGTTTTTTTATTTTAAAAAAAATATATTTGACAACAGCACATCAAAACGATTTGAAAATATAAAAAAAATAATTTAAAAAAAATTAAAATTTTAAAAAACACAATTTTCACCGCGTTCCCAAACGCAACCTTAATTTATGTTAATGACCACAAATGTGATAATTTCTATTTTTCAATATATTTTTTTAAATTTTTTTTAGTATTAATATGTTAATATATATATAAAATTACAAAAAAATATTATTTTGATATATTTTCAATTAAAAACACTTTTAAAAAATACATTACACCACAATATCAAACACTTATAATAGAAAACTGGTTAACTCTTTTGGTTACGAGTTTCAATTTTGTCATTAATTCTTAGAGAAATGGTATTTATTTTTATTTTTTTATCAAGATGTGGATTGAATTTATCTTATATATATTTTTAAAAATATAATCATTATATTCATTAAATCTAAATTATGATATTTGATTTAAATGAACATGATCTACTTTATAATAAAAATAATAACAATTTAACTCTTTATTTATTTTTCCCTCACTTCATTCTAAGTGAAGAGCATTCAAATTCGATGTCAAGATAGTCAAAACTTCACTTGTAAAAAAAAAAAACCTTAAAGACCCTAAATTATAACCCTCGTTTTGTAAAAAAATTAATTTAAGTACTCCTTTAGTTTATTTTATTTTTTAAAATAAAATCATATTCTTCTAAGCATAAAAATTTATTTTATTTATTTATTGCGTGATTAGTAAACTTTACAACGTATTCATATTGTTTTGACAAAACAGGGTTGGCAAAGAGAAAAATAACCATTCTTTTTCATAAGTGCCAAACGGCTTCGTTTGATTGACTCGATACTGTTGTATGGCAGCATAAATAGCAGGGGTGTCCGCGTTTATAATATTTGTATTATTTAACTCGACCCGTTAAAATTAAATGTTACAAATAATAATAAGTTAAAAAATTTAAAAAATAAATATTATAAATTCAATACTGGTTGAAATTTTTAAAATTTACTCAACTCAGTCCAACTCGCATAACATAATATAAGTAATCAAATTTTTAATATAAATAATAATTTTTCATCCCTCTTTTTTTTATTTTTCTTTTTTTTTTCACACCCACAACCATTGCTTGTTCTCTTAATCTATTCTTTTCTTTCTCTTTCCTATTTTCACATAAATTATAATTATTACTCTTAAAATTTGATACGAAAAAGTGTTAGTGTATTTTACAATTCATATCTTTTTATTTGGCAACCAAAAAACTATAAGAAAATAAATAAAAATTCTAGATTCTAGATTAAACTTTAATTTTTTTAACCAAATGATGAATCTAAAAGTACTTTATAGTCTCTTCTTGTTAATCTGTTTTTATATCATATTACATCCTAATTGTTTAATAAAATATTTGATTATTATTTTTGTTTTGTTTTGTTTTGTTTTGTTTTTATATGAAAATTATGATATTTTTTATGTTATTTATAATAAATGTATTTTAGGTATTTTATCTAGTTCTAACTGTTATAACTTGATATTTTTTTAAGATCGTCGAAGAAGAAGAGAATTAATATATACAACTTCTGAATATTTATAATATTTAAAAATTTTAATCCATGCTGATATATCCAATCCGTTCATGTAAAAAACAATTAAATTGAAGCAAAACTCAATCCACTGTATCCATGTCGGCATGAAATAATACTCGTTAACTCATCAATAACGCTGCTCGGTTACTTTTATCGTTCAATTTATCTTCAAATCAGTCACACAGCTTTGATTTGCATAGAAGTAACATATATTTTACTCCACGCTCTAATTTGGCATGAGAGCGGACCTACGAACAATTGCCTATCCGCATTTAAGCCCCGAGAATGGCCCTCCACAAGTTCAAAAATTCAAGAATTGACAAGCTTATAAACATATGTTTAAAACCACGGCATAATTTACAACATGGACATGAGCAACGAAGGGGTGTGATATATGGGGCCAGAGAGATCCGTCTTTATGCTGTTTGACTGAGAGGCAGACCTCATTTGATAAGCATGTTCTTGGATTGCCTGGCCTTCACATGAGGAGGCTGAAATGTGACCAAAGCCATCGAATTTTGTTCAATTCTCCGGCATGTGTTTCATGGGTGTTCTCCCTCTCAGGCGACAGTAGCACATGCAAGCTCGAGCATTGGGAGCAGAGAAACCAAGAGGATCTGGGCATTGTTTATGTAGCTACAGATCAGAAATTAAACCACAGGAGCCAATCACACAAAACATTCCCTTCTGGGACGCCACCCCTCTTGCCACCCTTTGGTCCAATCTACTATCCTCATGTGTTCGTGTTGGGGAATCCGAGAGCTGTGATGGTTTTGAGGCAATACTCGATCACAGAAGAGACTGTGAGGGCTTTGGATCAAGTCCCATTCTTATCATCAAAAGAGAAAGAAAAAAAAAAGAATTTTCTATTTATCCAAGAAGTCCCGAGATCACGAAGAGAGCTAACTTGACGTGGATAAAACAAGAGAGGGTCCTGTCCGAGGCAATTTCTACATGCCTCTGGAATTAACCAGAAACACTGATTTCGAAAACAATTTCCTCTCTTTTTAAAACTATTTTAATAGAGTAGTCGAAACATTTAACACGAGTGATTCTAGACAACAGTTAGGTTTTATAAGCAGCTAATTCAATCCCATATGAACCCGTCTGTGTCTTTGAAAAATCTCAGAGGCACAGTAGTTGGGCTTGAATGTATCAATCTGAAACCAGCCCACAGAGAAAAACAAGGAGTTAACCTTTACAAAACACATTTAAAAAGAAAAAAATGAGGCATTCAACAGTATCCATCATTTGGATGATTGTTATTAAAGCTCTGTGTGTTTGTATCTGTTGAACTTGTCTTCGAGTTATAGGGTATAACTGCATATTATTTTTATGGCGGGCCGTCTATTTCTTAGGTGTGGGCTGTCTCGACTCCAACCATATATTGACAAAAAGCTGAAAAAGGAAGTGTTACCGCCTCACCTATGATTTTTTTTAATCATTGTTTTTTTAAAATAAATTATTTTTTAATATTAAATTTATTTTTTATTATGTTATTTTATTCTATATACGAATCATGAATTTTCCGGTTAACTCAGTTATTTCTTTGTTAATTAACTTTTTTTTAACAATCACATTCTTTAATATTGAGTTAATTGAGAATTAGGTTTGATAATTTGTTTTGTTACTTTATATTATGTTATTTTGACTTCATGATTCAAGAATAGTGCTTAACAAGTTAATCCGAGTTGACTCGGGTCATTTTTGTGTTCTTTTTTAATTGAAGTTTTTCAAATTCCATCATTCAACATTGGGTCAATTGGAAATTAGGTTTCATAATTTATTTTGATTTGTTTTTTATAAGGATATTTTGGTTTCATTATCAGGATCGCATGTTTTGGTATTTTTATCTAGGTTAAATCGGGTCATTTTTTTAAGAGGTTATCTTGGTCTCATGACCCGAATCACGAGTACTTCAACATTGAATTTGCTTTTTATTGGGTTGTCTCGTCTCATGACCTAGGTCGCGAGTTTGACAGGTTAACCCGGTTGACTTAGTTTTTTTTAATTGACTTTTTTCCCACTTTTATCATTTAATAATGTGTTTGATTGAGAATTAAGCTTCATCATTTGTTCTTATTTATTTTTTATTAGGTTATCTCAGCCTCATAATCTGAGAATAATACTTAACGAGTTGACTTAACTCATTTTTTGTGTCATTTTTTAATTAAAATTTTTACAAATTTCATCGTAACTTTGGGTTCGACAGAATTGATTGAGGATTGAGCTTCATAATTTATTTTGATTTACTCTTTATAGGGTTACATTAGTCTCATGACTAGAGTCACGCATTTGGTAGGTTAACCCGAGTTAAAGAAGTTATTTATTTATTTTCTTTCTATGAGATTATGTTGGTCTCATGATCCAGATCATGAAATTGACAAATTGACTCGAGTTGTATTTTATGTTTTTTTAATTGATTTATTTTTTCAATTTCATTCTTCATCATTGAGCTGATTGAGAATTAAAATTCATGATTTATTTCAATTTGTTTTCTACAGAGCTATCCAGATTTTAAGATTCAAGTTGTAGGTTTGACAGGTTAACTCAAGCTGTTTTTTTAGATATATATTTTTTTATTTTTTCAATTTCTTCCTTCAACATTGGGTTGGTTGAGAATTAAACTTTATAATTTGTTTTTTATGAGGTTATTATAATTTCATAATCGGGTCGTGAATTTGACATATTAAACCAGGTTTTTCCAAGTTAATAAAAAATATTATCTTAATATTAAAAAAAATATCATTTTAAAATTTTTTAATCAAATAATATTTTTATGGGTTTTTAAGTTGTTTTTGGACTTGTAAAGTCAACTATTACGTAGATTAGAATTTTTTTTTACCTTATAAAGAAAAAAATCTTAGCAACTTTTAAATATTTTTTTTATATTCAAGAAAATTTTGACTAAATTCGCAGTGTTTGTCAATAGTGTGTGTGAGAGAGAGAGGACGTTGGTTCATCTAAAAACAATAATTAATGCCGGCTAGCATCCATAAGCTTATTTATGGCTATGGTTATCATCGGCTAAAATGCTCATAATTCCAACGTGGGAACTGCAGGACAATGATCGGCTGGTTTTGGACGTATTTGAAGGTCGATTTTCTTATTCCAACCAAGTAAAAATAACCAGAAAAAGAAAAAGAAAAAGAAGGGACTGGCTCTCTAGCTCTTATCCCCAGTTTTGTGAGTAATTGCACTTCTGGAGAACCTAGTAACGCTGGCATGATAGTCATTGAATATGGAAGTGCATGACTTTTCTTTTTTTATAGTCATGTATTATTAAGCTATTTTATGTAATATTTTTTGATATCTAATAGATTGTTTTGAATTGTATATAAATTGATGATATCCCAGAAAATATAAGTATCTTGGGGGCAAGATTTATGTTTGGATAATTGGTTATTCTCCTGATTCTAACAATTTGATTCATTTTTTCTAATTAAAATAACTGTAGTCGGGTGCTTAATACCTATAAAAGATTTTTTTCAGTGAATTTAGAGACTCTCCGATAATTAAATCAGTGACTTTTTAAGATAAAATACAATAATATTACAGAGAAATACTCTGAAAATAAATATGCAGTAAAGAATAGAGATTCTGAACCCTTTGTTTAAAGGATTCATTGTATATTTATAACTCATGAATCTTTTTATGGAGAAAATGAGCTAAAGTATAATATTGTCATGATAGTATTAAAAAGAAAAAAATATACATGACATGTGTATTAATGTTGATGGAAATATGGTGGGTCCTTAAAGAACTTTTACACATGATCTCTTACATGACATTAATATTAATGAAAATATGATGAGTCTTTGGAGGACTTTCATACACCTAAT
>Ga0325404_1004585_pt1 | contig 14659 bp, 10 predicted proteins | sample PopdelMetagenome_18_FD_205664 | JGI IMG/M metagenome (GOLD analysis project Ga0325404, IMG submission 205664) | Populus deltoides microbial communities from Bellville, Georgia, United States - Xylem-Control-R1 | ecosystem: Host-associated > Plants > Phyllosphere > Stem > Wood/Secondary xylem... | reverse complement strand
ATCACTAGCAACGATCGCACTGTGGCATGAGAAATTGCGGGGTATTTGTAATTCAGACTTTTTCGACATGCTTTAGTCGTATTGTGTTATTGTATGAGAAAAATTTGTTCAACGACACTGGAAACTTGCTTCCGGAAAAGAGATGGTGAAGACAAATCCTCTTTTTGAAAGCAACAAGGCGCTAAACTCATTGGATACTTGGGCTGTGTTTGTTTATTTATAGTTTTTGTATTTGCGGTTTAAAAAATATAGTAAGTTATTTGGTAATACACTAAACTATATTTTTATTATGAGGTTTATTAAAAAATTAATTTTGAAGCACAGTTTTTTTAAATGTTTTTGTACCTGAGTTTCGTAAAACTCTGTCTATTTTTGCGTTTCAAAAACGCTTTAAAAAAATAGTTTTTTTAATTCAAATTAATATTTTTCTTGTGTTTTCTGATCATTTTGATGCATTGATATCAAAAATAATTTTTTAAAAATAAAAAAAATTATTTTGATGCATTTCCAAGTAAAAAACACTTTAAAAAACAACCGCAATCACATAACTACTAAACATTTTATACATGTTTTTTGCTGCACATAAATCTCAACCATAATTTTTATCAAACACGTATCTAAATCCAACTAACCACGCATAATCACATTTTTTAAAAACTTATTTTTTTAAATCATGACCACAAAAATTACCTAAAAAACAAACGCACTTTTATAATTAATGAAAATTAAAATTAAAAATAAAATAAAATAAAATCACCTAATTACTTATTACTTATGAAGCAATCATTAGTAATCCTACAACGGAGTGTTTAGTTACTATGCGCTTGATTAAAGAACTAATTCATCAATTCAAATTTAAATTGATGGTTGAATTTAACTTAAATTAATTCATTTAAAAAAAATTGAAGCAATATTATTTTAATAAAAAAACAATTTATTTTACTAGTTTGGCTTTCACCAAAAATCCATGTAGAGGAGTTACTAAATCGAATTGCTAGATCAAATAGGGCTCAAGATAAATTTACTAGTTTGGATAGTGTATTCTCTATCGTATAGCAGCGGGATCTACCAATGATCGATCATGAAACTCACTTTTATACAAGTAAAACAATACTAATAATAATTTCCTGCGCGACGGAGTGAGGGAGAATGATCTGCACAGCAACGTATACAAAGGGTGTTCTATTTTAATCTCCCCGGAGAATGAGAAGAGGATGGAGAGCCCGAGAGGCAAGAACAATGCATCTAATCAAAGCACCTTTTGAAATGAAAAGAAAAGAAAATCCAAACGCACCGATATTCTCTGTCGTGACCTTTTGAGCTCCAGTGATCACCTGACCTGATGTCTGGGATCCGCTCATGGGCCATTGGATCTTTTTAAAGGGCTAAAAACAAACAATCAAATATATAAAAAATATGTATAAAAAAAACATATTAATACTTCGGGGACCAGAGCACGCTCACGTCTCTTCAAATTAAATGATAAATTCCCACCTTCCATTCCCACCAAATCCACAATAATAAACCCAAAATCACAAATTTGAGGAGAGACTTGAAAAAGAAAAGGAAAAAAAGTAGGCAGCCATTTCATGTTTGCCGACATCACATCAGTGACTGCAGCACTCTCGAGTTTACCAACGTCACTTCAGGGACCAGACCACTCTCACGTCTCTTCAATTTAATTTTCACCACTCGATATTTTATGTGTATGATACTGTAATATAGGATATTTTTTAGAGTATTTATACTTGAAAATATATTAAAATTATAAAAATAAATTAAAAAATTAACAATTTAATTTTTACTTAAGTCAAAGCTTGAAACGTATCTAAAAAAAATTACTATAGTTTCAAACAATCAAGTTTAAACTTTTAGTTAAAAAAGAGACATAAAATAATCAGTGATTTCAAATACTAAATTTGCAGTCAATTCACTAATTTAATTGTCATATCATTGATTTTCAAATTGAAGCCGACGAGATGCATAATTGAACACCACCTGTCATTACATTCTTTCATTATAGAATCATGGATACACGCGTTTAATTAAATAGAAAAAATCCATCCAATGCGCGTACCAGTTTTGTGATTTTTATTTTACATAATTGAAGGCCATCCATGATTTGTTCGCATGAAATTCTTTGTTTCTAAATTCTTTTACTGCGAAGAGGGTGATTTTTTTTTTTAAATAGCCAATACATGTAGATATAAAAAGGGGTTTAGTAATGTTTTCTTGAACGTGAAAAGGATCAAGTTTTAAAATTTTTGGGTGATTTGAAGAAACTAGCTCAGTGGTATGGATCATCCAAATCTCTTTAGAAGTTGAGTGTATCCCTTACGTTTAGGCTTCTTTCAATCAAGCTGTTCCAAAAGTCTACTGATGCTACCCACCAACCCATTTCTTTTGCTTAACTTTATCTTCGGATTATTGTGATTTACCCATATTCGTTTACTGCAAAGGAACTTTTTTGCGTTGCTCTATACGCATCTACTAATAATTAATAAATCTAAAATGGTTAACTATCAATTAGTACCATGGTGATGGTGTTTTTTCGAAAATTAATTATCAATTAGCACCATGCTGATGGTGTTTTTCGAGAGGGAGGGAGCAAGGGGCCAGGTTTCTCACGGGATAATAATTCTCAAAGTTTTATGGTGACTCGCATTTTGAAGGAAAAAATCGGACCGATGCCACTGCCCCAGAAGGGAAAGTACAGAAAGAAGAGAAAGATCAGCAATATTGATTCTCTCTGAGACCAAATCATTTAGGACTCAAAACAAAGTGTCCTACTTTGCTGGCTGCGATTACTGTTAACTCTCTGCCTCCAGATACATAATATTAATTACTATATATATAAATAGAAGGCAGATACTCTGGCTGTCATACACATATCAATTCAGGAGGCAGAGGGCCAGCCGCTCTTGGCCGGAGGACAAGAAAAAAGAGAGGATCCTCACCAAGAGTCAAGCTTTATAATGGAAGTCAATGGAGATGGAGCAGGGAACTCTACCAGGCCTCGAAAAGTTATTGACGAGGAAAACTCAGCAGTTGAGATTCCCGAGACTGCCCATCAGATTAGCAGTGGTTTGTTTCCCTTTCTTTTGACACGGTGAATCTTTCTTTCCATTTTTTGGGATTTTGGGTCTGGTTTCGTCCTTTTCTGGTTTCTTCCACCTGTAGCGTGGAGCGGTTGTCCGCGTAAAAACTCAACTCGCCTGTTCGGTTTCAATTCCTTGGGATGTTATTATGTTAATGAAGCTGTTCCTCTTTCAAAAAGAAAACGTGGGCTAGATGAAACTCTAGAGTTCCGGGTTTTTAATGTTTTCTGATTGATGTATAATGGGTTTTTACACCCTTTTTTATCTGATTGGTTTTTTTAACGTCTGGTTTACAATTTTTTTAGGGAAGAAAATGGATTTTTGATAAAGGGTGTTTCATTTCTGGGCACTCAATTGTATTTTTGAGTTATTGTTACTTTGAGGTCGTTTGACTTTCGGTACTGGAATTCACAGATTCATGGTTTCAAGTTGGTTTTGTCCTCACCACCGGTATCAACAGTGCCTATGTATTGGGATATTCTGGGACCATTATGGTTCCCTTGGGCTGGATACCTGGAGTAGTAGGTTTGATCATAGCCACTGCAATATCATTGTATGCAAATTCTCTTATCGCTGAGCTGCATGAATTTGGAGGGAGGAGACATATCAGATACAGAGATCTTGCAGGATTTATCTATGGTATGTGAAAAACGGAAAATGAATAATGATTTATTATACTTACTCTTTAAATTAGACATGCACATTAATTTATCGACATTTCTTATATTTAATGAAGGGCCCTTTTGCTGCAGGTAGGAAAGCTTATTCTTTAACCTGGGGATTGCAATATGTTAATCTTTTTATGATTAACACGGGATACATCATTTTGGCTGGATCAGCTTTGAAGGTAACATCACATTAGGCATATTGGATTACTCTTCATTTCAAGATTTACATGCCTGGTAAAACTGGGAGTCTCTTTTGCAGTGCATTATGTTTTTTTCAGGATAATGTTTTGTCTTCTCCTTTCTCTCTTTTTCGTCAAAAAAGTTGTTCTCAGTTTTTCATCAAGATTTATGCATTGAGTTCTTCCTTTGTTTTACATCAATTAATGAATAAATTATGGATACAAGCTACGGCCAATAAGAGGAATAATGATTTGAATTCTTCTTGCTAGGTATAAGAAGTTCATTTATATGATGATATATGAAGTTATTTTCGGGTTTTTCTTTTCTTTCTTTTCTGGATTTCGTTTTTCTGATTCTATGCATTTGGTATGCAGGCTGTCTATGCTCTTTTTAGCGATGACCATGTCATGAAACTCCCATACTTCATTGCCATTTCTGGGTTTGTATGTGCCTTGTTTGCCATGTCAATTCCCCATTTATCTGCTCTCAGACTTTGGTTGGGAGTTTCCACGGTTTTCAGCCTGATATATATAATTGTGGCGTTTGTGCTTTCTGTTAAGGATGGTAAGTTTACACGTGATTTTGTTGTGCCAAAGCAGTCTGTTGTTTACTTTTCATTCCGGTAATGCCATGCACCTTGCTTCATGCATTCTTTCCCTTTTACTATTTGATTGTGTGAAGAAATGAAGGATTTCTATGAGAGGGATGTTGCAAACCTTAGTGCTGAGTCTGTAACTGCAATATGATTTCGAGTAACATGGAAAATACATCTTTTGCACAAAGCAATTCTTTATGCAGCCAGCCAGATTTGTAAATGTATGGATAGATAGATAGAGAGGGAGGTAGATGGCTATCTTCTAAGGAATCGCCACTCTCTTTTCCTTCAACACGTTTCACTGTCTGACATACGCAGCAATAGTAAATTTGACATACAGTTTGATACAATTATTGGTTCTCATCAAACTTGGCTGTGCGTTTTCTGTTTGTATGATTTGATTACTGTTTCCATACTGTATGTTGTCCCTAGATTGTTAGAATTAACAACTTATAGATCATATTGCTTCCAAGAGTTTCTTTTGCTAAAAAATTTTTGAATTTCATTTTCCTTCAATTTCTTACCGTTATGTTTCCTGTCCTATTTGCCCACCATAAATTTGAGTTTAGGCATAATATACGTAATTTTTATTTTCTAGTTCTGAATTTGCATTAATATCTGTGCTGTTATAGGAATTGAAGCACCAGCCAGGGATTACAGCATTCCAGGAACAACAAGAAGCAAAATCTTTACAACAATAGGAGCATCTGCTAATCTGGTTTTTGCATTTAATACAGGAATGCTTCCAGAAATACAGGTAAGCAAGGGATCAAGTCTATGAGTTTTTCACAGAATTTAAGAGTTTTCTTTTGCCCCATCTAAATAAAAATAAAAATGATGTAATATAACTGTAGTCGGGGAATGAATGCATTTTTATTGGATATCTATTTTATATCCGGCTGTAAAGCTATTTTGCAGCCTCTTATTCTCTTGTCTGGTCCGAGATTTATCGAAGTTTGACCCTTTTGTTTTTGGAAACCTGTGTTCGGTAGTCATAATAGTGCATAATTCTTGAGGCTAACATTGATGGTAGCTATGTAAGGTTATTTCTTCCCTTTTCTCTTGTTTTTATGCCTCCAAAACTTACACGTCTTTTGGTGTCTACTTTGCACCAGGCAACAATAAAACAGCCCGTTGTCAGTAACATGATGAAATCACTTTACTTCCAATTCTCGGCTGGAGTTTTACCAATGTATGCAGTGACATTTATTGGATATTGGGCTTATGGATCTTCAACATCAAGCTATTTGCTTAGCAGCGTCAATGGCCCGGTTTGGGTGAAGGCATTGGCCAACATCTCTGCATTCCTTCAAACAGTCATTGCTCTGCATGTAATTCATTCAAGACTCGTGCTTTCTGAAAATCTCCTTTTATCGCTATATCTTCTTCTTCTTTTTGACTGCTGCGCTAACATACACCTGCTTCTTGTAGATATTTGCAAGCCCAATGTATGAGTACTTGGATACAAAGTATGGGATTATAGGAAGTCCATTTTCAATTCGCAACTTGTCATTTAGGGTCGGGGTAAGAGGCGGCTACCTAACTATTAACACGCTGGTGGCAGCTCTTCTGCCTTTCCTTGGAGATTTTATGAGCCTTACTGGCGCTATAAGCACCTTCCCCCTTACATTTATTCTGGCCAACCACATGTACCTAAAAGCAAAGAAGAACAAATTGACTTCTCTACAAAAGCTTTGGCATTGGTTCAATGTTTATTTTTTCGGCCTTATGTCCATTGCAGCAGCAGTTTCAGCTCTGAGACTTATTGCAGTAGATTCCAAAACATACCATGTATTCGCTGATTTATAGTGAAAATTAGATTTCGATTGAATCCACTTGATTTAGACTTTATCCGCATTTTAGTTAACATTTGATTTCTTTTGTATTTTTCTTATAGCTACCTTCATAAAATAGTATATAGATTTTCTGCAATCATCGAAGCTTCACACCTTCATCCAGACTGGTGTTTTTGGGTGTTTGCCAATTTATATACTTTGTTGCCTGGTGTGCTGCTTGTGGCGTTTAATTTCGATAACTGCAACTTTCGATGATATCTATTGCTCATAAATAGATTGAGAAAAACCAAAAAAAACAGAGAGAGAGAAGATATACAAAGGGCCTTAGAAATCCTCAAGTATAGCTTCAAAATACTCGTCAGGCGCCCTTGAAACAACAAATCTTTTCCACTGAACACCGTCTATCACAAATTTACAACGTAATGTGGCGATGCCCATTTCTCTGCTTAAAAAATGCAGGAGAATGGTTGCAAAACATATGGTGTGATTATATGCAGAATTCATTATCCCGATTACTTGACATCCAGATCGAGTCTGCAAAAATAGATGCCAACATAAAAATGATGGCAGAAACAGCTACATTCGACACAGCTCTACACTTCTTGAAATAGTACCTCGTTGAATATAGTATAAAAACTTCTAAACTTGTGCTCTCCATCACAGCACAACCCGTATGGAGGTTGTAGAATCCTATAATGGAGAGTGGAATCTTGATAGGTTGTTGGTTAAAAAGGAGAAGTGAAAGGAGTGCGCTTTCATTCTTCTGATTTATAAAAAATATTGGGCAAACATCAGATTTTGCGCATCAATATCACAGCATTAACTGAAAAAGGGACCAGCACCCCAGGTATCCTATTTCAACATCTGCCTGCATGTAGAAGAATCACATGAAGCCGCTCACCACACTGATGAAATGAACACCAAATGTTCCCATAAGAACCAAACAGTGAAGTCACAATTGGTTTTCACACACAAGACCGCAACTTCAAATGCATAACGAGCGTAAAATACATCCACTCCAGTAAGGGTGTTCCTTGCATTCACATTCAGAATCTATCGAGAAATGGAGACGGAAAAACATTATTACTGCATCAAATCATGAAGAATAATTAGGTTGACAACAAAACACTAAATGTCATAGAACGTTAGTTACTTTTGAAACTTGTCAAACAATACAAACACCAATTATAAAATGGCCCTAAATCCACACCATTTTCACCCCACATCTCATCGTTTTTTTTTTTACGCAACATATGTAACCTTAAAAACACTAGTTTTTGAGAAAGGATATTCCAAATAAATCAATCATGTCTTGGATTTCCTGAATCGTATGCCTCCTCTGCCTTTCTAAAAAGAAATGTTGTTTACAATCCTATTAGCCAAACTCCATGATTGCTGCCACACAAGAAAAGGAACTAAATTAATCACAGAAAGATAGTTGTAAACAGAAATTTATATCCTAGATTAAAGTTCAAACAATAACTTATGGACTAAATGTGAACTTTAAAATAACAAAAAGAAATGAAAAGAAGCAAAAAAGATAAAGTCAACATTGGAGGAACAGATGCCCCCCTTGGTTCTTGGTTAAGAAGGAATCCTTCTTAAAATTAGTAAGCTTATGAGTTGAAGCAGGAAAATAAAAGACTAGTCAACGACCAACCTATGCACTGAGCAAAGGAATACATAACATGGGTTTAAACTTCAATCACACAAGATTGAAAAAGAGAGATGTCACATCCAGTCACCATTCTCATCATAATATTTGATGTCATATTGTATTTTCTTTTATCTGCCAATCTCAATTTTGCCTCTGGCAGCTCCAGTATAAATCCAATCCAAAGGTACGGGATTTAGTTGTCTTCCTACCTGATTAATTTTAAGGGGAAAAAATCTTTTTAAGCATCAATTGCATTTGCATATCCTCATCCTGCGATCCTTGTTACTGATTTGACACACTGTGTAAGCATAAATCAGAAAATGGCCTACGACGTATGCTTAATCTTTAGAAAGAGAAACAAAAACATTCTCAAAGCATACTGGAGGCCTTATCTAAGCAATTGAATTCTTTAAAGCATATAACCAATGATTAAAATCTAGTAGTAACAAAGGCCATCGATCTCAAATTCTGGAGTTGTGTTCATGCAAACATTCTCAAATTTCTATCTCATTTCTCACGAGATCCAGGTCACTTCATCATAATGAAAGAAGTTTCTATCCGTTTTAGCATGTATGTTAAACAAAAAGTCCCAACCAAGGGTAAGGGGCTAGCCATAGTGAAGCCCATCATTACTTGACCAAAAATCTACCCATGCAATCTATTACCAGCAATCACACGTAGAGACAAACATACAATACGGTTTTAACTTACCTTAGCATCATCATCCAGACACCAGCTTTACAAAGATGCAAATGGAATTGAGTATTATAAGTGGAACTCTCATATATTGGGTGGCATAAATGAGACCGATAAGCTGGCCTTTCAAAGACTTTGTTCGTCCTACAGAGAATTCAGAGAAGCTCCATCCTCTAGGTGCAAGAAACCGATCTTCATTTAATATTGCAAATGCATTTGCAAGAAGCAGAAAGCCCTCCAATAAAGTCCACAAACCCATTTCCTAAATGATAAAGAAAGCCCAAATTAACTACAGAGAACCCAAAATTTTATGCTCAGAATCGATGAAATTCCAGAAAAAATAAAGAGGGAAAAAGTAGACAAACAAGAGACAAGTTACTCTTATGCATGTGAAAATAGGATCTCTCACTCCTTCAACTCTGTGCTACCCTATGAATCTTATATATATCTACCTTTCGTTTTGATCCAAAGATAAAAGAGGCATAAGCTACCGTAGAATGACTGAGTTTTTCATCAATATAATTTCAAAGAAACTGCTTTAAAAATTCAAAGAAAAAAAATCATCAAAAAAATATCACGCATTGAAAACGAAAATATACAATGTCATCGTTGGCAGCATAAAATAAATCTAATGCTTTCGAAGGTAGCAATTTAAGGACACAAATGAAGAAGCAGATCAAATAAGAATATGAAAACACAATATAAAAGAACCGAACTTGCAATAAAATAACCTGTGAAGGCAAAGCTGCTTCCTCTTTGATGCTTTGAATCTCTAAGCAAGTTATGCGAATGCGAACCCAAATCAGAGCGTTGAACTAAAGCAAGAAGCCTCTTCTTGTCAAGCAACTGTGAGAATTTAGATTGATTGTATCAAGGGCACTTTTGGTTAGGCAAAAATTAAACAAGAGACGGGCTGTCAAATTTTTTTTTATGATGGGCCCGAGCCCAATCAGCCTACTTATGTAAAAATTATAGTTAAAAAATGAAACGCGTTTCGTACAAGCGTTGTCTCTTTCGAGTCTCGATTACTTTATCAGACTCCAATCTCTTCCCTCTCTCTCTCTCCCCCTTTCTCTTTCTCTCTCTCTCTCTCGTATTCGAAAGCATTATTCAACTTCAGTTTGATCATGATTAAATTCCTTTGCACTTCCGTGGCCGTTATTATCTGCTGCAATTCAATTTGATCCAGTTAACTTGAATTCAAATTAGTGATTGCATGATCAAGGTTAGGATTTTTTTCCCTCAAATTTGTCTTGCTTATATGTATATATGAGGTGCATTTAAGCTTGATTTTTTTTTCTGGTCAATCTATTTGTGAAGGTAATTAACTGGTGGGTGGTATGGCTAAAATTAGAGACAGAACAGAGGATTTTAAAGATGCAGTAAGGCACACTGCTGTTTCCTTAGGTTACAATGAGGTAAAAAAAATTGTTTCATTTCCTCTTTCAAATTATGTTTTGCTGAATTTTGTGTTGTGTGGATGCGAATGTGGATGTGGTTACTTTTTGACAGGCCAAATTGGCAGCCATTATGGCGTCCTTTATCATTCATAAACCACGGCAAAGGTCACCGTTTACTAAAGCTGCTCTTAAAACGGTTTGTTTAATGTTTCACTCGTGCGCTTGTTTGTGCTAATTTTGGGATGCACATACAATTTATATTTGACTGACTACCCCTTTTTGGGGGGTTCATTTGATGTATGTATTAGCTTGAAAGCATTGGAGCTTTAGAACAATTTATGTTGAAGCATAGGAAGGATTATGTTGATCTGCATCGTACCACCGAACAGGAGAGGGATAGCATTGAACAAGAGGTAAGTTATGGGGTATTATAGTCTGTCGGGTCACTTTGTCATATATAATTGGGGACACTATAGAAATGCTGCAGATCGGATAATCTTTCAACTGTGCTTGATAGAGGAAGTAGCTGTTGGTATTATTTAAGTTGTTTTTTCATTGGTGTTGTTTCTAACCAGGTATCTTCTTTTGATGTCTGGAACTATAAGTGAGAATGTGAAATTAAAACATTAGTCCCCCAAGTGGTTGATAGATCAATGAGCCTTGGCTGCGATAGATTCCTAGGTTTAATTTGATGACATATTTACTGATTTATTGTCTTTTTTATTGTGTTTAGTGTATCATAAATTCCAAGTATGTTCACTAAAGCAGCATTTGAAAATAGGCTGGATTAATGGATCCTTTTTCTTTTTGCCATTTTGTCTTCTCTATTTCTATCTGTCCTTTTGCTTGATGGTATTTGTTTTTCCTCAGCATTTTCTGCAACATCGATTTCTGCAGGTTACTGCATTTATTAAAGCATGCAAAGAACAAATTGACATTCTCAAGGATAGCATAAACAATGAAGAAGCAAGTACAAAGGGATGGCTTGGCATCAAGGCTGATACCTCCAACGCTGATACTATAGCACACAAACATGGAGTGGTATGATTATTATCTTCATAATGTTTAATTGAGCTTATTCATTGCATGCTAAACTTGTCTGGGAGATAAAATATTTAGCTTACCGGAACAGTATCCTTCATTTGATCACCTTTTTCTCTTCCTAATCTCCATGGTAAAAGGTTGTGGTCGAAGTTTGTTATTTTATATAGATCTATTCTTCTAAACATTTAGCATAGTACAAATATTAAATTGATTAGGGGCCTCGGAGCTCTAAATGTAAATTGTCACAATTCTCAGTTGTATAAGATATCATAACTACCAACAATTGTAATGCCTCATGCACATAGTCTGACACAAACCCTTTTCGTTGTTATCTTAGTTGTGTTGGCAAGAAAGTCTCTTGTCTTTGCTTTGTCTTAGTACAAATTTCATTCTTTGCAGATTCAGGATTTGCTAATAAGTTCACTTTCTATATTCATATCCCTGCATATGAATCTCCTGTTTCTTTCAGGATGAAATGAAATCGAAGGCATTGTTTAGCTGGATTAATTTACCATTCTGCTACTTTTAAATCTGCAGGTTTTGATTTTAAGTGAGAAACTTCATTCTGTCACTGCACGGTTTGATCAGCTTAGAGCCATACGCTTCCAGGATGCTATTAATAAGAGGATACCAAGGAGAAAAGCTAACCGGGCTGCAAATAAAAATACAAGCTCTGTTGATTCCTCTAAAACAAACAATTTAGAGTTTAAGGAACCTGATGAAATTCAGCCGGAGCCTCTTAGAGTTCAACAGCAATTGTTGGATGATGAAACTCGTGCCCTACAGGTTATATGAAATAGCTATTGATGAGATTTTTACAACCTTTTCCATTATCAGATTCTATGATTGTTCAGATGGGTCTTTGAGGCTTCTATAACAAGGGCTGCTTGCTGTTGGACTTGTTTGCAGGTGGAGTTGACTAGTCTTCTAGATGCAGTTCAAGAAACTGAAACTAAGATGGTAGAAATGTCTGCATTGAATCACCTCATGTCCACACATGTTCTGCAACAAGCACAACAAATAGAGCTTCTGTATGAACAGGTCAGCATGTCTAGCTAGAACATTTACATTTCTTCAAACCTCCAAATATCTTTTTCAGGAAAACTAATCTTTATATGAGGCTGTGTGGTTGGGTGGATTCTGTCAAGTTAAAATCTGCCTGGAATAATAGTTCGCGCTGCATTATGAAGAAGAAACTGTGTGCAGAATGCTCCTTTGTATTTTAAACTTACGAAAAAAGGAAATGTCCTATTGAAAATGAATTTTTGGTTCATATTTCTCGTGTGTGATTGCATTCAGGTTGTCTGATCTAAGCTAATAGTGTATCAATTAATTTCCGGGCTACTGGATAACTCCCATGCTTTGGGTACTACAGAGCCTCTGCATCCATTGCAGTCGAGTGATTTCGTGATTGGATGGGTTAGGTGCGGTACGTTGAATCAAACATTGAGTGAAATTGATTCTTTAACCAATGAACTGCCAGTTGAAACTACCAGATTGGTCTGCAATCACATCAGAATTCTCTGATTGCATTGCTGCAATTCCTAAATAGCTTCTCCAACCTTTAGGGAAAGGATCTTTCACCTCCCCAATTACTTTGCATTCCAAAGAACAAATATAAAGTGCAATTATCTTTTTACCCCCCAAAATTGAAAATCCTTGCCACGCTATTGGGCATTGATAACAAACATAGGACCTTTTGATGCCAGAAGACCAAACAGGAAAATACTTAGGCCTGAGTTATACAAATCAGTTAGTTCTACTTCAGAATAGATATTTTCTTATTAGGTGATATTGAGTTTAAATAGGCTTATGCAGAATCCAGGTTGATTTAGGATCCACATGGTTGGAGGCTGACTGACCGCTGTTAATAGCGATGTGACATGTGTGATGTGTACCAAGTTTTATTTTCTCTTTTCAGATAATGATTTTCTTCAATTGCTGTTGCATGTATCGAGTTGCTGTTTCAAGGTTAATACTTAGCACATTTTAATAGCAAAACTTGAATAAACTTTCTTTTGATATTTCAAGGATCCTGGAACTATGTTGTCAAATGTGATGAGATTAATTACAGCAGTATATAGAAGAATTCCTACACAGACAAATTCTTATTAGCTAAATATTCTCAGTTTTGTTTTAAAATGAAGTTATGTTTTGATGCCACAATTCTGATGCTGTGCTATGATTAAAACAAATTTGTGTAGTAATTTCTCTTCAATCAAGTCTCCAATACTGCTAATATCCCTGTTAATTCTGATTTCGAATTATGAATTTTGCTGCTGCTGCAAGTACCTGAGCAGATCAAACCTTGTTCTCTGCCACATGTGTAATATTGCATTATTTTTTTTACCATTTCACCTCAAAAAAAAAAAGGAAAAGGTAAAAGATTGCCTTGTCTTTTGGACATCCTATTTGACTGCTAATCAACTGAAAAGGTTTTCTTTTTGGCCCTTTGATTTGTAATCCGTTCTCACACCTTCCTTTTTTATGTCGTACTATAGGCAGTTGAAGCTACAAAGAACGTAGAGCTTGGAAACAAAGAGTTGTCGCGGGCAGTACAGCGGAATAGCAGTAGCAGGACTTTTCTCTTGCTTTTCCTTTTTGTGCTTACTTTTTCAATCCTCTTTCTAGATTGGTATAGCTGAGCTTCTCATAGTCCATGTTGACTTTTGCAAGTACAGTTTTTCTTGTAGATTTGATTACAGTAAGGGGGGAAATGATTTATTATCAACATGTGAGCAAATTTACTTGAGATTGCATTTTCATTGCTGGAATCAAATCTCTCCGTTTCATACTGAAATAGAGGCATGCATTTCTAGGCCTGTGAGAATTTGTTAAGGTGCCATTCTTTTTTCATTTAAGGCTATGGTTTGGTTTTTTTATTTTGGAAAATCTCATTCAGCTAGGATTAATAAAATAACTTGTCAATAAGCAAATTCCTATCATATGTCAAATTAAAGCAATGAATGTGTGGAGTTAAGTTGAAAGCTAAGGCTATGCTGGAAGTTTCATCATATTCTTCGCGATTGCACTTCAAATGAATAAAGCATGGACTCAAAACTGTTCTTTTTTCTCTCTTTTTTTCCTCTAGTATGAGACAAGTGATTTCTTTCCTGACTCTCCTCCCTTTTCCCACTCAAATTTGACCTTGTTTGTTTCCGTGGTTCGGTTGTAGTTTTTAAAAAAAATTGAATTTTTTTTACTGTTTTTAACATGCTAATGTTCAAAATAAATTTGTGATTTTGGAATTCAGGGTTGATGTTTTTTTTCTAAAACCTTCATGTTTTCTATGATCTGTCACTGCCTTTGCCATATTAACATGGTCGCTATGTACAAAAACATCACTCTCGACCGCCACAATATAGCCTACGGCAGCTAGCTGGTTTTGGCAATCCTTGAAGAGCCTCAATTGTTCTTCTTTTGCCAGAGAGAAATGAGAGTATGAATTTGGATACTTGGCTTTGAGTGCTTTAATTCCATCATGACCATGAATTTCTCCTGCAACTATGTAAATTCTTGTATCTG
>Ga0325404_1004583_pt1 | contig 14664 bp, 16 predicted proteins | sample PopdelMetagenome_18_FD_205664 | JGI IMG/M metagenome (GOLD analysis project Ga0325404, IMG submission 205664) | Populus deltoides microbial communities from Bellville, Georgia, United States - Xylem-Control-R1 | ecosystem: Host-associated > Plants > Phyllosphere > Stem > Wood/Secondary xylem... | reverse complement strand
AAAAAAAGAAAAAATAAATGAATGTAACAGTTGAAAAATGATTTATTAAGGGATAAAGTAGACTCATCCTTCTCACAGTTCATTATATTTAAGAAACTAAATTAAATGTACTGAATTATTGTTTTCTAAGGAATGGAAAAATTAAATGTATATTATAAAAAAATAAAAAAATATTTTTATTTAAATATATATTAAATTTTCTTTATCATGTTTTTCCTTTTCCTTTCTTAGTGTTTATTTTTATCTACTGAATCTTCTTTTTTATCTTTTATATATTGAATAAATATTAATTTTAAAATTTTTATCGACTCATAAAAAAATATAAAAATATTTCGGGTTTATTTTATTTTAAAATAATTAATAAACCCCAAAAAATAATTTTTGTTTTTTAAAAAACAAAACCCACGTTATTCCTTCCTTTTCACTCTCTCGTGAACCTTCGCTTACGCTTCCCATTCGTCTTCTCCAAGCCCCCGCCCGCGCCACCTTCACCACCACCACAAACCCCTAAAATCTAGGGTTTCTGGTGCCCCCTACCCTCTCTTCGTCATCAAACAAAACCTCAAGGTATTTCCTAATCCTCTCTATTAATGATCTTGCATTCTTCACCACCCCTAATCTCACATATTTACACTTTTGCCACTCCACCAACAACCTATCCAGAAACCTCCATAGAGAAAACTAAAATTTTCACTTTTGCCTCTGTATAACAGTTTTCCTTTCGTAGAATTCTCGTTTTTTTATTTCCTTATTTATCCCTTCGAATCCAGGTTTCTTACACCGTTTTGCCATTCTCGTGGATGTTTTGATTATTTAGGGTTTTTGATATTCGATTTTTGATTGTAGTGGCTGTGTTTTTGTCGTTTAGATGGCGAGAGCAGCTGCCGCGGCCAATCCAGGAGTTAAAAGTGGTGTGAGAATCGTGGTGGCCGGAGACAGAGGCACCGGAAAGTCTAGTTTGATAGTCACTGCTATCTCCGATGCTTTCCCGTCCAGTATCCCGCCGGTTCTTCCACCTACTCGGATGCCCGATGATTTTTACCCTGACCGCGTTCCAATCACCATCATTGATACCTCATCTAAGTAATCCACACACACACTCCTCTCTATATGTATATTTTTATGTGTAGAAATATGGTTTTATGTGCTTATGGAAGCTTAATTAGCTAAAATAGCTAAGTATCTGTGTTTTTTTTCTGATATCAGGGCTTGTTTATTTGAGTTGCTATAGTGTATTTGGTTTTGGGAGTACGGAAAGAATGGAAGTTTTTGGAATGCTGTTATAGCTGGTGGGAAACTGTGGAGATGTTTAAAGCTTGTTGTGAACTCTGTTTGGTACTAGGGCTGCTTTTTTTTTTTTTTTTTCCCGGGCGAAGTGGTGGTAATATAATTAGTGGGTATTCTCAGTTTTTGAAAGCTGGTGTGACTAGAAAGCGAAAGCCAACTTTTGAAGTGTAAAAAGGAAAAAGAGTCAAGTTTTGTAATGGTAAATTGTGTCCCTGCTTAAATTTCTGTTTGGTTATTGATAATTATCTGCGCAAAAGAGGGAACTGACATTTGAGTTTTGTATATTTTGTTGGCCGAGTTAGGAAGAACCATATGTTCATTGGGGTTGGATATGTCTGTGTGAGTGAACCAAGGAGATCTTTTTTGGACGGATTGACAAATGTTGGACATGAAGTTCCACATTCAAGTTTTGTTTCTTTTTAAATTTTTAGATTGCTTGCAGTCCATTTTTCTTGGTTGGTAAGAGGAGGTGCAATGCCATTTTCATTCATATTTTTCTTGGTTGGGAAGAGGAGATGCAATGCCATTTTCATTCATTATTCAAAGTAACATTCTGAATTAAATAATGATTGTGCATTTGTACTGTGTGTTTCAGAGTGGAGGATGCTGGGAAAGTTGCTGAAGAATTGAAGCGAGCTGATGCAGTTGTTCTTACATATGCATGTGATAGGCCGGAAACTCTTGACCGATTGAGTACCTTTTGGCTTCCTGAGCTTCGTCAATTAGAGGTTTAAATTCTTTGTTCTCATCCCTCTGTGTTTGTGTGGGTGTGTTTTTATACAGATTACCTGACTTCCACTATGTTGATTGGCACATATCTGTAAAAGATCTGTTCTTAATCTGTGAAGAGATCGTCACCATAAAAAATGTCAATAGACATGCTTTCAGCCAAATCCTACTAAGTCATGTATTGCTGTGAGAAGAATTCTTTGTAATGAGTTTTTGTTGGCAATGTAAAGTCATTTGGAGCAACTGGAACCTTCTAGCTGTTTTTCCATGGAATATCTTTCATTGTAATTTGTTGGTGGAGAGAAATATGTGTTTCTGATGGCAATGTGAATGATGAGCAGGTTAAGGTACCAGTTATAGTGGTGGGTTGTAAGTTGGATTTAAGAGATGAGAACCAGCAGGTGAGCTTGGAGCAAGTAATGTCACCAATAATGCAACAATTCCGAGAGATTGAAACTTGTATTGAGTGCTCAGCATTCAAACATATTCAGGTATGTTGGTTGTTGATTTGCTTTTATAGATGCTATTGCATGTATCATTTGGAGTTATCTAATCTGGTCACTGCAACGCGATATTGTTGTATGAATCTGTCAGTAATTTAATTTTGCCATTGCAGTGTAACGTTGTTTTAACAGTATGTGCAGTTTGCACTTTGAAGGCATTTTTTGTCCCCTGTAATCATAGCATGCCTTACTTCATAATGATTCCTCAATGGGGAGTTCCTATGCTGTCTTGAGTTTTTTTCCCCTTATAACAGTAACATTTATTTTCTTAGTGTATTATTTTCAAACCAAAAAAATAACTAAGATCTGATTTATGTTAATCTTCGAACTAGTTAGATGGATTCCTCTGGTCTGAAATTTCTGGTTGGTAATCTTGGGGTTCTGGAATTGACAATCCAATTTCTGATTTTGGTTTCCTTTTTCTGCAGATTCCTGAGGTTTTCTACTATGCTCAAAAGGCAGTACTTCACCCAACTGGTCCATTATTTGATCAGGAATCTCAAACTTTGAAGCCCAGGTGTGTTAGAGCCTTGAAGCGAATATTCATTCTTTGCGATCTTGATAGAGATGGTGCCCTTAGTGATGCAGAATTAAATGAATTTCAGGTATTTTTATGTTCCTATCCTCATTTTCGTATTTTTATTTTATTATTTTTGGGGGCAAGGAAATGGATTTTGATCTTTTTTTTTTACCTCTATATTAGTCCATTGCTTGGACATTTATTTCTAGCAGCCCAAACTTGACTTTGTAATATCCGAAAACAGTCTTCGGATGTTTGTTAAGCTGTCAGTGATGTAATGGCTAATTGGCATATCCTTCTTGTGCTCGGTGAGGAGAAAAGCTCAAGTCCAAAGCTTGAGTCTAGTAGTGGGATGGGTTGGACACAGATACGATTTTTAATGTTCAAATATTGTAAGTTGCAATATCTTGGGCTTAGGGTTTTTGAAGGAACTAATAGTGTTTAATTTTTATCAGGTCAAGTGTTTCAATGCCCCGCTACAACCTTCCGAGATAGTCGGTGTTAAGAAGGTTGTGGAAGAAAAGTTGCCTGGTGGGGGAGTCAATGATAGGGGAGTCAATGAACGTGGCCTTACACTGACAGGATTCCTCTTTCTCCATGCATTATTCATAGAAAAAGGGCGCCTTGAGACAACTTGGACTGTGCTAAGGAAATTTGGGTACAACAATGATATCAAACTTACTGATGAACTAATTCCCTCATTCAAACGTGCTCCTGATCAGGTAATACTGGTTGACCATTCATGCATTATAGCTAATCTTATTAGGTGGTAAAAGTTTGACGAGTTCCATGAGTTTAAACTAGCTAATAGGTTTATAGTCTAGCATCTACTCTTTCTTTTGGCCTGGTTTTTTGGACATTTAATTAACTCTGCACTTGATGCATCAAAATAACATACACAGTAGCATGCTGTAGTTTTTTTTTTCTAGGACATTGATTATCCCTGGGTGCAAGACATTAGCTAATATAATATACTTGGTTTTTTTAACTGGCCAGGGGTGGAAGAAGGTATTTTCTAAGCTTAGTTCCTTACAAGGATTTTTATGAAAAAGGATTTATTTGATGGTCATTTTATGGTCTGTTTGCAGTATCCATTGTTTGTATCAATTCGCTTATCATTTATTGTCATTTGTGCAGAGTGCAGAACTCACAAGCGAAGCTGTCGAGTACTTGAGGAATATCTATGAGTTGTTTGACAGTGATGGTGTATGTTTCAGTCTGTGCTTTTATCATTAGTGAGGTCTTGAAAGTGTAATTAAACAAGAAAGTGTAATTAACTAAGCTTCTGTTCTGTTTTAATCAATTATATTGGTCACCACGACTAGTTGTAGTCTTTCAACTTGCTAAGCAATTCTGAATTCTCTAATTCTTACTGTATGAAAATGTACTGCCAGGATAACAATTTGCGACCTGCAGAGCTAGAGGATATTTTCTCTACTGCACCAGAAAGGTACTGTAGTTTTTTAGTAAAATTTCATTACATTGTTTCCCTTAATAATTTGCAACAAGCATTTTCATCTACTGTCATTTTTCTCTTCATTTGGCTTAAAGAATGGACTAGCATGGTATATCTATAACTAATTAACTCAAGCCCCAACCCTAGTGTCTGCATCCTTCCTCAAATGAGTTTTTAACTTTTTTCTGTCAATTTGTTACTATTTGTGTTGCACTGACACTTGGCTTCTCAACTTCAGCCCGTGGGATGAACCTCCATATAAAGATGCTGCTGAGAAAACTGCATTGAGTGGGCTATCAGTTAATGCTTTTTTGTCAGAGGTATCTCTCTCCCTCCCCCTCTTTGTGTGTGAGAGAGAGCGAGTGAGGCTGGCTTTCCTCTTTTCCTTCTGTACAATTCTTTTTTGGGTGTCTCATGCCTGTGAGATATGATATAAGGTCTAAAGAGTTAAAGAGTGTGCAAGATATGTGAAAGACATATCAGATGGAATTTGCTAATCAATCTAACAGACATTGTTTTTTTTTACAAAAATAGTTCCAGTTGAATGTTTGGAATACTAATTTCTTGATAAGTGTGTATGCTTACTAACAAATATATATTCCAGTGGGCCCTTATGACTCTTCTAGATCCATCTAGAGCTGTGGAGAATCTGATCTACATTGGATACTCTGGTGATCCTACTGCTGCTGTTCGCTTGACAAGGAGAAGACGGTTAGATCGCAAGAAGCAACAGTCAGACAGAAATGTTTTCCATTGCTTTGTCTTTGGACCAAAAAAATCTGGAAAGTCTGCATTAGTGAATTCTTTTATTGGAAGGTTCAACTCAACCCATCTCTTAGAAACTCATATAAATTATATTTATTTTTGTCTGTATTCTTCCTGGTAATTGTTTTTTTTTAATTAATATGAGCTTGTTAATTTTATATTCAGACCGTTTTATGATAATTATGCTCCAACCACTGAGGAAAGCTACGCGGTTCATGTTGTTGATCTACCTGGTGTAAGTGCTATTGCAGTTGTCAGAATATGTTTTTGGTTCTTACTTTGGATTATTTACATTGTCTAATCACACTGCAGCTCATTTTTTGTTCCAATTGAATCTGCTGCTCTCTTTGTTCGCAGGGAATCAAGAAAACCCTTGTGTTGAGAGAGATTCCTGAGGATGGGGTTAAGAAACTATTATTGAACAAGGAGTCTTTGGCACCATGTGACATAGCAGTGTTTGTTTATGACAGGTAACAGAGCAGTGTCTGTTGAATTCAGTTCAGTCACCTCTTTTAAGTGAACATTTCTTAATTTTATGGTATGGGAATTTGATAGTTTCACGTGAGTTTGTTTTTCCAAATTTCTTACTAGCTTGCCATATACGGGTTATTGATTGCATATATTAAATTTTGTATATGTGAATAAAAAGCTTTTAAAAAAAAATCATAGGCTGATGATGCCTTCATGGCTGCCTAATAGGAGAAAATGTCTTCCAACATAGCTAGGAACCTTGACCAAAGGTTTTTAAAGGCTGAGAATGTAATGTGACCTTGTTCCTTTGGAATGTCATTAAGAATTAAATTCAATTCATTTAAGGTATCAAATGTTATTGCAGCTCTGATCAGTCCTCATGGAAGAGAGCAACTGAATTGCTTGTGGAAGTTGCTGGCCATGGTGAGGATACTGGATATGAGGTGCCTTGCCTAATTGTTGCAGCTAAAGATGATCTGAACTCTTTTCCAATGGCAATACAGGAATCTACCAGGGTATTTACTAAGCTGATTCTTTTCCCATGGTGGTAGATTTAAGTACAACAGATGACTTTTATCAAATTTTTTATCATGAAATTTCTGTCTACGTTTTTGTTTCAAAACCTTTTGCTTTATTATAAATTTGCAGATTTCTCTAGTTTGGTTGACAATTTATGTCTAGCTAATAATGCCCTGTGGCTATTCAGGCCCTGTTCTTCACATTTAGATTATTAGTTGGGTGTTAGTGAGTATCAATTACAAGTTGCCTGTTTGGCTATTCAGGCCCTGTTCTTCACATTTAGATTATTAGTTGGGTGTTAGTGAGTATCAATTACAAGTTGCCTGTTTGCCTGCTGGGCAGTAATTCCCCCTTCATTAGTCTCTCTTTTTCCAGGCACTAGACTCTTTGAAGATTTTTCTGCAGTCCTTTTTGGGATCTAAAAGTGATTGGATGGACTATTGATTCTGAAACTATAACAATGTCCTTAATTGTAAGTTTTTGAGTTTGCAGGTTAGTCAGGATATGGGAATAGAGGCTCCTATCCCCATCAGCTCAAAGATGGGCGACACCAATAATGTGTTTCGTAGGATTGTAACTGCAGCCGAGCACCCACATTTGAGCATTCCTGAAACTGAAGCAGGGAGAAGTCGCAAGCAATACAATCGACTCGTCAACCGCTCTCTTATGTTTGTTTCAGGTATGTTGGTCTTTGGAACTCCTAGAATTGCTTGCACTTGAAAAATGTAAGGCTGGTCGGTTTTAAACGTCTCCCTGGGTATTGTGCACTTTCAGTTACTTTCTCATAGCAATCATGTTTTGCATGTAAACTCTTTTAACTTTATGTTCTTACTCTGGCTTGGATGTTATAGAAAATGAGCTTATTCTGTTCTAGGAACTGTGTAGCCATTCTTCTTTATCTTAGGTTGTTCAGCAATTATGTTTGGTGTCAATGCTAAAAGTCTATGGGATGACACAATTATTTCCAACTTGTTTTATTTACTGAGACTGACTTAAAGGATTTTGATGTAACTGCCAGGAGTTAATTGAACTCAGGATGGCCACATTAGCAGACATTCAAAATATTTTTTTTAACGACTCCAAATCATCTAAATATCAGTGTCTTTTGGTACTTGTTTTAGATTATGGCTTCATATTTCATCTTACTGCCAGTCTTTGCTGGATAAAAATCAATTTATTGCTGTTAAATGAAATCCTTTCACTTGTCTGTCTTGTTAATCATCTACCATATAATAATTTTGTTTCACCATTCCAGTTGGAGCTACGGTGGCCATTGTTGGGCTAGCAGCGTACCGAGTCTATGCTGCAAGAAGGAACTCATCTGGTTGAAGAACAAAGATTCACCATTAACGAGATGCAAGTCACACATGGTCTCGTCCAGTATGTCATTTTGGTTGTATCACTAGCCCGTAGAGAATTATTTCATAGACCTACTTGTTCTCATGATTTGCCTTCCAACTCTTCGTCAACCAATAGGGTTTTTATCGGTCCCAATGGAAGAGTTTTAATTATTAAAAAAAAGCAACAGATATACCATGAAAACTCAGTTATTGTGCAGGGCTTGTACAATAATAAAAATTTTGCTACAGATTTTTATGATATGACTACTGTCATTATATTTTCTGGCTTCGACACCAGGTGCTAAATGATGGTGAGATTTTTTTTTGCTATTTGCAGATCAGGAAACCTTCACATTCCATGTATAGTTATGTACTCAGTTCCATGCTAAATTGTTCTTGCTTAGCAGAAGAAAAGAGTGCTTTCACCATGGTTTTGTTGCTGTAACCTGCAATTCTGGGAGCATGAATCCTCTCATCTTTGTCTTGCTGGCCTTCTTCGAGGCCACAAGCTTTGATCGGCCTGGCCATTCTGGTACTTCCCACTTTCATTTTCCAGTTTCAAGCAGCAGTCCATGAATACTTCAGCTGTAACATGGAGCCTAAAATCCAAATTGAACAAGAATTTCATCTCCATTCTATTCATTTCTGCAGTGCTTACACCTCCAATCCTGGCATAATAGGCATTGTCATAGCACCTGCAAGATTGAGTGGATTATAAATCAAATTTCAATGGTGTTTCAAGATAAGCTTGCATGAACAAGCTGCCGAAACTTTACCACTGGTACGATTAGTAAGAAAAGAACGAGTCCGAACACATTCCAGATTTTTTTCAAAAACGTTCTACGGATAGATGTTCTGATCATGACAGGGTGTTATTTTTTAAATTATGGATCAAATGGACAAAATGAAGCTCAAGAAGAAGACCGGTCGTGTCAACACGGTTTTCTAACATAATCGATCATATTTAATAATAATAATTGACCATGATCGATCAAGATTATGATCTGATGACATTTCAAGCTAAACAATCACGAAGGATACTTCTGGAGGACTGGCTAAAGACATGAACCCAAACCCAAACGACAAGCAATGATTTTGAGCTACAGTGAATATTAAAACACAATTGGTTTAATCATGCAAGTACTCACTCATCTTCCAAGAACTTTGCAGCTACCATGATGCTTGTGATCAGAAGACGGTGTGCATTCAGGGAGGTAAGATAGGCATCCGTTTGCTGAAGGAACTTGTTGATGTATATATAGGCAACAACAAAGCAAGAAGTGCTGCACCTCGAGTACCTGAATACGCGTTCGATGTACTGTCTAATGCTCAAGGTGGGAGATCTTGAGCCATGGAAGATGGTAATAGCATCTTTTCTTCTTGACGTACTTAACAGCTTTTCGTTCTTTTGAAGGGATTTCTCGAGAACAGATGCAATAAGCACCAGCACCCGTGGAGTTCCCGAAACTCCTCTACTGGATTCATCTAATAGACCCAAAGCCATGAAAGTTTCTGATTCAGCAGCCATACCTTTGAGCACCAGACTTGAATCAAAGCTGCAAACATGTATACTTGCATTAGTGAAAATAGTGAAGGCAAAGCCATGGAACTAATACTGCTGTTTGATTCCTACAAATAACTGAAAATCATACTGTAAGGATTAGGGTTCGACCATATCTGAGCTAGCTTCTCTGTCTGAAAACTATTCTGATAAGAACATTGCCATGGCCACAACCAGGGATAAAGATGAAGTGCATCTTTTTCCAAGCTATTCTTTCCTTTCAGATAAAGTTTACATGGAACATACTGATGTGACCTTAGAAATTAAAGACTCTATTCCAAGTGGGCCAATTGGGACAATTATTCAAGCCTTTACATTGCAGCACTAGAGAAGTTTCTCAAAGACAAGCAGCAGAAAAGGAATACTGATCCGCTATCATGCACTAATTAAGGTGCATACATGTGCTGCACACAAGTAGAAAAAACACAGAACATCGATGTAGATTCCAGGTATAGCAGGAGTACCAGGATAAAGTTTCAGGCACAGTCCATGTCAAGCATGGATAACTTTTTGTAAAGCAGGTCTTCACTTGCTGCTTGTTGAAGGAGATGAATCAGATAGGAATTCTTAATTAGTTTTTTTTTTTAATAATTAGAGGGTTTTTTTTTTGACATATCACAAGTGCCCTCAACTAATTTTGACATTTGGAGTTAATTTTTTTTTGACTTCGCTATAAATCATAGTTTTCAAATCCAATTTAGGATTTAATTTAAAAAGAAAATTAAGTTATGGAGTCATCATGTTAATATAATTTTTTTTTATCAATACAACTTTATTTAGTATTTTTTTAATTCTTTAATATTAACCCAATCAAGTTTAGATTGGGTTTAAGTGGATTAATGAGGTCATGAATCAATCTGCGAAGTAATTAAATTAAATCTTATTTATGTTAATGTATTTTTCAATTCAAATGAAGACTCTATTCCGATTCATGATTTGATTTAAAAAAAAAAAATTTGAGTTAATGAGCCACCATGTTGATGTATAATTTTTTTTTTTTATTAATACAACTTTGTTTATATTTTTTTTTAATTTTTTGATATTAACCCGATTAAGTTTGGATTGGGTTTGACTAGATTAATAAGATCATAAATGAATTCATTAAGTAATTTAATTCAAATCTTGTTGTGTCAATATATTTTTCAATTCAAATTAAGATTCTATTCGGATTAAACTTTAAATCTTGTTTTTCAGATTAAATTATTAGTCAAATTGAGATTAATAAATGTGATTAACACTCTTCAAAATCAGTATTACGTAGGTTTAAGTGATTAATTACCACATCATTGTATGAAACTGTGATTAACACCCTTCAAAACCAATATTACGTGGGTTTAAGTGATTAATTACCACACCATTGTATGATAACATGTGTAAAAAGCAAGAACAATAACCAGAATGTTTGTTGCATGAACTAGAGAGACTTCAATCTTCAAATATGATACTAGGAATTTTCCAAGCAATGCCATAATGTTTTTTTTTTTTTTAGTTTAATGTAGATGTCCAGATTAGCTTGCGCGTACCTTGACTAATCCCATGGGCCCTGAAATTAACGATCATGTAAACCTCCAGTGGCCATCATATGAACAACCACAGGGTTCGAACCTGAGATCACAGAGGGAGCAAATCTCTTGGTCCTAATCTCTTACTACTGGACCACCACTTAGATGATTAATACCATAATGTTTTGACTCGAGGATAGAGTATATATAGTTATCCAACCCGTTTTGCCCAAGCCATGAAAACATTAAATTTGCTTCTCGCCCCTCTTCCAATCTTGTGTTCACTGTACATAAGCTTCTGAAAAACCAACTTGGGGTTCTAATTAATCAAATGGTGACTAAAGAAAGATGAAGAAATTAAGAGATCTATTTATAATCAAAGATTAGCCTTCAACATAATCAGAATGGTGGAATCTCTCATGTCATGGTGGCCAAATTCTCTTAACACTACCATCGTTGTTTTCATACGAGAAATTGACATCTCAGCAAACGTGGACGGCATAAAATCCAATCGAAATTGTAGTGGGATATTGTCCTTGCGTGCTTCTCTTACAATTTCGTTGAAGCCTGCGGCGTGGAGGAGCTTGCTGTCAATTTGAAGTAGTCTCGAGGTAATTTTTTTATATATAATATAGTTATTCAGACCAGTTTTTATATACATTAATTAATTTTACGAGTTCTAAGATAATAAATATATAAGTCTTCAGTGATCTTCATAGTAAAAACTATAAGAATCTGAAATCATATAATTTTTTTTATAATCAAGAAAAGAAAAGACGTGATTGAGTTTGATATATCTCTATTTTCAGTTAAAACTCTGTAATTCTAACTAAAATATCAAACAATTTTGTTAACTCAACGAGAAATAGTTGTATTTAAAGACAAGCTATGCAACATAAGTAAATAAATAATTAATATGATTAGCAACAAATTGTTTGCATTGATTTGTTCTTGGATATATAACCCCTTGAAGTGTCACGTTCAGGTACGTATTGAATAAATTTACGCAACCCCACTACAATAATTTAAACCAAGGAAAACAATTCCATAACCAACGGGTCAATGAAGTACTATTGGCCCACTTGTGGGCCCATGACACCCACCTGCCCTTCAATTTTTACACAATAATTAACGATTCCAAAAATAAATAAATAAATAAATAAATTGCTATGAAATCGATCAATGCATGAATAAAATCTTTTCTTAGTTGGGTACGTACGTAACGGGTTCGTTGTTTATTCTATGAGCTCTTTGCTTTCTCTTTGATTAATTAGGGTTTCTACCACTGGAATTTCTATGATTCCATGCCTCAACCTCCAACAAACCAAACACCTGCTATACCTGGACAGAGCATGCATGACCAGCCAACCAAACACCCGGCCTGCATTATCCCTCTATGATTTATTTCCGTAAAAGAACAATACCAGTTTTAGCAAGTCGATTGTCGAAACAAATTCTTACCGGCCCTCGATCCCATATCAAAATCTAAAGGGCTGTGAGTGTAATATATAGCACATTATTATATTGCCAAGAAGACAAATTTACAGCACAAACGTGCAGCCATGCTCTCTCTTTCTCACCAAACTCATTTTGATATTGATTTGCAAATAAATATACTCTTGACTATATATATATATATATACGCAAACGTTGTGTGTGTATAGGCCAATCAAGATGGCCTCTTCTAAGCCCCAAAGTTCGTGTCAAAAACTCTTCATCACTTCCCTCTTATTCCTCTCTTTATCCCTCATGTTCCTCGTCTTCTCTTTCAAGCCAAAACCTGGCCATGCGCTTGATCACCACCCTCAAACAGCAGCCCGTGACTTTAAGAAACCCTTATCAATCAATACACAAAAATCATGGTTCGATGGCCTTATCGAGAAGAAAACCGATAGCGAACCGATCAAGATTGGCTTGGTTAATGTTGATGATCACGTCAAGCATGCATATGATCGTATGCATGGACAAGTAGAGACTGTTAGTGTCGATTTCAGGCCTGTATCCAAGGAGCTAAAATGGGAGAGTTTTTTCCCAGAGTGGATCGATGAGGACGCCAGGTGGCACCAACCGTCGTGCCCGGAGGTCCCAATGCCTAGGCTGGACGATTACCGTGACCTAGATGTTATCCTGGCTAGGGTTCCTTGTGGCAGCGGATCAGAGAAGCAGGGGATTAGGGATGTCTTTAGGTTGCAAGTGAACTTGGTGGTGGCTAACCTTGTAGTGGCCAATGGATTGACCAAGGGAGGCGGTGATCGGACGGTGTATGTTGTTTTCATGGGGTCTTGTGGACCCATGCAAGAAATATTCAGGTGTGATGATTTGATGACTCGTTTAGGAGATTACTGGGTGTACAAGCCTGAGTTGAGGAGACTTCGACAGAAGGTGCAAATGCCTGTTGGGTCATGCCAGATTGCTCCTCTTGGTAGATTATTGACAGGTATGTCTTAGTTCAATTTGATTTATTTTATTTGCGTTAGGAGCAAACTACATGTTGATGATAACTGGAAAAATATATAAAAATAAATTAGATTAAGAGATTGATAATATCTTCACTCACCAATCATGAACTTAATTTCTTCATCATGAAGATACCATTTTTCCAGTTTCTTAATTAAAAACATTATTTTTAATAAATGACTAATTAAGCACAAAATAATAAGTTTATACAATTAACATCATTTGAGTAGTGTTTGTTTATTATTTGGAATAAAAAAAATAGAGATAATTAGAACAAAGAAAACATGCCTCTTAATTATATTTTTTATATTTCCAAAAAAACAAATTCATTTCAAAATTTTCATAAAAAGCAATTTGTTTTTACATCTTTGTTTGTATTCCTTTTATGTTTATGTTCCTTTTATATTTATATTTATATATATTCCTTTTATATTTTTCTGAACTGAACGCACAATATTGATGTTTGTTCAGAAAAAATTAAATGTTCCATGAAAGAAAGTTAATATGCAGGAAATAATGTTAGCATTGTAATTAACATCTTGAATTTGTGCTCTTTTTTTTTTTTTTTTTGATAGTTTGAATTTGTTTGTTAATATGCAGGAAGCCAAGGAACTCAGAGACATTCCATGGCACAATATTCAACAGCAAGAAAACCCATTGACGACATCTTGTATCATCATCAAAGGGTTGCCTATGCAACAGTAATCCATTCCTCAGAAGCTTATGTCTGTGGAGCAATTGCTTTGGCTCAAAGTATAATACAAAACAACTCTACTAACGACCTCGTCCTCCTCCATGATTCATCCTTAAGTCCAGAGTCACTCGGTGGTCTTAGAGCCGCCGGGTGGAAGACGAAGCTCATCCAACCTATCCGAAGCCCTTTTGCTCGAAAAGACTCGTACAACGAATGGAACTACAGCAAACTTCGACTTTGGCAAATCACAGATTATGACAAAGTTATTTTCATAGATGCTGACCTTATAGTCCTCAAGAACATCGACAAGTTCTTTGCTTATCCACAATTATCAGCAGCTCCGAATGACAAGGTGCTATTCAACTCGGGGGTCATGGTGATTGAGCCGTCGACGTGCTTGTTTGAAGACATGATGTCAAAGAGAAACAAGTTGCTTTCATACAATGGAGGTGATCAAGGGTTTCTCAATGAAGCCTTCACATGGTGGCATCGGTTGCCTACGAGGCTGAATTATCTCAAGATTTTCAAGAACAAAGGAAACCCAGATCATGAAATGCAGAAGGGTCCCTACACCATCCATTTCTTGGGATTAAAGCCATGGGCATGCTACAAAGATTATGATTGTAATTGGGACATGGTGGATCGCCATATTTTTGCCAGCGACTCGGCTCACAAGAGATGGTGGCAGGTTTATGATGCCATGCCAAAGAAATTGCAGCAATATTGTGGACTCACAAAGCATATGGATGCAAGGATAAGGAAATGGCGAGGGAAGGCTAAGAATGCGAGCTTGCCAGATGGTCACTGGAAGATTAATGTTAAAGATCCCAGACAATACCATCTTAATGATTAAATTAAAT